>ENA-ORXC01001525-ORXC01001525.1-marine-metagenome-genome-assembly--contig:-NODE-1525-length-13521-cov-3.355326_pt1 | contig 13521 bp, 11 predicted proteins | sample MGYA00237865_ERZ511478 | MGnify/ENA metagenome assembly ERZ511478 | reverse complement strand
CCGTAGCAGGTGCCCCCCGGCGCGACGGTCTTCGGGTGGCGGATCAGGTGGATATCCATGCGCTCGCTCCGATCAGAAAGGCGGTTTCGGTCAGTTGCTGCTGCGCGCCCAGGGTATCGCCGGTCCAGCCGCCGATCTTGCGGCGCATCGCGCCGTGGGTGGCCAGCATCGCGACGGCGGTGAAGGCGATGGCGATGGCGCAGCCGGTCAGGCGGCGGGGGTCCGTCTCCAGCGCGACGAGGACGACGGGGGCGAAGGTCAGCACGGCGAACAGGATCGTGCGGACCCAGTCGCCAACGACGATGCTGCGCGAGATGGGCGGCACCTTCGCCTCCGACTCGTCGCGCGCATAGGGCAGGGACTTGATGGTCGGATAGAGCCAGGCGCGGCTGAGACCATGCGCGCCGATCAGGGCGGCGGCCCCGAACAGCGGCGGCATCGTCGCCAGCGCGGTGACCTTCAGCAGCAGGACGACGATCAGGGCGATGACGCCGAAGGCCCCGATACGGCTGTCCTTCATGATGGCCAGCGCGCGGACGGGGTCGCGGGTGCCGAGCGCATCGGCGAAATCGGCAAGGCCGTCCTCGTGCAGCGCCCCGGTCAGCAGGATGCCGGTGCCGAGCGCCAGCAGGGCCGCGACGGTCGGCACGAAGAACAGGCTGGCGAGCAGCAGCACGCCGCCGCAGAGCGCCCCGACGATCCCGCCGACCAGCGTGAAATGCGGGGTCGCGCGGTCCAGCCGCCCGACCTCCCACCCCGTCCAGGCGGGGGTCGGCAGGCGGGTCAGGAACTGCATGGCCGAGAAGAACGCCTGCGCCTCGCGTTTCATCGGGGATAATCCGCCAGATCCGTCAGGATGGCGGCGGCGGCGCGCACCAGCGGGATGGCCAGCGCCGCGCCGGACCCTTCGCCGAGGCGCAGGCCCAGATCGAGCAGCGGGTCGGCGTCGAGCGCGTCGAGAATCGCCCTGGCCCCCGGTTCGGCGGAGCGATGGGCGAAGATCATGCGTTCCCGGGCGGCGGGGGCGATGCGGCAGGCGGCCAGCGCGGCCGCTCCGGCGATGAAGCCGTCGACGATGACGAGGCGGTTCTCGGCGGCCCCGCCCAGCATGAATCCGGTCATCATCGCGATCTCGAACCCGCCGAACTGCGCCAGCACGGCACGCGGATCGGTGACGTCGGTTCGGGCGGCGGCTTTGGCCAGCGCCGCGCGCTTGCGGGCCAGCCCCGGGTCGTCCAGCCCCGCCCCGCGCCCGATGACGGCCTCCAGCGGGGCGGGGGCGAGGCGGTGGACGATCAGGCTGGCGCTGGCTGTATTGCCGATGCCCATCTCGCCGGGGGCGAGGATGTCGACGCCCTCCGCCACCGCCTCGCGGGCCAGGGCGATGCCCGCCGCGAGGGCCGCGTCGCACTGGTCGGGCGTCATGGCGGGTTCGGTGGCGGCATTGCGGGTGCCGTGGGCGATCCTGGCATCCGTAAGAGCCGGATGGGCGGGCAGGGGGGAGGCGACCCCGGCATCGACCACCCGCAACTCCGCCCCGGAAATCCGCGTGAAGGCCGAAATCGTCGCCCCCCCGGCGAGGAAGTTGCCGACCATCGCGGCGGTGACCTCGGGCGGGTGCGAGGAGACGCCCTCGGCGGTCAGCCCGTGGTCCCCGGCAAAGATCACCGACCGCGCCGTGCCGAGCACGGGCCGTTCCTCGCCCCGCACCAGCGCGATCTGGAGCGCGAGCGCCTCCAGCCGCCCGAGCGAGCCGACGGGTTTCGCCTTGCCGTCGATCAGGGCGCGCAGGGCGGGTTCGGGGGAGCGGTCGAGGGGGGGGATGGTCATCATGGTCCGGTCTTTCGTCATGGTTCGCGAAAGCAGGCAATCCTGCCGCGCCCCCGCAAAATACCGCTCGCTCAGTTCAGATCCACGATCTTGCCCGGGTTGAGCAGGTTCTGCGGGTCCAGCGCGCGCTTGATCTGGCGCATGACCTCGTAGCCGTCGCCGTGCTCCTGCGCCATGTATTTCATCTTGCCCATACCCACGCCATGCTCGCCCGTCACCGTGCCGCCCATTTCCAGCGCGCGCTCGGCGATGCGGTGGGCGAGGGCTTCGGCGGCGCGCAACTCGTCCTTGTCCCGGGGGTCGATCAGGATGGCGAGGTGGAAATTGCCGTCCCCGACATGGCCCACGACCGGCGCGAGCATGCCGCTGGCCGCGATGTCCTTCTTCGTCTCAAGGATTGCCTCGGCCAGCCGCGAGATGGGGACGCAGGCATCGGTGACGTAGCCCTGACAGCCCGGGCGCAGGGCCTTGACCGCATAGTAGGCGTCGTGCCGGGCGCGCCACAGGCGGTTGCGGTCCTCGGCCCGGGTCGCCCAGTCGAACGCGCCGCCGCCGTACTCGCCCGCGATCTCGGCGAAGCGTTCGGATTGTTCGGCCACGCCGGCATCGGTGCCGTGGAATTCGAGGAACAACGTGGGCTTTTCGACCAGCGACAGGTTCGAGTAGTCGTTCACGGCCCGGATCTGCAATTCGTCCAGAAACTCGATCCGCGCGACGGGCAGGCCGCTCTGGATCGTCAGGATCACGGCATCGACCGCCCCCTCCACCGTATCGAAGGTGCACACCCCCGATGCCACCGCCTCGGGCTGGCCGTAGAGGCGCAGGGTCAGTTCGGTGATGATCCCCAGCGTCCCTTCGGACCCCACGAGCAGTCTGGTCAGGTCGTACCCGGCGGAGGATTTGCGCGCGCGGGTGCCGGCGCGCACGATGCGCCCGTCGGCCATCACCGCCTCCACCGCCAGCACGTTCTCGCGCATCGTGCCGTAGCGGACGGCATTGGTGCCGGAGGCCCGGGTCGCCGCCATGCCGCCCAGCGACGCATCCGCCCCCGGATCGACGGGGAAGAACAGGCCGGTATCGCGCAACTCCTCGTTCAGGCGGCGGCGGGTGACGCCGGGCTGCACCACGGCGTCGAGATCCTGCGCATTGACGGCCAGAATCGCGTCCATCCGGCTCATGTCGAGGCTGACGCCCCCGCGCAGGGGCACCACATGCCCCTCCAGCGACGTGCCGGTGCCGTAGGGGACCACGGGGCAGCCGCCCGCCGCACAGGTGCGCATGATCGCCGCGACCTCGGCGGTGGAGCCGGGGAACAGCACGGCATCGGGGCGCACGGGGGTGTGATACGCCTCGCCGTTCGCATGGTGGTCGCGCACGGCGTCGGAGGTGGCGCAGCGGTCGCCGTAGTCGGATTTCAGCGCGGCGATGGTGGCGTCGAAGGCCATGGGTGTTCTCCTAACTCGCCGCCTTGAGCAGGCTTTTGGCCGCATCCTTCGCGGCCTTCGTCACGGATTCGCCCGCCAGCATCCGGGCCAGTTCGTCGACCCGCTCGGGTTTCGACAACTCCAGCACGCGGGTGCGGGTCGTCTCGCCGTCCTCGGTCTGTTCGACCGACTTCTCGATGCGCCACTGGCGATTCGCCTCCGCCGCGACCTGCGGGGCGTGGGTGATGACGAGGGTCTGCGTATCCTCGCCTAGCCGTTTCAGCCGCGCGCCGATGGCCGCCGCCGTGGCCCCGCCGACGCCCCGGTCGATCTCGTCGAAGATCAGCGTCTTGCCGTCGCCTTTCCGGGCGAGGCACACCTTCAGCGCGAGCAAAAAGCGCGAGAGTTCGCCGCCCGACGCGATCTTGTCGATGGGACCGGGGGCGGAGCCGGGGTTGGTGGTCACCTCGAAGGCGATGCGGTCGATGCCGTCGGGTCCGGCCCTGTCCGGGTCGGTTGCGACCAGCGTGCGGAAGATCGCGCGCTCCAGCTTCAGCGGGGCCAACTCGCCGACGACCTGGCTATCGAGCACGCCCGCCGCCTCGTGCCGCGCGCGGCTGAGACCCTTGGCAGCATCGAGAAATGCCGTATGCGCGGCGGTGACGCTCTCCTCCATTTCGGCCAGTTTCGCCTCGCCCTGTTCGATGAAGGCCAGCTTCTCGCCCAACCCTGCGGAGAGTTTCGGCAGGTCCGCCACGCCGATGCGGTGCTTGCGGGCCAGGGCGCGTAGGGCGAAGAGACGCTCCTCGGCCTGCTCCAGCCGGCGCGGATCGAAGGACAGTGCCTCCGCCGCGCGCTCGACTTCGGACAGGGCATCCGAGCAGGTATGCAGCGCCCGCCCGATCGTCTCCAGCGCGGCATCCAGCTTGCCATCGGCCTTTCCGGCGGCGACCTCGATCCGGCGCAGGGTATCCGAAATCGCGCCCTCGGCCCCGTGATTGCCGAGCTGGGCGATGGCCTTGCTGACATCCTCGGCGATGGATTCGGCGCGCTGCATCCGGCGGCGTTCGGCATCCAGCACGTCCTCCTCGCCCTCCTCGGGGGCGAGTTCGGTCAGTTCCTCGACCGAGTGGCGCACGAATTCCGCATCGCGCTGTGCTTCGGCAATCTCGGCGCGCGTCTTCTCCAGCGTCCCGACCGCCTCGCGCCACGTGGTATAGAGGGCATGAACCTGCCGGTGCTCGCGCTGCAACCCGCCATAGGCGTCGAGCAGGCCCCGGTGACCGGCGGGGTCGACCAGGGCGCGGTCGTCGAACTGGCCGTGGATCTCGATCAGGCGCGTGCCGAGTTCGCGCAGGGTGGCGACGCCGACGGGCTGGTCGTTGACGAAGGCGCGGCTGCGCCCCTCGCGCGAGATGACGCGGCGGACGATCAGGCTCGCATCCTCGATCTCGTGGCCCTGTTCGCGCAGCCAGCCCCAGGCGGGGTGGTCGTCATCCAGTTCGAATTCGGCGGTGGCGGAGCCTTTATCGGCCCCCGCGCGCACCAGATCGGCGTTCGCCCGAGCGCCCAGCGCGGCACCGAGGGCGTCGAGCAGGATCGACTTCCCCGCCCCCGTCTCCCCCGTCATCGCGCCGAGTCCGGCATCGAAATCGAGGTCGAGGGCATCGATCAGGACGATATTGCGAATCGACAGACGCCGGAGCATGGCGCGGCCCTACGCTAGAGCCAGTCGCCGCGAACGACCTGACGGTACATCCGCTCGTACCACGCATCCTGCGACAGGCCACCCGTCAGGTTCTGACCGGTCAGGAGCGCATAGCTGGCCCCGTACCAGTCCGACCCCGGATAGTTGAAGCCCAGCACGGCGGCGGCGGATTTCGCCTCGTCCACCAGACCGAGGGCGAGATTCGCCTCCACCAGGCGGTGCAGCGCCTCCTCCACGTGGCTGGTCGTGTCGTATTCCTTGGCGACGACCTGAAAGCGGTTGATCGCGCCGATATACTGGCCGTTCTTCAGGTAGTAGCGCCCGACCGTCATCTCCTTGCCCGCGATCTGGTCGATCGTAGTATCGCGCTTCAACTCGGCATCCTTGGCGTATTCGCTGTCGGGATGGCGGGCGATCAGTTCGTCGAGGGCCTGCTTCGCCTGGATCGTCATGCCCTGGTCGCGGCCCACATCGACGATCTGCTCGTAATAGCTCTGCGCGACGATGTAGCGGGCGTAATCGGTCTGGTCGTCGCTGGGATAGAACCCGATGAACCGCTCGGCGGCGAGGACGGCCTGGTCGTATTCCTTCGCTTCGTAGGAGGCGACGGCGGACATCAGCATCGCATTCTTCGCGACGTCGGAATAGGGGTACAGCCGCTCGACCTCGTCGAACAGGAACGCGGCGGCCTTCGGCTCCCCGCCGTTCAGCTTGGTCCGGGCATCGGCGAAGATGTCTTCCGGATTGCGGCTTTCGAGGGGGGCGTCCGGGGCGGAGAACAGCGATCCCATGGAGGGCAGCGCGCCGCCGCATCCGCCGAGCGACAGGGCGAGCGCGGCCAGCAGGGCGGGGCGCGAGAGGCGGCGGAAGCTGGTATCGGACATTCTGTCACCCAATGGTCGGTTGCGCACACCTCGCGAGAGGCGTCTTCGGCGATTTCCGGATGAGCATAGCGTAGTCGGTCCCCGCTATGGAACCGCTTTTCTCGTTCTGTCCCTGCGGCGCGTCGCCTGTCGCGGCCTGTGCCGATGGGGAGGTCAGGCGCAGGCGAGTTCGCGGGTCGGGTGACTGGTCCGGTAATCGGGGGCGACGAGACCCCGGTCGGTGACTTCCTCGTAATGCCACGCGGTCGGGTCGGCGAAGAGGGCGCGGAGCAGGCGGTTGGTCATGTCGTGGCCCGCGCGCACGCCGCGATAGCGCCCGATGATCGGCACCCCGGCCAGCGCCAGATCGCCCACGGCGTCGAGCATCTTGTGGCGCACGAATTCGTCGCGGTGGCGCAGGCCCTCGCGGTTCAGGACGCGGCCCTTGTCGACCACGATGGCATTCTGCAGCGTGCCGCCCCGGGCGAACCCGATCTTGCGCAGCGCCTCGACATCGCCCAGCGTGCAGAAGGTGCGCGAATCGGCATAGTCGCGGACGAAAGCGTCGCCGGTGAACCGCTCGACCCGGCGCTGCTGGCCGATGGCGGCATCGGCGAAATCGATATCGTACTCGATCTCGAAATGATCGGCGGGCAGCAGTTCCGCCGTCTTGTCGCCCAGCGTCACGCTGACGGGCTTGAGGATGCGGATCGCGCGCAGCGGTTCGTCCTGCTCGATGGTTCCGGCGGAGAGCAGCGCGGCGAGGAAGGGGTTGGAACTGCCGTCCATGATCGGCACTTCCGGACCGTCGACCTCGACCAGGGCATTGTCGATGCCGCATCCGGCCAGGGCGGCCATCAGATGCTCGATCGTCGACACCTTCACGCCCGCGTCGTTGCCGATGCAAGTGCACAAGGCCGTATCCGTCACGCCGTCGAAGCGAGCATCGATCAGGTTGTTGCCGTCGATATCGATGCGGACGAAGCGCACGCCCGTGTCGCAAGGGGCCGGAAAGATCGTTGCCGTGGCGGGCGCGCCGCTATGGACGCCGACACCGGAAAGACGGGCCTTGCGGGCGAGAGTGCGCTGCATGAGATACCTCGTGGACGTGGACTGTGAGTTTCATCTAGCAGTCAGTACACGGCACGACAATTCAAGCTTTATGTCAGATTGCAACAATGTCCGACAAAGAAACCAATCGCGAAAAAGATAGTTGACAAAGTGTTAAGCCACTTTCGGTTGCGCAATAAAAAGCGGCAGGACGGGGTTTGCTCCCGCCCTGCCGCGTCGTTTCCCGGAAAAACCGCGCCGAATGCACGGCCTGACTCCCGCCCCGGTCGAAATTCGACCACCGAAGCGGTCGAACCCGGGCGATCACGGAGCGAAGTGATTCGAGGCGATTCAGTTCGCCTGCCGCCGAAGGAAGGCGGGAATCTGCAATGCATCATCGTCCGGCGAGCCGTCCCCGTCGATGCTGTCACCCTTGAACGGGGGTTTGGCGGCGGCGGAAGTTTCGGCGCTGGAGGACGAGCGGCCCCCGAGACTGTCGGCAACGCGGCGTATCAGGTTCAGTCCCGAGCGCGCCGCCATCGGCTGCGGAGCCTGGGGCTGGGCCGTCACCTGGGTGCTGGCCTTCGGCGCATCGGCGACCGAAGGGTCGACGACGGTGGCGACCGGGCCCTGGCTGCGGTGGGTCGCGATGCCGTCGGTTCCGGTCGCAGCCATCGGCTCCTCGATATACTCCTCGACGGGCGCAGCCGCCTCGACCGGCTCGCTGCGCGATCCGACGGCCTGCTTGACGGCGTGGCGGGTGCCGGCACCGATGCCGCGATCGCTGTTGGAATCGCTTGCGTAGCGGGGGGCGGGGATCGCCCGGCGGGGGCGGCCCCCAGCGGCACCGGCGCGGGCCGTTTCGGAAGTGCGCGCGGCAACCACCGACTCGGCCTCGATGCCGGTCGCGACGACCGAGACGCGCATGTGACCCTTGAGGCTGTCGTCGAAGCACGAACCGACGATGATGTTGGCGCCGGGATCGACCTCCTGCTTGATGCGCGAGGCGGCTTCGTCGACCTCGAACAGTTTGAGATCCGGCCCGCCGGTGATGTTGATCAGCACGCCGCGCGCACCCTTCAGCGACACGTCGTCGAGCAGGGGGTTCGCGATGGCCTTTTCGGCGGCTTCGACCGCGCGGCCCTCGCCCTCGGCCTCGCCGGTGCCCATCATCGCCTTGCCCATCTCGCCCATGACCGTGCGCACGTCCGCGAAGTCGAGGTTGATGAGGCCCGGCATCACCATCAGGTCCGTGACGCCCTTGACGCCCTGGTACAGCACGTCGTCGGCGAGGTTGAACGCATCCATGATGGTCGTGTTCTCGGTCGCGATGCGGAAGAGATTCTGGTTCGGGATGATGATCAGCGTGTCGACATACTGCTGCAACTCGTCGAGGCCGTCCTCGGCCAGCTGCATCCGCTTCGCGCCCTCGAACGAGAAGGGCTTGGTCACGACGCCGACGGTCAGCACGCCCAGTTCGCGCGCCGCCTTCGCGATCACGGGGGCCGCGCCGGTGCCGGTGCCGCCGCCCATGCCGGCGGTGATGAAGCACATGTTCGCGCCGTTGAGGTGGTCGATGATCTCGTCGATCGTCTCCTCCGCCGATTCGCGTCCGACGCTGGGCTTCATGCCCGCGCCGAGACCGGCGGTGACCCCGGTGCCGAGCTGAACGCGGCGCGAGGAGCGCGACTGTTCGATGGCCTGGGCGTCGGTATTCGCGACGACGAACTCCACACCCTCGAGATTCTTGTTGATCATGTTGTTGACGGCATTGCCGCCCGCCCCGCCCACGCCGAAGACCGTAATCTTCGGCTTCATGTCGGTGTCGTCGACCGCCCCGATGTTCAAAGCCATGGTTCCGCCTGTATGTTGATGGTTGTTGTTATTTTATTTTTATCTGCTCGTCTGATTCGGAATCGTAACGGAATTTTCAGGATTGTCACAGATAAAATAGAGGAAATCGGGTTCCAATACCCGTCCGTGGCGCGTGGCGGTTGAGATTTCGGCTTACCAGTTTTCGCGAAGCCATTGGTGCAAACCACCGAATACCTGCTCGCCTTCGCGGGCCGTCGCCATCGCCTCGCTCCAGGGTTCGCAATGCAGCCGGATCGCGTGCGCGAGCAGGCCGTGGACCGCCGTGAATTCGGGTCCGAGAGTGCCCTGCGGCGCGCCGCGCGTGCGGATCGCGCGGCCCAGCCGGACCCGGCGGCCCAGCACCGCACCGCCCGCCTCGACCATGCCGCGCATGCGACTGCCGCCTCCGGTCAGGATGACGGGGCGCGGGTCGCCCGGGGGCAGGACGGCGCGGACCAGTTCGAAGATTTCCTCGACCCGGGGGCGGATGACGCCCGTGAGCACCACCGTCGCCTCGCCCGGCCCCGCCCCGCCCAGGATGGAGGGGTCGGCGATGATGCTCGCGCCCTCGGGGGCGACCTTGAACGCCTCGGCCTCGTCGAAGGACACGTTCATCGCCGCCGCCAGATCGCGGGTCATCGTGGCCCCGCCGATGCTGATGCAATGGACCGAGCGCAGGCGGCTGCGGTAACAGCTGGCGACGCCGGTGACCTGCGCGCCGATATCGACCACGGTGGCCCCGATATCCAGCTCGTCCTGCGTCAGGGCCGCAAAGCCGCTGGCGGCGGCGGCACAGGCGACCCCCGAAACCGCCAGCCCGGTATTCTTCGCCACCATCCCCAACCGGGCCAGCGCGCCCCGCTCGATGGTGACGATGCCGAAGCGGATGCCCAGGGTGCGTGCGCCGTGGCCGCGCGGGTCGGCGATATCCGGCACGCCGTTGCGCGAGAAGTCCAGCGGCTCGATATGCAGCGGGCGGCGGATGCGCAGGGCGATTTCCTGGCGGCACGACGCCATGACCCGCCCGACCGTCGCATCGTCGACCACCCGGATCGGGATGGCGGTGCTGCCATCGGCCTGCAGGGTGCGGGGCGAGCCGCCGGACAGGGCGAAGATCGCCCGGCGGGGGATACTGCCGGTCTGCCGCCGGATATCGCGCAGGACGCCGTTCAGCACCTCCGACACCGCCTCCGGGTCCTCGATCGCGCCGCCCTTCATCCCGGCGGCGGGGGCGCTGGCGGCGGCCACGACGCGCAGGGCGGCGTAGATATCGACATCGCGGTCCAGCAGGCTGCGATCCAGCAGCGAATGGCGGATATCGGCGACGAGGCACGACACGCGCGACCCGCCCAGATCGATGACGGCCAGACGCTCGCCCCCGAGGGCCGTGGCCACGCGGCCCCGGATCGCCTCGTAGGACCGCAGGACGGGGATCCCGCTCACCGGTAGGTCGTCCGCAGGGTCTTGAGCAGTTCGTCGCGCATGTCGCTGGCACCGGGTTCGAGGCGGATCACGGGGGGGTCGTCGGGCAGGCGCAGGTCGATGCCGATCACGGCGGAGGAGGCCAATCGCTCCTCCAACTGCCGGTCGTCGAACAGGCGCAGGGCATCCAGCGGGTCTTCGGCGGGCAGTTTCAGGACCAGTCCGGTATCGGTGATAACATCCCACCGGCGTCCGCCCCGGCGGATCATCGCGGCGATCTTGGGCAGGACGGTGACGGGGGCACCCTGCAGCAGGGCGCGGGCATCGGCGACGGCGGTGTTCGATTCCGGCCCGATCAGCAGCGGCAGGTCCAGGCGCTCCGCCGCCGTGGCGACCGGCACGATGGGGTGGCCCGTCTTGTCGATCAGGAAGAACCCCGCATCGTTGCGCCAGATGGCGACGGGGACGCGCTCGGAAATCTCGATCTTCATGATGCCGGAGGGGTCGATGGCGACGGAGGCGCGCTCGATCCACGGGTTTTCCAGCAGCGCCGCCCGCGCGCGCCGGGCATCGAAGCGCAGCGACGAGATCGCGGTGGTGCCGGGGGGGATGCCGACGATGTCGCCGATCTCGTGTACCGAAAGCTGGATATGCCCGCCGATCTCGATATCCGTGACGGCGAATTCGGGGTGGTCGACGACGGCGGTGCGCATGGCCTCGGCCCGGGTCAGGGTTTCGGTGCGCAGCGTCGACCAGTTGAAGGCGATGGCGGAGGCCCCCGCGATCAGGGCGACGGGCAGCCAGAACGTCGCGAAGCGCCGCCTCGTGAAGAGGCCGAGGGGGCGGCGGCTCCTCTTCGGTTTCTTCCGTACCGGTGCGGCTCCGGTCTCGTCCGTCACGGCGGGGGTGGAGTCGCGGGGGGGCCTGGCCGAAGCCGATGCCTTCACCGGTCGCATGACGCATCCTCCACCATCCACGCGACGAGGTCGGGGAAGGAGATGCCGTTATGGGCGGCCTGTTCGGGGACGAGGGAAGTGGGGGTCATGCCGGGCTGGGTGTTGACTTCCAGCAGGATCAGCGCGTCCGTATCGGGGTCGTAGCGGAAGTCGGCGCGGGAGATGCCCTTGCAGCCCAGCGCATCATGCGCCCGCACCGCGATATCCCCGCACCGGGTGGCCAGCGCCCCGGGGATATCGGCGGGGATCACGTGGCGCGAGCCGCCCGCCTTGTACTTGGCGTCGTAGTCGTACCATCCGTCCACGAAGATCTCGGTCACGGCCAGCGGCTCGCCGTTGCGCACCGCCACCGTCAGTTCGCGGCCCGGAACGTAGCGTTCGACCATCAGGCGGGCGGGGGCGTCCGGCGTGTCGACCTGCGGCGGGGTATTCGCGCCCGCCAGCACCAGATGGATGCCGACGGAGGAGCCTTCGTTGTGGGGCTTCACCACATAGGGCGGGTCCATCATGTGTTTCTGCGCGATATCGGCGGGGGAGGCCAGCAGGCTGTCGGCCAGCGGCAATCCGGCGGCGCGGAACACGCCCTTTGCATGGTCCTTGTCCATCGCCAGCGCCGAGGCCAGCACCCCGGAATGCGTGTAGGGAATACGCAGCCATTCGAGGATGCCCTGCACGCACCCGTCCTCGCCCCAGCGCCCGTGCAGCGCGTTGAACACGGCATCGGGGCGCGCTTCGGTCAGGCGGGCGGGCAGGTCGTCGCCGGCGTCGATCTCCGTCACGTCATAGCCCGCCGCGCGCAGGCCGATGGCGCATTCATGGCCGGAGACGAGCGAAACGGCGCGTTCGGCGGAAGGGCCGCCCTTCAGGACGGCAACATGCCGGTACTTGCGGGTCATGCGGAAGGCTCCTCCCCTACGCGCCGGATTTCCCAGTGCAGGTCGTGGCCGGAGGCGGCGAGGACGCGGGTGCGCACCGTCTCGCCCAGAGTCTCCAGATCGGCGGCGGTGGCGTCGCCGTGGTTGACGAGGAAGTTGCAATGCTTCTCGCTGACCTGCGCTCCGCCGATGCGCAGGCCCCGGCAACCGGCGGCATCGATCAGCCGCCACGCGCTCTCGCCCTCGGGGTTGCGAAAGGTGGAGCCGCCGGTCTTCTCGCGCACGGGCTGGGCGGCCTCGCGGGCGGTCATCAGGTCGGCCATGCGGGCGGCGATGGCATCGGGGTCGTCGGGGGTGCCGCGAAACAGGGCCTCGGTCACGACGGCATCCCCGGGCAGGGCGCAATGGCGATAGGCGAAGCCGAGTTCGGCGTTGGTCAGCGTGCGGGCGGTGCCGTCGCGGAAGACGACCGTGGCCTCGACAAGGCGGTCGCAGGTTTCGGTGCCGTGGCATCCGGCATTCATCCGCACCGCGCCGCCGACGGTGCCGGGGATGCCGCGATAGAATTCCAGCCCGGCGAGGCCCGCCCGCTGTGCCGCCTGCGCCAGCTTCGCGTCCGGCACCGCCGCACCCGCGCGGATCGTGTCGCCCGCGACGGCGATCCCCGCAAAGCCGCGCCCGAGCCGCACGGTCAGGCCCGCAATCCCGCCATCGCGCACCAGCAGGTTCGACCCGACGCCGATGGGCAGGACTGGACCGTCCCACGCGCGCAGGGCATCGGCCAGGGCATCGCTATCCGTCGGGGAATACAGCACTTCCGCCGCGCCCCCCACCCGGAACCACGTATAGGGGGCCAGAGCCGCGCGCAGGGCGACGCGCCCGTCGAAGGACGGGGGGGCGGGGGCGGCATCGGATGTCTGTACGCGGGCCATGCCCTTCCTTGTCACGGGGGCGCGGGTCACTCAAGCCGGATTTTGCCGGGGCGCGCGTCCTGTGCTACGCCGCCCGGCGAATACGCGAAGGAGGATGACGATGCGCGGTGTGGTTCTGACGGCCCTGCTCGCCTTTACGGTGTACGGACCCGCCCGCGCGGCAGAGCCGCTGACGGGGTATTTCATCGCGCTCGATGCCTGCGAGGCGTTCCAGTCCAAGAACCGGCGCACGAATCCGGGCGATGTGCAGACGGTTCCGCGCCGCGCCTACGACATGATCGCCGTCAATGCGGTGGGCGGCGATTTCTATCAGGTGCGGATACCCGATGCGCCGGTGACGCCCGCGCGCTGGGTCTCGACCGCCTGCGGGGTGCATGTGGTGGAGGTCGAAGGGCCGGATTCGGCACCCGCGCCGGATATCATAGTGCCGCAGGGGCGCGCGGAATCGATCGACAACCTGCTCGCGCTGAGCTGGCAACCCTCCTTCTGCGAGCGCAGGCCCACGCGCCCGGAATGCGTGCTGATCAACGACGGGGACCTGCCGCTGGCCGGGCAGCGCCTGTCGATCCACGGGCTGTGGCCCCAGCCGAACGGCACGTTCTTCTGC
>ENA-ORXC01001523-ORXC01001523.1-marine-metagenome-genome-assembly--contig:-NODE-1523-length-13523-cov-5.954931_pt1 | contig 13523 bp, 21 predicted proteins | sample MGYA00237865_ERZ511478 | MGnify/ENA metagenome assembly ERZ511478 | reverse complement strand
CGATCGTCGGGGAACTGTACCACCCTACTTGGGGGGTACTGGGGCGTACTGGGGCCCGATTTCCGTACTGTGGGGCCGAAACGGCGGCCCGGAGCCCGAAAGGTAGCCCGGCCGCAGCCCGGTTTCTGGCAGGGCGGCCGAAATGTAGGCTACCTCGACTGGAAACGGCCACCAGATTCCTCGCCTCGTAGCCCAGATCTGAAGTAGGCTGCAAGTCGATCAAGACAAAGGCAAATCGATGCCGCAGGGACCCATTTAAACGGCGCAGCGGACACCCTCGCCATTCCCAAGAGTCTTCCAGGTTCTGTGACTCTAGCCCGTCTAATAGCAGGCTACACGTGGCGCGTTTTGGAAAAAAATACAGCAACGGCTGGGCAGCTTGGCGTGGCAGGCGGCTCCAGCTCGTCAATCAGAAGCGATCAGTGTCCCTGCACTGTCAAGTGGCTTCCTCAGTGAAGACGTACGCATCTGAGAGATTTTGTGACTGCCCAATGTCACACGTCCTGATTGGTGTGCAGTGCGAGGTTCCCTTGTCAACCGACTCAGTTCGAAGGAGCCAATAAAGGACGTTCTGGAGCACGGAAGATGATGCTGGGATGTGGCAACACAGACGGGCTCACACTCTGTCAGCCTTGAAAGTCGTCGCAAGTACTTTTACCTCCCCAGCTTAGTGCCTGGGTCTTTTTTCGGTCGCTCGACATGGCCTTACAAAACAAACCGCCTCGCACATTTCGGGCGATTTACACCCTGTACACTCCTTCGCTGGAGCCCCTCCCTGCGGGACATGACCTAAGGCCACTTTCATGGCTGCCCAAGCAGTAGAGCAAAGCCACTGAAAGCCGATCCACAGGCACGACCTTCGTGAACCCACGACGACGACGAAGTCTGAAGACAACGGCTCCCGTCGCACCCAGGCTTCTCATCGAACCCCCTGTCTTCCCCGTCCCGCCCTCCCCCTTCCCGATTCCATCCTCGCACACGCGCTCAGGGGCACCCCGCCACAAATATAATTGTTTCATGACATGCCCGCGCACGGCATCTCTTTTGACGCGGACAATGTAATGCACGGCGGAGACCACTGTCGACTCCTTCTGTATGTTTTAGGCATGTTTTCCTCTTTTTGTACTCATGCAGAAAAGAGACTTCTACCTATTGATGGCGCGCGTGGGTTGCATTTCTCTGCTACACCGCGTCCTGATATTAGACCGATTGATTACCGATAAATTTGCTTCCCGCTCTTCCTGGGGCCGACTGGGATCACTTGTTCGCTCTGCTGACTGCCTGTCGTGTGTGATTGCGATCTACTTCCTGGATTCATGATACTTTCTTGTTGATCGGTGCTTTCGTGGCCTTTTTCTTATCGTGTTCGTGGTAAAGTTCCGCTCTCTGCTCTCTGTTGTGGATGGTTTCTCCGTGACTGCGTCCCGCTAGTCTCATTTGCGTCCCTGCTTATGCGGAGGTGTGTGCATGCCTTCAGCAGTGCTAGTCCAGCCGTGTATGTGGTCGTGTGCCTGAGGGCGGTTGAAGCGTATGACAATCAGAGCCCGGACGCCATGTCAGCAATCGTCTGGAACGACGCACGGCAGGCATGAAGCGTAGCGCGCCCATACATCCGGCAGGACGAATCTCTGTGTGACTCCTACCGATGTCGGCGCGCGGTACGCTTGATTGGAATGGCCAAACACGCTTCAAGTCCTGTGCATTTTCAGTCCGTCTCGACAGGGCCCCAAGAGAGGCCGTGAGGGGGATGGCTATGATAACCACCCCTTCTCCCAGAAGCGTCACTGGCGAGCGTCACAATAATGCAAGTCTTACAACGCGAAGAATCGTGCATGTCCCCCATTGGAAGAACACTGTGGAGGATAGAGGCTAGTACACGCGCGAATATGTGTGCTGGGGCCCTTTCACCCCATTCTGATATACGACGGGTAGTACTGGCCAGTACGCCAAAGTAGGGTGGTCCAGTTTCCCGACGATGGCGAAATGACTACTGGTACACATTGTCAGAGATTTAAATGTAGACATTGCATGCAACCAATCCATGGTCTCCGCGTCCTGGATAGGGGTATAAAATGAAGACGTCAATGACTAGGTTAAACGATTCCCGATATTCCCTGGCCTTCAGGACAAAGTGCTCTCAACATGCAGTGATGCATACATATACTTATTTCCGGAGACTTGGTCCCCGTTTTAGAGGTCGCAGTCTACAATCGTGGCAACGGAGATCTGGGAGCGAGTCATTGTTCGACGGGTCGCGATGAAGCTGAAAGCGAATGGAGCTGCGTGGCTGCGAAGCATGCTTCTTCCACGGTGTTCACAGGGCCCGGATAGCGCCGGCTCTCGCGCGGCTGTGTATAGTGCGTTTAGAGGCTTGGTGATCGTGCGCTCTGCGACAGTGGTCAATACGGGGATGAGCGAGTCTTGGCCGCCGGTACTGTACGAATGTGGAGTGGCGATCGTGGCCACCTGCCGAGCCGCTGTCGTCAGTAGGGGGGGGGCGGGTAGCACGGTTACAGGGTGAGCCGCCTTCCTCGGTGGGGGCCGACTGCCCACGAGTCCTGGTCATCTAGAGAGGCCAACAGGCTGTCTGGGTGGCCGGGAGAGCGTCCGACGTAAATGGGGGCCGGCCGTGACGGCAACACGCCGCCCATTCGCCAGACACGCGGTTGGCCTAGTTTTCTGAGGATGAACGGGACGAACGCTGGGCGCGGTTGGTCTGAGCTCGCGTCACAGCAGCTGGTCTGGGGGCGTGCGTACTCAAATTTGAATTTCTTGTAGCTGTTGCTGACACTGCTGTGATACTTCGTGTCACTCGTGTTGAATGCGCATGAAAACCTCACCCAAGGGGGTGGCGAACACGAGTATCTTTCTTCATTACATGTGAGATGCTTGACGCGGGTGACGCGCACATCGCCTGGGAGGGTCTCGATGGCGGGTGTACCTATGCTGTAGATGTACCTTATGGCCAGAGTATTGCACACACGTACCTAGAATCATAGCACGAGCATACAGTAGCGCTTCTGATCCAGAGGATGAGGAAAAATGTATATCTTTTGGGGTGTCCCAAAAACTGGAGGAGGGACGGTCCAGCGCACTCTATCCTAGCTGCGCTGCATCAGTTCTTCACTGCCATTCCGCAGTCCCTCAAGTAAGACGATTTTAACAAGAATGTGCACTCGGAGCGCCGTTCTCGTATCGTACTCAAGTGATACTCAGTCTGACGCCTTCCTGAGTCAGTGTGTTGAATTTGCACGATCGAGTGAAATTTCGCTTCTTAGAACACCAGCGAACTGCCTCTGTGGTCATCCTTTCCATCCGGTACCATTGCAATGGACACCAATGCGGACCCTGCCGCGATCGCGGCGACCAAGCGGGCCGCTGTCGCGGATGGGGACGGTACCTTCCATGTGCTGGAGCGCTTCAGCGCCTCCACTGGGATCTCTATGACGAAGGTGCGGGCCACTTTGATACCGGTGGGGGGGGGAGGGGGGGGGGGGCACAACGGCAATTGCGTCCTCTCGGCCGTGCAGGACGAAACGCTCGTGTATGCGGCCCAGGATTTTGGCTACACAAACTGTGCACTGTTTCATCTGTAGCATATCTCCGTAGTTTTTGGATACTCGACCCCGGTAGCCCCCCTGACTGGTCAGCACTCAAGTGGAGGGTTGAACTGACTTGTGGCTCGCTCTGCGGGAGGCTACTTCCGTCTGGTATATCTGTCCTCTCTTTTATCGTCTCTACTTTGGTGGTTTCCTCGATCCTTGTAATCGCTCGGTCGATCGACCCCGCCCCTTTACCATCTGACAATAAAAGAACTTTGGGACCAGGCTTTGTCGCCGTCGGCGCCCCCGGCTCCCCATCGGATGTCATACGAACAAAGGTCCTTCTTCCTCGCCCTTTGGGCGATAGTGTTCTCTTTATCATGCCTTTACGGTCGGTCGCTTTTAACTGGTTAGTTAACCAACGTCATTATCACCACATCGTCCCCAGCTGGCCTCCTTGGTGCCTGACATGTGGGGCTTCGAGGTGGGTGGAATCTGGGCGCGCGAATGGATCTGGAGGCACATAAAGGACCTCTCTGTGCGGGCCTGTAAGGCATTCTCAGACAAGTCCAACTCGTCGTCTATGTTTGAGGAGGTTAAAATGTGGTTGAACCAGCTAGAGGCGCTCCTGTGGGAGCTGCGGTCTTCCTCTGAGTCCATCTTGAGCTACAGTGAGTGCTGGATTGTCACAAAGGGAGACGAGATGGCCGTGCAGCGCGTCCAGGCGGCCAACCGCGAGTTTTCCAACGTCCCGGTCACTCTGGCGGCCACGGTCGCCAGTCTGTCGACGCTTGTAGGCGGGGACGGCGCCTTGCTCGTGAGCGTGTACCTGATCACGGGAAATTTGACTAGAACGATAAAGTACAGACCAATTGTGTCCTCTCTCGGTTTCAGACGTGCACCCGACGGTCGTGGCCGCAGTTCTACGGGCAGAAAGTCTCGCCGATTCTTGAAGCCCCCACAGTTGCCGCAGAGATGAAGCTATCCCTGAAAGGAGTGGGCGGGGCACCACCCAAAGCAGGACTGTCTGCGTAATGGCGACAAGCTGGTGGCTTTCCGACAGATGGAGGTGGTGCAGATGGCCATCCCGTACCGTTTCAACGTTAGTGGCTCGTCACCAACACATCGTGTTTCCTTGAGGTGCTGGAAGCCATGTGCTTTTCCTCCCTTAAGTCGATTCTCCCCGTTCTGTCCGAAAAGCATGTCTTTTGCGCTTTCCTGCCGATCGAGCTGGCTCAGGACTGCATTTTATGGTCCGCTCACGAGACAGAGCGAAACGTCTTCGCACCTGTTGCCATTAAGGTGTCTTTTAAGCCGGTGGGGGTCGTGCCTTGGGACAGAAAGCGTGTGGTTCACCTCGCCCGCGGCAATCACTTCGTGGACCTACCGTCCGAGGGCGCAGCTGACCAAGCGCGGACTGCCGCGGCTCTCTTCATCCTGCAGGCCCACGGAAAAGACACTTCGGAGTTCAGAGAGGTGGCTGGGGGGCATGCGGCAGTCGAGAATGTCAAGGTGCATATCGGGAAAGACTGTCTCTCCGCCGGCGCCGCTCGTATGATGAAAAAGGAGGCCACCGCCGCTGCAGAGGCTTCCTCCGAGGCTGAAAAAATATTGGAAAGGGAGAAGGCCGCCGAAGAGAGGATGGAACAGCAGAAGGAGTGGGAGCAAGGGAAGTTTTGGCACTGCGAATCCCGTACTTTCCGAGGGGGGAGGGGGTGGACCATGCGCTCCCGTGGCGACTTTTGCGTCTTCCCAATGTGCGTCAAACGTGCTGTGGGGAAGACCCTGGTGGCTGCGTATGCCTTTAGTGTGCGTTGGCAGCGACTGAGTTACTTTTTTGAGCAACTACGTCTTGTCATTTTTTTTTTCTGGTCCGCATGTAGTCTCTTTGGCGATTGCAACTTCTCCGAACTGCGTCACCTTATGCGGGTTGAATTTTTTGACTCACTGGACCGCCTTACAGGTGCTCCGATCTGATCAACTGAGGGGAGGATCTACTGTTAGTCGCCCCCGCAGCTCCGCAACTGACCGTCTTAAGAAGCACGGTTGCGTCACACTGATTGGCCGTCTGCTCACTCTCAGATGGAATTCTTGATGGATCGAAAGTCCAGTTGCCAGGAGGCCGACGAATACTGTGTTGTTACGGACGAGCTTTCGGCAGGGAGAGTGGCCGCAGCTCGATGCTGTTATGTAGAAGTGGCACCTGGCCGTGTACTCGCTCGGTCACCATCAGATCCCGATCACAACTGTCGTCCTTAAGAAAGCGCAGCGCGCGATTGCCGGCCGGCTTTCTATCATGGGACTCTCGGCCAGCAGCGGATACGTGCGCGGCTGTTCGAAGCGCGATGAAATTTGTAACGTGGCGATGCATGGGCACGCCAGCACCAGACAACTGGCGGCAGCAACGGGCTCTGCGGAGCACAACGTGCGGCAGCTAGAACTGTACCCCTACGATCGCAATGACAACATGGGCGAGACTGGGTTGCTCTACCCGTGTCTTCCGGCCCAGTCGTATGTGCGCGCCATGACCGCCGGCACGCATGAGGCAAAAGGGACATTCGAAAAATGGGCCGGTTCACCCTGGTTCTTTGTACGAGCGGAGATGGTACTCACAAGTTTCCTGTGGCCATGATCGGTCAGGCCACCAACCCAGTGTGCTTCCCCGGGGAGAGAAATGCTTGCCGTCTTCCGCATTTCAACCAAAAAGGGGCATAGATGGACAAGGACGTCTACGACCGATGGTGAAGTACGGTCCTCTTTCCGGCTGTGAGCGAGCGGCACAGGGGTTCCAAAGTCTCCCTATAAATGGAACAAGCTTCAATCCGCACCGTCAACCTGAGCGCTGAGGTCGTGGATGCTATTTTCCTTTCCTCTAACAGCACAACGGTGTACCAGCCGATGAACGCTGAAGTTATCGCGTCTCTCAGGCCCTTTCTAAGCTGACGAATCGTTCGTGTGACAGTTCACGTGACGGTGTGGTGCGGCCCACTATTGGCTGCAGCGCGTGACAATGTGATCACATGTGATCACACGAAGCAAAGTTGGAAGATCTTTCCGACGTTGCTTCATGTGATCAAATCGACTGTGCGGAGCGCTGGTCATGTGGGACGATTTCAAGTGCGCACTTGGTGGCGATCCATTCCATTTCGACTAGTGTTATGGACATTCCAGTCCGTAGCCCCTTGCTTGCTTCGCCGCCGCAGTTGAGTCGGGAGACTTCCACCCCCTTTGTCGACAACGCCCCAAGCCCCCGAGCTTTATCCGAATGACCAGCTAGCCCCCCTCACTGTCGTGTAGCCCGCAACCGCCCCTCTGTCCCTCTTTCTGGACCATGGCATGAATTCGGGAACTTTTATCAGTACGACGGCAGGGCGATACGAGCGTACGCTGTGGGCGAAGGTTGCACTGCGGGCGTTTCAGCGGCCTTGTCCGCAGCCAAGCGCTCGAGACGCGATCGCCATCATCAACAACACGAGGTACGCGGGAAGCTACAGTGTCCTTGTTCAAGTACGTGGTAGGAAAGAGTGGGGGAAAGGAATGCGCGCGGTGATAGCGAGCGGCGAAGAGATGGGAAAGGTGTCGAAGGTGGCGGCTGAATCGCGGCGCGACTTGCGTCTTGAATACGTGGCCCGTGCCGAGACCAGCGACGAGCGCTCAAAGACAGCCGGTCAACCGACCCTCACATAGCGTCCAATTCGTCACAAAATTCCCCCTGACACTGTCACACGAAGGGACGACGCACTGAGACCTCTCTAATCTGAGAGCTCGTCACATGAAGCGTCACATGAACGAAGGAAAGGCTTAGAAAGGGCCTCAGGTGGTGAGACAAGCGGTGCCTATTGGCCACAATGTTTCCGTCTGTGCGTGTTCTTTTGGTGTCCCCTTCCCCCCCGCCCTCGACCAGCCCCATGCCTACTCCGCCGCCGGAGCCGCGAGCGGTACCCCCTCCAACTCCGCCACACCCCGCGCCCTCGACCCCCCCGATGGCACCGAATGACTTTCGTGTGGGGAACGACGAGCGTTGGTCGGCGTCAGCGGACAGCGTGTTGCAGGTACCCGGTGGGCCACGGTCGGCCTCACTCGAGGCGCCGGACGACGCGGCGGACGTGGCGGCTCAAAAAGATCTCCTAGTCACTCTGATGCCTCCCACTGACGCGATAACGCGCCCAAAAAGAAAGTCTGGGCTGGCTGGGCGCAACGCTGCTCCCGTGATAGACGCGGTGAAGCTGATTAAGGAGGAGTGGGAAATGGTGACACAGACCTCTGTATTGCATCGCTTGCTGAAGTAAAGTTTCTCCCCTGATTCCATGTCTGCTTCTCTTACTGATTCTGAGGGGGAGTATCGGCAGGGGTTCGCAAGTGCGGATGCTGAATTATAAGAGGGGCTTTCTCTGATGCCGTGTACCTCCCTTCTAAAAAGAGCGGATTGAAGTGGAGAATGAGGGGGATGCACGCACGGGCATGCGTTCTTGGTTTGGCGATGAGGACGAAGAAGATGCCATCCAGGAAACGAGGGGCATGATCACCCGGTCATCTGACGACCCTTCGAATGTTAAAGAATAAACATTGCCGACAGAAAAAGATGAAAAAAAAGGTGGCGCGGTGGAAAGAGGGGGCGTGGCGAGATGGCAGAGATGGCGGGAGGACCGCGACAGAGCATGTTTGGACATCAAGCGAGAGGAACACAATGCGGCATGGCCGGCGAACTTCCAGAAAGTAATGCGTGTGCTGGCTTTGGGGGCGCCGTGCACTCACAAGGCCAGCTGGCGATCGACAATGAGAAGCAATAATGAAGGGGCAAATATATGAGGAGCAGCAGCTCGCCAACCACGCCGCACAGGCACCATTTCCAAATCCACAAACACGCGCATGACTTTGAACCCTCTTCGCTACACTCGCATGTCTACACCTCCAGACTAGTGGGTCAGTGGGTGCTTGTGCCCTCATTTCTGCACTAGCGAGTCACCCCGTCGTCCATCATCAATGACAGAAGGTGTGCTATCCCCTCTAATTCAACCTCCGCAGCGTCACCTGTCTGGAGGTCCAACAGTCGGTGGCAATGCGCACCGAAAACAGACACAAGGAATGAAATTTCCTGAATCATCGAGAATGCATGGTATTGCAGAGACAGTCGGGATACGGAAAGGATGGCAATGGATGGTGCCAAAACTTATCCGGACACACTGCGGGCACCATTTTTGAGACAAGGACTGCGTGCCCGCAAGGAAAGGGGGGACCCGCAAGATAGGTGGTCACATGGCTGAAGAGGGAGGTACAGCCGTTCCGCCAGAAATCTCGCACTGGGCTGGGACGCAGAGTGACATGAAAACCATGTGCATTGTCGCAGGATTGGCTTGAAACGCCATCAAAAACACAACATGGGCCACAAAAGCCCAACAGACACCACGCACGCACCACAAACTGCTCACCAAGCCTCGACCGAGGCACCCTCCTGACCACAAAGCGACCGTGAAGAAACGAGCACCAGCTTGGTAACCCTCGGACCTCCTATTTTCCGGGACCGGGCAGAGATCCGCGGCACCCAGCCGTGTGGTAGGATCAAGTCTCGGTGGGCCTTTGTTGTTGGTCGAGTGCACCTCGCACGAGCGCCCCTCAGTTGCATCTGGATGAAGTGTACCCACTGTCCTCGGCTCGTGCGGACCAGGGTGTCCAATCTTTTCTCTGTAACGTTCATGAAAATTGGATTGTGCGTCTGTTGAGCGTCACTGCGTGTTCCCTCGGAGTGCGAGGTTTTTCGGAGAACGGCTGTAGGTGGAACACAAAAGCACCGGGACTCCCTCACCCAAACGACGACTGCGGCGCACAGCGGCCCCGCGAGGGGGGGGGCGGCACAGGAGACTCACTTGGGTGCAGCTATTCGCCGTGATGTGTTCACAATGGAGGTAGCGAGGTGAGAGTGGGCGTCATGCAGCTGTTTCGGGATCTTCTGCAGACCCGGAGAAGACTCGCGGAGGGAAACGAACGCAGAAGGGCAGAACAATGGAATACAATTGTATCAGCCTCGGTATGCAGTCAGATAAGGTACACGTTTGCAAGCATTGGGTGGGCAGGACACTTTTGAGCCCATCTCTTCTGGGCCGAAACACTGCCATCAACCGCGCCTCACTCCTTCGATCACACCACGATAAAGTGTGGAGAGCGACGCGATTGGGGAGGATCCATGTCCTAGTGCTCCCAGCACGATCGACAAAAGAGGTGGACACGAGTATAAAGAGAGCGTATTCTCCTGAGAGGATCAATTGATCCTCATCTGTGGCACCTCATAAAGAAACCCTCCTGACGTCATTTCATTTTTTTTTCAGCGTAGGCAAACACATCGCGCGCTTCTTGACCGTCGGACAGCTTGAGGGGACCGGAGAAACACCATGACGTGCCCGAAAAGGAATAAAGATGCAACGTGTTCGACTCGTGGGATCAACTGATCGTAAGGATTAAAGGGATAGACAATGGTCTGCTGAGAATGGCGATGTGCTCGTACGTACGCGTTGAAATCGAATCTCGGGATGGCCGCTTCTCCTGAACACACACAGTGAGAAATCTTCCGATCGTGCAATGATCTGGACTGCAAACCGACATACCACCGTAACAAAATCCTGGCCATCTCTGACTCAGGCATTATAGGGCCTGGGGTAAAGTGGCGTGGCGAGATCCTCGCTGCGAAGAGAGCCAGCAAAAAGCATTCATCTGCTCTCAGAGCTTCTCGCTGCTGGTGATGTGAAGACGCTTCGCGTCAGCAAGGTCCCCCCACATTACGCGCGCACGACGCGAGCACATGTGGTAAGGACTGCGTGCTGGTGCAAAGCGGACTCCACGACGGAAGCGTCGAACGATGGGTTTAAGAACTGAAGCGGGAGCCCACGTGCACCGTTCCCAGGTACATTTCTAGATTTAGAAATTCGACTTCTAATACATTGCAAGACGCCGCTTCGAGGCCTCACGCCCAGTCCACGGAGTGTCTAAGGAGCAGGAAAATTTGATCACTTTCTGTACCCCCGCGCAGTGCTCCTTCCGACAAATTGTAAGCCTTTGCTCATCTTGCTTTGCGCGAATAGCATGCTGCGGTGTCTCTTGGGCAACAGGGCTTCTACAGCTCCACAGCCGGCAATTCAGTATCCAACGTCAGCATGCGGATCACCAGGCATCTGATGCAACTTGTGTTGGCAAGTTCCAGCTGTTCAGTACGCGGAACTCTGTCATGTCAGCGGCGTTTTGATTTGAGAAACCGCCAATACTACCGTATCCTCTCCAGGTTCCTTGAGTAGGCCCAATCTCTGTTATTTCCGGCCCCTCTAAGAGCCACTGTGAATTGAACTTCATCAGTCCCCCAGGAACAGCTGTCCTTGCAAGTCCGTTGTATTTGTACGTACTTATCTAGGCACTCCTTGTATTTGCTTTTAGATCTTGTGGCGGGCAAGCCATTCGAGTTGAGCGCTCCAGAGATTGGCCAGGGGCCGTGTCCCGATTCTGAGACTCTGGGCGGCCGTGCGCACCAGAGGTGCAGGGGCTGCCCTGTGAGGGAGAGGGCCGCGCCAGTGAGGTGTCTGCGAGGCGCTGAGGAAGAGAAGGCCTGTGGGGTATCAGGTGCACTGTCGCAGGCCTGGAACCGCTGGCCACCGCAAATCAGCGCATCCATGCAAATACGTACATCTTCACAGGTGACGGGCACAGTGTCGCTGGCGGTCATCGTCGTTTTCCGTACCAGCGCTGCGGGACGACGTTGGTTAGCCTGCTGTTTGTTCCGGCGTCGGGCGGAAGGGCTTAATCTCCCACGTCAGCAGTGTCGCGCATGCTGGCGCGGGTGTCTTCGTCATGTCGGAGCATGGCAGCTACGTCGGCGCCCGCTTTGCACAGCCTGACGCCGACTACAACGTGTGGGCTTTGGACTGCCGTGCACAGCTCATTACTTAGAAGTTGTGGGCGGCCGTCGTGAAGGATCGTCCACCTTCTGGGAGCGTCGGTCAGGGAAACTTGGCGGTGGAATATTGAGACGTCATGAACGAGTCGGCGCTGGCGACCATACAGATGTCGGCCAAGCCCGTTAACCTGCATTCGGTGACGGCGGTCGGTACGGCCAAGGAGGCGTGGGACGCACTCAAGGACATCTTTGAAGCGCGAGACAACGCCCGCGTACTGCAGCTCATGCATGAGCTGAGCAACCTCAAGCAGGGCGGCGATGAAAAAATCATGAAATACACGTCGCGCGCCAAGGGCATCCGTCAAGAGCTCTTCATGATGGGAATCAGGTGGACGAGAACACGCTTGTCTTGCAGATCCTGTCGGGCCTTTGTCCGAGTATGACGTGATCAAGACCGTCCTGGAGAACATGGACGGGAAGCAAAACCTCGTTGACGTGAGCACCAAGCTGCTCACGGCGGAGCAGTGTTGGCGGTTCTGCCCTTCCTCTTTTTCGGTTACTTCTTGGCAGTTCGGAGGCGACACAGACACGTCGTGGGTCGCCACGAAGTCGCCCAAGGGGCCACTTCGCAGCGCAGACGGGCGCTCCAAAGAAGCACCCTGCCATACAACTACGCAGCCGCATTGCGCATTTGTCTGCCTGCAATCTGTATTGGTTGATTTGAATATTTTTGTCATTTTGATGGGCGGCACCAATTCGGCGGATGCAATCCGAGAAGCGCGGCGCGCATCGCGAGATCGGCGGTTGAAAGAAACACACTCGATCGCGCAACAGCGCCGTGCACCCTGAGAGATCTGCCAGCGAGAACCGCCGCCCTCCACGCCGCACGCGCGCCATGCATCCGCCCTCTACGCGCTGAGTCGACGTGAGCGCGTGGCGCTGCCCCGTCCCCCTCCCTGGAGCCGTTCCCTTGCCTCTCCGGGCGATAGTCTTCCTTGGGGAGCGCGAGCCGCGACTGGCGGTGTGCGAGCTGGGCTGGGGTGCTTGCGCTTCGCTGTCGCGCGCATTGTTGGACCGTCGACCACGGCAGCCGCGCCGGCGGCGTGTAGTAGCCGTGGCGGATGCCGGGGCGGCAAGCACTGGGACGGCCGACGGCACCGAGACCAGCGCGGGCGATGGCGACGCACCCCCCGCGCAGGCGACGGAAGAGCAGCAGCTGGCCCAGCAGCAGCTGGCTTTTCTAAACCAACTGGAGTGATGGGTAGGAAGAACAATAAAAAGAAGCACGAACAGAAACTAGCAGTATCATGCGCCCGAAACAAGCCCGATGCCCCGGAACATCTGTAGTGTCCCGGATCACGGCACCGGGCCCCGGTACCATGCACACACATGGTTGCCGGTTAATTCACCGATTCTCAGCCTATCGTTACTAGACCTCGTAGTAACAACAGGCTGTCATCGCTCATCATAATGCCTCTGAGTCATCCGCCTAACCATTGGATGTCCGCTTGCCACGGGTTAGCACTGTGGGCCGTTCAATCATCCGACATGGACGTGGCATGATCCTCTTTCAGAACTTTCAAATGTGCCATCCGGCCCCCTCCCCTGTCTGCTGCCAGCAATCGCAGGTCTCCGAAGTTTTCAATCCAAAATATTCGAATTGACCTACGTACTCAAGAACTTTGCTTCTTTTGCCGCGACGGGGCCAAGTTTTTTCATGTCAATCCACCTGACTTGCCGGGCACACACGAGAAAAACACATCTCAGGACCGGCAGTACCTCCCACACGACGGGCCGCAGCGCCGCCTCTTCCGAGCGCAGCAGCGGCTTCTCACCCCCACGACGCCCCCTCCCCCTCAAGCAGTTGCTGTCCAACGTACCTATATCCTCCGGGACTTTCAGAACGCCGACCGCCGGCGCAGGGCAGCAGGAACAAACGGCACCACCCCCCCCCCCCCCCCCCCCCTCCCCCCCCCCCACCCCCACCCCCCCCGACAGTTGAGGCTTGCCCACGCACGGTGGCTGGGCCGGGGGCGGGGGGGCGGTGGCGGGAGGGGGGGGAAGCGGCGGCAGGGGCAGCGGACGGGAGGGCAAAGTCGGGGGAG
>ENA-ORXC01001522-ORXC01001522.1-marine-metagenome-genome-assembly--contig:-NODE-1522-length-13531-cov-4.071503_pt1 | contig 13531 bp, 23 predicted proteins | sample MGYA00237865_ERZ511478 | MGnify/ENA metagenome assembly ERZ511478 | reverse complement strand
TGTTCGCCTAACCACATCAGGAATGCAGTTCCGGCAGTCAAGACCGTAGCAATCAGCAAGTAAGTTGTGATACCGGCATTCTGGATCAGTAATCCTCCTGCCATATTGTTAAAGCCATAAGACATACCCAGGGCCTGGATAAAACCCAGAACGATCGTGAAATAGCGGGTAAACTGAGCTAATTTACGGCGTCCGACTTCTCCTTGTTTCGACCATTCGGTAAACTTTGGCACAACATCCATCTGCAAGAGCTGGATGATGATTGAAGCGGTGATGTACGGCATGATTCCCATCGCGAAGATCGAGAAGTTCTGCAGCGCACCGCCACCGAAAGTATTCAGCACACCGAAGACACTCATGTCATCCTGTGCTTTCAAAATATCTGCATTTACGCTCGGTACAGGAATAAATGTACCGAAACGAAATACAATCAACATTAAAAGGGTGAAGAGAATTTTATTTCTAATTTCACCCACGCGCATAAAATTGGAGATTGTCTGGAACATTAAATCACCTCAGTTTGACCGCCGGCAGCTTTAATCGCTTCTTCGGCTGCAGAGGAGAACTTATGAGCTTTAACAGTTAATTTCTTCTCAAGGCTTCCCTTAGCAAGGATCTTAACACCTGCTAGTTCCTTCTTGACAAGACCTGTTTCAATTAAAAGTTCTGGAGTCACTTCTGTTCCTTCTTCGAAAACGTTTAGAGCATCAAGGTTAACGACTGCGTACTCTTTGCGGTTGATGTTCGTGAAACCGCGTTTCGGCAAGCGTCGGAATAAAGGAGTTTGACCACCTTCAAAACCAGGGCGTACACCGCCGCCAGAACGAGCGTTTTGACCTTTATGACCTTTACCAGCAGTTTTACCTTGACCAGAACCGATACCACGTCCTAGACGTTTGCGTTCTTTACGGGAACCTTCTGCAGGCTTTAATTCATGAAGTTTCATGTTGGCACCTCCTTATTTTAAAAAGGATAAATTATTTTTCGTTTACAGTAACAAGGTGAGAAACTTTGTTGATCATGCCGCGGATTGCTGCATTATCTTGTTGCTCAACTGTTTGGTTCATTTTACGTAATCCAAGAGCCTTAACTGTTTCGCGCTGATCTTGCGGACGGCCGATCAGGCTGCGAGTGAGGGTAATTTCTAATTTGTTAGCCATTTGATTTCCCTCCTTATCCTAACAGTTCTTCCACAGATTTACCGCGTAGTTTTGCTACGTCTTCTGCACGCTTAAGTTGAGATAGACCTTCAAGAGTTGCACGAACCATGTTGATTGGAGTGTTAGTTCCAAGTGACTTAGACAGGATGTCAGCAACACCTGCTAATTCTAGTACCGCACGAACTGGTCCGCCAGCGATAACTCCAGTACCTTCAGAAGCAGGCTTCAGAAGGATCTCGCCAGCACCAAAGTGTCCGATAACTTCGTGAGGAATTGTTGTACCAACCATAGGTACTTGGATTAGGTTCTTCTTCGCATCTTCGATAGCTTTGCGAATCGCTTCAGGTACTTCTTGTGCTTTACCAGTACCCATGCCGACATGACCGTTTTTATCTCCTACTACTACTAGAGCAGAAAAACGGAAACGGCGTCCACCTTTAACAACTTTAGCAACACGGTTAATCGTAACTACGCGTTCTTCAAGTTCAAGTTTGTTTGGATCAATACGACGCATCTTTGTATGTCCCTCCTTTTTCTATTAAAATTCTAAGCCGTTTTCGCGGGCAGCATCAGCAAGTGCCTGGATGCGGCCATGATAAAGGTATCCGCCACGGTCAAATACTACTGACTTATAACCTTTTTCCACAGCACGCTTAGCGATCAATTCACCGATTTGCTTTGCTGCTTCAAGGTTATTGCCTTCAACATTCACTTCTTTATCTAAAGTAGAAGCACTCGCTAGAGTTACTCCCTTTACATCGTCGATTAGTTGAGCATAAATGTGCTTGTTAGAACGGAACACATTTAGACGAGGACGAGCTTCAGTTCCGCTAAGTTTCGCACGGACTCGACCGTGTCTTTTACGGCGAGTAGCGTTTTTATCAGCCTTCGTAATCATTTACGTCACTCCTTTCGTTAACCTATGCGGCATTACTTACCTGTTTTACCTTCTTTGCGGCGTACATATTCGCCTTCATAACGAATACCTTTGCCTTTGTAAGGCTCTGGTGGACGTACGTCACGGATGTTAGCAGCCAATGCGCCAACACGCTCTTTGTCAGTTCCTTTTACAATCACCTTAGTGTTTGAAGGAACTTCGATTTCAAGGCCTTTTTCTGCCTCGATTTCAACCGGATGAGAGTATCCTACGTTAAGTACAAGCTTGTTACCTTGCTTAGCTGCACGGTAACCGACACCTACTAGCTCAAGACCTCTTTCGAATCCTTTAGATACACCCTCAACCATGTTAGCAAGAACCGCACGAGTCGTTCCGTGCAATGCACGATGTTCTTTGTTATCAGTTGGACGAGAAATGTTGATTACGTTCTCTTCGATCTTGATTTCGATGTCAGAGTGAAAAGTACGAGACAATTCACCTTTTGGTCCTTTTACTGTTACGTGATCGTTATCAAGAGTAACAGTAACACCAGCTGGAATTTCAATTGGTTTTTTACCTACGCGTGACATTTGTTGCACCTCCATTCATTCAGAAAAATCTATTACCAAACGTATGCTAGAACTTCTCCGCCCACTTGCTTAGCGCGAGCTTCTTTGTCAGTTAAAACGCCGTTTGAAGTTGATACTAGAGCAATACCTAAACCGTTAAGTACACGTGGTACTTCAGTTGATTTTGCATAAACGCGAAGACCTGGCTTACTGATTCTCTTAAGACCAGTGATAACACGCTCATTGTTTGCACCGTACTTCAAGAAGATACGGATGATACCTTGCTTATTGTCTTCGATATATTCAACGTCACGCACGAAACCTTCACGCTTAAGGATCTCAGCGATTTCTTTTTTAATGTTAGAAGCAGGTACTTCTAATTTTTCGTGACGAACCATATTCGCATTACGAATACGAGTTAGCAAATCTGCAATCGGATCTGTCATGACCATTTAATTTACCTCCTTCCAGAGCTTTCAGTTTTACCAGCTAGCTTTTTTCACACCAGGAATTTGTCCTTTGTATGCTAATTCACGGAAACAAATACGGCAAAGCTTAAATTTGCGGTATACAGAGTGCGGACGGCCGCAGCGCTCACAGCGAGTGTACTCTTGTACTTTGTATTTAGGCGTGCGTTTTTGTTTCGCAATCATTGATTTCTTAGCCACGTTTTCGCCTCCCTCTTATTAGAGATTACTTTTGAAATGGCATTCCGAATTGTGTTAATAGTTCACGAGCTTCTTCATCAGTGTTAGCAGTCGTTACAATAACAATGTCCATGCCACGTACTTTATTTACTTTATCGTAATCAATTTCAGGGAAGATTAACTGTTCTTTAACACCAAGTGTGTAGTTACCGCGTCCGTCGAAAGACTTCTTGGAGATACCGCGGAAGTCACGTACACGTGGTAAAGATACTGAAATTAACTTGTCGATGAATTCGTACATGCGCTCACCGCGAAGAGTTACTTTCGCACCGATTGGCATACCTTCACGAAGGCGGAAGCCAGCGATTGATTTCTTAGCACGAGTCACGACTGGCTTTTGACCAGTGATCGTTGCTAATTCCTCAACTGCAACATCAAGAGCTTTAGCGTTGGCAACAGCGTCACCTACACCCATGTTGATTACGATCTTTTCAAGTTTAGGAACTTCCATGATTGACTTATAGTTAAACTTGCTCATAAGAGCAGGAGTAATTTCATTGTTGAACTTTTCTTTTAGGCGGTTCATCGATTGTACCTCCCTTCTTCAATAGACTATTTATCTAGAACTTCACCGGATTTTTTAGCAACGCGTACCTTCTTGCCGTTCTCGACAGTGTAACCAACTCGGGTTGGTGTGCCAGACTTCGGATCTACAGGCATTACGTTTGATACATGGATAGGTGCTTCCTGGTTCAAGATTCCACCTTGTGGATTTACTTGAGAAGGCTTAGCGTGTTTTTTCACGATATTGATTCCTTCTACAAGAACACGGCTTTGCTTAGGATAAGCTTCAAGGATGATCCCTGTTTTGCCTTTGTCCTTACCAGAGATGACCATTACTTTGTCACCTTTTTTTACATGCATCTGTGTGCACCTCCTTAAAGGCATTTGAAATAGATTATAGTACTTCTGGAGCTAATGAAACGATCTTCATGAAGTTGTTTTCACGAAGCTCACGTGCAACTGGTCCGAAGATACGAGTACCACGAGGACTCTTATCGTCACGGATGATTACACAAGCATTCTCGTCAAATTTGATGTAAGAACCGTCAGTACGGCGCATACCAGTTTTTGTACGAACGATAACTGCTCTGACAACGTCACCTTTTTTAACAACGCCACCTGGTGTTGCCTGTTTCACTGTGCAAACGATAACGTCTCCAATATTAGCAGTCTTACGGCCAGAACCGCCAAGAACCTTAATAGTAAGAACCTCACGAGCACCTGAATTGTCAGCAACTTTTAAACGTGTTTCCTGTTGGATCATGCGAGTAACCTCCCTTCGGAATAAACCTTAATCCGAACAATTAGATAATAACAGCTTTTTCCACCACTTCTACAAGGCGGAAGCGTTTTGTGGCAGATAGCGGACGAGTTTCCATGATACGTACTACGTCGCCGATTTTTGCCTCGTTTTGCTCATCATGAGCTTTGAATTTCTTAGAGTATTTTACACGCTTGCCGTATAAAGAATGCTTTTTGTATGTTTCAACAAGAACAGTGACAGTTTTGTCCATCTTGTCAGATACAACGCGTCCAGTATAAACTTTGCGTTGGTTGCGTTCACTCATTGTGAGAACCTCCTCTCAATTATCTGTTAACGCCGATCTCTCGTTCACGAATTACAGTTTTCATGCGAGCAATCGCTTTGCGTACTTCACGAATGCGAGCTGTGTTTTCAAGTTGCCCAGTCGCTAATTGAAAGCGCAGGTTGAATAGCTCTTCTTTTAAGGATTTAACTTTTTGTTCAATTTCAGCAGTGGTAAGGTCACGAATTTCATTAGCTTTCATTAGAATCACCACCAATTTCTTCACGTTTTACAAACTTACATTTTACAGGTAGCTTGTGTGCAGCTAAACGTAAAGCTTCACGTGCAACCTCTTCAGATACACCTGAAATTTCAAACATTACTTTTCCAGGTTTAACAACTGCTACCCAACCTTCAGGAGCACCTTTACCAGAACCCATTCGGACTTCTAGAGGCTTAGCAGTATAAGGTTTAGAAGGGAAAATTTTAATCCATACTTTACCGCCACGTTTCATGTAACGAGTCATTGCGATACGAGCAGCTTCGATTTGACGGTTTGTAATCCAAGAAGCTTCAGTAGCTTGTAAACCGAATTCACCGAAATGTACTTCCGTACCACCTTTAGCGCGTCCACGCATTTTTCCGCGGTGTTCGCGACGATATTTAACGCGTTTTGGTAATAACATAATTATTTTCCTCCTTCCTCAGTTTTCTTTTTAGTAGGAAGAACCTCTCCACGATAGATCCATACTTTCACACCAAGTTTACCATAAGTAGTATCTGCTTCAGCGTGAGCATAGTCAATATCAGCGCGAAGTGTATGAAGTGGAACTGTACCTTCACTGTAATATTCAGAACGAGCAATATCAGCTCCGCCTAAACGACCAGATACCATTGTTTTGATACCTTGTGCGCCAGCACGCATACTACGTTGGATAGCTTGCTTTTGAGCACGACGGAATGATACACGGTTCTCAAGTTGGCGAGCGATGTTTTCAGCTACTAGTTTAGCATCTAAATCTGCTCGTTTAATTTCAAGGATGTTAATGTGTACACGCTTGCCTGTTAATTGGTTAAGAGCTTTACGAAGTGATTCTACTTCAGTACCACCTTTACCAATTACCATACCAGGTTTTGCAGTGTGGATCGTTACGTTTAAGCGGTTAGCAGCGCGTTCGATTTCAACTTTAGAAACAGCTGCATCGTTTAAACGTTTAGCGATATATTCACGTACTTTTAAGTCTTCATGTAATAAGTCAGCGTAGTCTTTGCCAGCGAACCATCTTGATTCCCAATCACGGATGACACCGACGCGAAGACCGACCGGATTTACCTTTTGACCCATGAATTATCCCTCCTTCTTTTCTGATACCACGATTGTGATGTGGCTTGTGCGCTTGTTGATTTGGCTTGCACGTCCCATAGCGCGTGGACGGAAACGTTTTAAAGTTGGACCTTCGTTAACAAAAGCGTCAGTAATAACTAAATTGTTAGCGTCCATTTCATAATTGTGTTCTGCATTGGCAATAGCAGATTTTAATACTTTCTCAACGACTGGAGAAGCAGCCTTTGGCGTGTGAAGTAGCACTGCTAGCGCTTCACCCACTTGCTTACCTCGAATTAAATCTACAACTAAACGAACTTTACGAGGAGCAATACGTACTGTTCTCGCGACAGCTTTAGCTTGCATTTAAAAGCCTCCTCTCATATTAGCGTCTTGTTTTCTTATCATCACTTGCGTGACCTTTGTAAGTACGAGATGGTGCGAATTCACCAAGTTTGTGACCTACCATGTCTTCAGTAACATAAACTGGTACATGTTTACGACCGTCATATACAGCAATTGTATGACCAATGAACTGAGGGAAGATAGTTGAACGACGAGACCAAGTTTTTACTACTTGCTTGCTGTCAGTTTCGTTTAACTTCTCAATTTTGTTGATTAAATGGTCATCTACAAAAGGTCCTTTCTTTAAGCTGCGACCCATAAATGAACCTCCCTTCGTGATTGTCCTACGGTTCGTTTGAACCGTAGCTCAATCCCGTTATTTTTTACGACGACGAACGATAAATTTATCGGATTTGTTTTTCTTCTTACGAGTTTTGTAACCAAGTGTTGGTTTACCCCATGGACTCATTGGAGACTTACGTCCGATTGGAGAACGTCCTTCACCACCACCGTGTGGGTGATCGTTAGGGTTCATTACAGAACCACGTACAGTTGGACGGATACCTAACCAACGAGAACGACCGGCTTTACCGATGTTGATTAACTCGTGTTGTTCGTTACCAACTTGACCTACAGTTGCACGACAAGTTGCAAGGATCATGCGTACTTCACCAGAAGTTAAACGTACTAATACGTATTTACCTTCTTTACCAAGTACTTGAGCAGATGTACCTGCAGAACGAACTAATTGTCCACCTTTACCAGGTTTCAATTCGATGTTGTGTACTACTGTACCAACAGGAATGTTAGCTAAAGGAAGCGCGTTACCTACTTTAATGTCAGCTTCAGGACCTGACATAACTTCTAAACCTACTTTTAGGTTTTTAGGAGCAAGGATGTAACGTTTTTCACCATCAGCATAATGAATTAATGCGATGTTAGCTGAACGGTTTGGATCATATTCGATTGTAGCAACGCGTCCAGGTATTCCATCTTTATCGCGTTTAAAATCGATGATACGGTATTGACGCTTGTGCCCACCACCTTGGTGACGAACAGTCAATTTACCTTGGTTGTTACGACCACCTTTTCTCTTGACAGGTGCAAGTAACGATTTTTCTGGTTTGTCAGTAGTAATTTCAGCGAAATCAGAAACTGACATACCACGACGACCATTTGAGGTTGGTTTATACTTTTTAATCGCCATCTCAATTTCCCTCCTTCTCTAGTAATCTTAAGCTTCGAAGAATTCGATTTCGTTGCTCTCTTGAGTTAGTGTTACTACCGCTTTACGACGACGGTTAGTAAGACCACTGTAGCGACCTACACGCTTGAATTTACCTTTGTAGTTCATGATGTTTACTTTTTCAACTTTTACGTCAAAGATTTTTTCGATAGCATCTTTAACCTCAGTTTTATTAGCTCTTACATCAACATCAAACGTATATTTTTTCTCAGCCATTAAGTCTGTTGAACGTTCTGTAATTACGGGGCGCTTAATAATATCACGAGGATCTTTCATTATGCAAGCACCTCCTCTACTTTTTCAACTGCGTCTTTAGTGATTACAAGCTTATCATGGTTCATAACGTCTAATACGCTTAAACCATTAGCTGCAACAACTGTTACACCAGGAATATTACGTGCTGAAAGTGCAACATTTTCGTTAAGATCAGCAGTTACTACTAATGCTTTGCGTTCTACTGTTAGGTTTTTAAGAACTGCTACCATTTCTTTTGTTTTTGGAGCGTCAAAAGAAAGAGCTTCAAGAACAACGATGCTGTTATCTTGAGCTTTAGTTGATAATGCAGACTTAATTGCTAAACGACGAACTTTTTTAGGTAATTTGTAGCTATAGCTTCTTGGAACTGGACCAAATACTACGCCACCACCACGCCATTGTGGAGAACGGATAGATCCTTGACGAGCACGACCAGTACCTTTTTGACGCCATGGCTTACGGCCACCGCCTCTTACTTCAGAACGATTTTTAACTTTAGAAGTACCTTGACGTTGAGATGCGCGTTGCATTACGATCGCGTCGAAAAGTACTTTGTTGTTTGGTTCGATACCGAAAACGGCATCTTGAAGTTCGATCTCTCCAACGTTTTCACCGTTTTGGTTAAACAATGCTACTTTTGGCATTGGTTATTCCTCCTTTCTCGAAGAATTATTATTTAGATTTAACTGCAGATTTAACAGTAACTAGAGATTTTCTAGCTCCTGGCACGTTACCTTTTACTAGTAAAAGATTGCGTTCTGCGTCAACTTTAACGATTGATAAGTTTTGCACAGTGATGCGCTCTCCACCCATGCGTCCTGGTAATAATTTACCTTTGAATACGCGGTTTGGAGCTACAGGACCCATTGAACCTGGGCGACGGTGGTAGCGAGAACCATGAGACATAGGTCCGCGAGATTGTCCGTGGCGTTTAATAGCACCTTGGAAACCTTTACCTTTTGAGATTCCTGTTACATCAATTACATCGCCTTCTGCGAAAATATCAACCTTGACTTCTTGACCAACTTCATATGCTGAAGCGTCCACACCGCGTAACTCACGGATGAAGCGCTTAGGAGCAGTATTAGCTTTAGTAGCATGTCCTTTTGCAGGTTTGTTAGATAGTTTTTCACGGATATCTTCGAAACCTAATTGGATTGCTTCGTAACCGTCTGTCTCAGCGTTTTTAACTTGAAGAACTACGTTAGCAGAAGCTTCAATTACTGTTACTGGGATCAAGTCACCATTTTCAGCAAATACTTGAGTCATACCGATCTTTCTTCCTAAGATTCCTTTGGCCATTAGTCACACCTCCTAAGTATCTTTTCATTCTTTATTTTAAATTAAAGTTTAATTTCGATATCTACACCAGATGGTAAGTCTAAACGCATTAATGAATCAACAGTTTGTGGTGTTGGATTCACGATATCAATTAAGCGTTTATGCGTGCGCATTTCGAACTGCTCACGAGAATCTTTATATTTGTGTACTGCACGTAGAATTGTATAAATTGATTTTTCAGTCGGTAATGGAATCGGACCAGATACAGCCGCACCAGAACGTTTTGCAGTTTCTACGATTTTCTCAGCAGATTGATCAAGAATTCTGTGATCATATGCTTTTAAACGAATGCGAATTTTTTCTTTTGCCATTATTTTCCCTCCTTTTTCGCCTATTTTACAATAGACATTCTCCGCGGAAATTTCCCCACACTCGCCATGGCAAAGCGGCCGGGTGTGTCGGCAACCTTCCGCATCATCGCAGTCAAAGACCAACATTTTTATTATACTAAAAATGGGTTCATATTGCAACAATAAAGTTAAAAAACTTTTTTATGTGTCGCACACTTTTTTCATTATATATAAAAGGAGATCATTTTGCAAGTGTAATAGTAAAAACTATCTTTACCTTTTATCACCAAATAAAAAAGGAGTAGGTTACCCTACTCCCTTTACTGAAACGAGAAATTACTCGCTGATTTTAGCTACAACGCCAGCGCCTACTGTACGTCCACCTTCACGGATTGAGAATTTAGTACCTTCTTCAATCGCGATTGGAGCGATAAGTTCAACAGTCATTTCGATGTTGTCGCCAGGCATAACCATTTCTACGCCTTCAGGTAAGTTACAAATACCAGTTACATCAGTTGTACGGAAGTAGAACTGTGGACGGTAGTTTGTGAAGAATGGAGTGTGACGTCCACCTTCGTCTTTAGAAAGAACGTATACTTCAGCAGTAAATTTAGTGTGTGGAGTGATTGAGCCTGGTTTAGCTAATACTTGTCCACGTTGGATTTCTTCACGTGCTACACCACGAAGTAAAGCACCGATGTTGTCGCCAGCTTCAGCATAGTCAAGAAGCTTACGGAACATTTCTACACCTGTTACAGTAGTAGATTTTGGCTCTTCAGTTAAACCGATGATGTCGATAACGTCACCAACTTTAACTTGTCCACGCTCTACACGACCTGTAGCAACTGTACCACGACCAGTGATTGAGAATACGTCCTCAACTGGCATCATGAATGGTTTTTCAGTGTCACGTTCTGGAGTTGGGATGTACTCATCAACAGCGTCCATAAGCTCGATGATTTTAGCTTCCCAATCAGCTTCGCCTTCAAGAGCTTTAAGAGCAGAACCTTTGATTACTGGTACATCGTCACCAGGGAAGTCGTATTCAGAAAGAAGGTCACGTACTTCCATTTCTACTAATTCAAGTAGCTCTTCGTCGTCTACCATGTCACATTTGTTTAAGAATACAACTAGGTAAGGTACACCTACTTGACGAGAAAGAAGGATGTGCTCACGAGTTTGTGGCATTGGACCATCAGCAGCAGATACTACTAAGATACCGCCATCCATTTGAGCAGCACCAGTGATCATGTTTTTAACATAGTCAGCATGTCCTGGGCAGTCAACGTGTGCATAGTGACGAGTGTCAGTTTCGTACTCAACGTGTGCAGTTGAGATTGTGATTCCACGCTCGCGCTCTTCTGGAGCAGCGTCGATCATGTCGTAAGCCATTGCTGCACCTTTACCACTTTTCTTAGCAAGAACAGTAGTGATAGCAGCTGTTAAAGTTGTTTTACCATGGTCAACGTGACCAATTGTACCGATATTGGCATGTGTTTTTGAACGGTCGAATTTTTCCTTAGCCATTCGAAAATCCTCCTTAAAATTCATGTAGTTTATGTTTTATGAGGCCGTGAAAGGGAATGAACTCCACTTTCACAGCGTACATAAGTAGTTATACTTCAATAAAGAGTGAAAATCAATTATTCACCTTTATTTTTTTTAATAATTTCTTCTGAAATTGATTTAGGAACTTCTTCGTAGTGATCGAAGTGCATAGAATATGTTCCGCGACCTTGAGTGTTTGAACGTAATGCAGTTGCATAACCAAACATTTCAGAAAGTGGAACGAATGCACGTACAACTTGAGCGTTACCGCGTGCTTCCATACCTTCTACACGTCCACGACGAGACGTAATGTCACCCATGATATCTCCTAAGTATTCGTCAGGGATAACAACTTCAACCTTCATCATTGGTTCAAGGATAGCTGGGTTACATTTTGATACTGCGTTTTTAAGAGCCATAGAAGCGGCAATTTTAAACGCCATCTCACTTGAGTCAACGTCATGGTAAGATCCATCAACTAAAGCAGCTTTGATATCGATTAATGGATAACCAGCAAGAACACCGTTTTGTAATGCATCTTCAAGACCAGCTTGAACTGCAGGGATGTATTCACGTGGAACTACACCACCAACGATTTTGTTCTCGAATTCAAAGCCTTTTCCTTCTTCGTTAGGTTCGAACTCAATCCAAACGTGACCGAATTGTCCACGACCACCAGATTGACGAGCGAATTTACCTTCAACTTTCGCACCAGCGCGGAAAGTTTCACGGTAAGCTACTTGAGGAGCACCAACGTTTGCTTCTACTTTGAATTCGCGACGCATACGGTCAACGATGATATCAAGGTGAAGCTCACCCATACCAGAGATGATGATTTGACCAGTCTCTGTATTAGTTTCCGCACGGAAAGTTGGATCTTCTTCTTGTAACTTTTGAAGAGCTGTAGTCATTTTATCTTGGTCAGCTTTTGATTTTGGCTCAACAGATAAAGAGATAACTGGCTCTGGGAATTCCATAGACTCAAGAATTACAAGACTCTTTTCGTCACATAGAGTATCACCAGTAGAAGTATCTTTTAATCCTACAGCTGCCGCGATATCTCCAGCGTATACTTCAGAAATCTCTTCACGAGAGTTAGCATGCATTTGTAGGATACGACCTACACGCTCACGCTTACCTTTTGTAGAGTTTTTGATGTATGAACCAGAGCTTAGTACACCAGAGTACACACGGAAGAATGTTAATTTACCAACATAAGGGTCCGTCATAACTTTGAACGCTAATGCTGAGAAAGGAGCGTTGTCGCTAGACTCACGCGTAACTTCTTCTTCTGTGTCAGGTACGATACCTTGGATTGATGGTACATCAACTGGAGATGGTAGGTAGTCAATTACTGCATCTAGCATTAATTGTACACCTTTGTTTTTGAATGCTGAACCACAGATAACTGGGTAGAATTCAACGTCACAAGTACCTTTACGGATACCAGCTTTTAGTTCTTCAACTGTAAGCTCGCCTTCGTCTAAGTACTTCATCATTAATTCTTCGTCAAGTTCTGCAACAGCTTCTACTAGGCTTGCACGGTATTCTTCAGCTTGCTCTTTGTATTCCTCAGGAATTTCACGAGATTCTGAACGAGTACCTAAGTCATCTTCGTAGAAGTATGCTTTCATTTCCACAAGGTCAATGATTGCTTCGAAGTCATCTTCAGCACCGATTGGCAACTGAATTGGGTGAGCATTTGCACCTAAACGATCGTGGATCGTTTTTACAGAGTACAAGAAGTCAGCACCAATTTTGTCCATTTTGTTAACGAATACGACACGGGGAACACCGTACGTAGTCGCTTGACGCCATACTGTTTCTGTTTGAGGCTCAACACCAGATTGAGCATCAAGAACTGCCACAGCGCCATCAAGTACACGTAATGAACGCTCAACTTCAACAGTGAAGTCTACGTGTCCAGGAGTATCGATGATGTTAACGCGGTGACCTTTCCAAGAAGCAGTTGTCGCAGCAGAAGTGATAGTGATACCACGTTCTTGCTCTTGCTCCATCCAGTCCATTTGTGAAGCTCCTTCGTGAGTTTCACCAATTTTATGGATACGGCCAGTATAATAAAGAACACGCTCAGTTGTTGTTGTTTTACCAGCATCAATGTGAGCCATGATCCCAATATTACGAGTGTTTTCTAAGGAGAACTCTCTTGCCATCTTAGGTATTTCTCCTTCCATATTATAATTTGTTTTTTAAAAAGTTTCGTTAAAAGATTACCAACGGTAATGAGCAAATGCTTTATTAGCTTCTGCCATTTTGTGAGTATCTTCACGTTTCTTAACTGCAGCACCAGTGTTGTTAGCTGCATCAAGGATTTCGTTA
>ENA-ORXC01001521-ORXC01001521.1-marine-metagenome-genome-assembly--contig:-NODE-1521-length-13541-cov-3.651589_pt1 | contig 13541 bp, 16 predicted proteins | sample MGYA00237865_ERZ511478 | MGnify/ENA metagenome assembly ERZ511478 | reverse complement strand
CAGGGGGGATTAACAGATGAACTGCTCGTTCTACCTGCCGGAGGCTACACATTGGATGATGCTTATTTATTCGGTTTTATGATTCCTTCTGACACCGAAGGACTGAAATTCATATGTAGGGAATCGTTTTGCTATCGTGATTCCCGATTTGATCATCCTCTCGCTTCTCAATTTGAGGAAATTGATTCCATCGTCGTATTTGAGGATGTTCTTGTCCCCTGGGAATGTGTCTTTCTTTATAAAGATGCTCAACTTGTCGGGGAGATGGAAGAAGCGACTGGTATGTACACGTTCTTACAATTTCAAGCTGTGTGCAGGCAGGTAGTAAAGGTAGAATATATTCTTGGACTATGTGAGTTAATGGGAGAAGCCATTCAAATTCAAGAGTACGAACATATTAAGTTAAAAATGAGTGAAATTATCACGACGCTTGAAATAATGAAAGCTTTGCTAGTCGCTTCTGAAGTCAATAGTCGGTTAAATCAATATGGTACGCTTGTTCCGGAGAGTCAGCCATTGAAGGCAGCCATTCAATATTTTTCGCGTGTTTATCCAAGATTAATTGAGATCATACAACTACTTGGTGCCAGTGGGCTGATTTCAATTCCTACTGAGAAGGACTTTAATTCAGGCATTCAAGAGGATTTGGCGAAATATCTTCAAGGCGCGAATATCAATGCAAAAGAACGCGTGCAGCTATTTCGAATGGCGTGGGATTTTGGGATGAGTGCATTTGGCTCCCGCCAAACGCAATTTGAACGTTTTTTCTTTGGAGATCCAATACGACTTTCAACGATTCATTACAACCGTTATTTCACTCAACCTTATGTTGATATGGTTCAAGCTTTTTTGAAGGAAAGGGAAAAGTAAAGTCGCAATACTGCGGCTCTTTCTTTTATTTATAAGAAATCTTTATTTTGAAAACGTTTTCTTTTTTGGGAGGAAACAGGAGAATTGTTACCGAATGAAGTTGAAGTACCTCATTACATAAAGGAGTTGAATGTATGCTTAAAGCTTCCATCTCATTATCAAATCGGATCATGCAACGGTATTTGCCAGATCCGTTTTTGTTTGTGATCATTTTAACGTTCGTTGTATTTGCGCTCGGAATGATTTTTACCGGAAGTTCACCTGTTCAGATGGTTCAATACTTTGGAGAAGGATTTTGGAGTTTACTCGCTTTTTCCATGCAGATGGTGCTTGTTCTTGTAACTGGCTATGTACTCGCAAGTAGTCCACTTTTTAAGAAAGGTCTACGTTTTCTTGCAAAAAGAGCGAAAACACCGGGGCAAGCAATCGTATACGTCACACTCGTATCTCTGATTGCAAGCTGGATCAACTGGGGATTTGGTCTTGTTATTGGAGCGCTCTATGCGAAAGAACTTGCGAGACAGGTGAAGAAGGTTGATTACCGTTTGCTCATTGCGAGTGCTTATAGTGGTTTTCTTGTGTGGCATGGCGGGCTTGCAGGTTCCATCCCACTTACCATTGCCACGCCTGATCATTTTACAGCTGATTTGATCGGCATTGTATCAACGAATGAAACGATTTTTTCTTTGTTTAATTTAATAATTGTAGCGTCTCTCTTTCTGCTTTTACCTATTATCAATTATTTCATGTCACCTTCAGAAGATGAGCGTGTACATATTGATCCAAACTTGCTTGAAAAAGGGCACGTAGAGGCGGCGAGTCTTGAAGGAGAATTAACGCCAGCCGAAAGACTTGAGAATAGTCGCATCATTTCTTTGGTTATTTCAATTGTTGGGCTCGCCTATTTGGTTTATTATTTTGTGAATGCAGGATTTGAATTGAATCTGAACATCGTCAATTTTGGTTTTCTTTTTCTAGGAATCCTATTTCATGGAACACCCCGCCATTTTCTAGAAGCTGTAAGTGATGCGGTGAAGGGAGCGAGCGGGATCATCATTCAGTTTCCTTTCTACGCAGGTATTATGGGAATGATGGTGGCTTCTGGACTAGCCGCTCAGCTTTCACAGGGCTTTGTTTCGATTTCAAATGAATTTACGTTTCCGTTCTTTGCGTTTTTAAGCGCGGGGATTGTGAATTTCTTTGTACCGTCTGGTGGAGGGCAGTGGGCAGTTCAAGCACCGATCATGCTTGATGCCGCAAAGGAATTAGGGGTATCGATTCCAAAAACAGCGATGGCTGTAGCATGGGGAGACGCGTGGACAAATATGATCCAACCGTTTTGGGCTTTACCAGCCCTTGCAATTGCAGGGTTAAAGGCAAAGGACATTATGGGGTATTGCTTCATCGTATTGATTGTAAGCGGTGTGGCGATTTCGCTTGGCCTTGTCTTTATCGGCTAGGAGCGGTGACTACATGTAGAACAGAAGCTTGTTTAAGCGGCTTCTGTTCTTTATTGTCAATGAAGCCTTAATGGTTATCGTTCGCGCGAAGCTTTTGATTTCGTATCACGCCATAAATCGCCAATCCAATGAAAAAAAAGCAAAGGATGACAAAGGTGAAGGAATATCCTACCTTTTGATCCTGATACATAGTGAATGCATACAAGGCCATGGCAAGCGCGCTTATGAAAAGGTTTATGATAATTAGAAAATGAAGTTTTGGTTTATCCATTATTTACCTCCCTTCAATATATCTTAACATATCAACGTTGGCATTTGTTTCGAGTTCGTCAAACTCCGTTCATACGCCGTTCATAAAAGTATGGTACGGTAACAGGTGAAAGGATGATTTGAACATGAAGAAGGAATTCCAAGAACGAATAGAAGAATGGAAGAATTTTTTGTTCATTTATAAATTTGCGCTCGATGAAATTAACACTAAACTAACAATTTTAAATGATGAATTTCAATTTGTTCATCAGCATAATCCAATTGAACACGTGAAATCACGAATAAAGTCACCAGAAAGCATTATGGCAAAGCTAGAACGTAAAGGACTAGAAGTTACGACTGAAAATGTAAAGCAACATATTAATGATATTGCAGGCGTGCGCATAACCTGTTCTTTTACTAATGATATTTATCGTATTTATGACATGATTGAAAGTCAGGACGATATCCGACTGATTGATGTAAAAGATTACGTGAAAAATCCAAAACCAAATGGATACAAAAGCTTGCATTTGATCGTTGAAATTCCCGTTTTCTTATCGAAAGGACCAGAACTTGTGAGAGTGGAAATTCAATTGCGTACCATCGCCATGGATTTCTGGGCAAGTTTAGAGCACAAGATTTACTATAAGTTTGAAGGGGAGATCCCGGATAAATTAAGCAATGAATTAAAAGAAGCGGCAGAAATCGTTCATTACCTTGATGCGAAAATGATGCGAATTAAAGATGAAGTAAACGAATTTAAGGAGCATGAAATTGAGGAGGTAAAACTTTTAGCTAGGGGGCTTATATGAAAACCATTCGTTGGGGGATCATTGGTTGCGGGAATGTTACTGAAAAGAAAAGCGGACCGGGGTTCCAAAAAGCTGAGTATTCGGAGCTCGTGGCGGTTATGCGCCGTGATGCAGAGCTAGCTCAAGATTATGCTAGGAGACACGAAGTGCCAAAGTGGTATACAAATGCGGAACAATTGATTCAGGATGACGAAGTGGACGCTGTCTACATCGCGACACCACCGTCGACTCATAAAGAATATGCGATTCTTGCAGCTCAAGCTGGGAAGCCGGTGTATGTTGAGAAACCAATGGCATTAAACACAGCAGAATGTCAGGAGATGATCGACGCATGCCGTTCCAACGATGTGCCTTTATTCGTTGCCTTTTATCGTCGAACGATGCCTGCTCTTTTGAAAGTAAAAGAGTTGTTGGAAAATGAGGAGATCGGAAATGTTCGATTTGTAAGGACCGTGCATCATAAGAAAGCTTCTGAGCAAGAAATACAAGGTGATCTTCCTTGGCGAGTGAAACCTGAAATTTCAGGTGGGGGCCACTTTTTTGACCTAGCCAGTCATACGCTTGATTTTCTTGACTATCTGTTTGGTCCTATTGAACAAGCGAATGGTTTTGCGAGTAATCAAGGCGGTCTTTATGCAGCAGAAGACATCGTATCAGGCACTTATGTTTTTCAATCGGGGGTACACGGTACAGGTCAGTGGTGTTTTCAATCGTACAAAAATGAAGATTTAAATGAAATCGTTGGTGATAAAGGATCAATCGTTTATTCAACACTTCAAGAACGTCCAATCATTCTCAAAACTGAGTCTGGTGAACGTGAAATTGAAGTGGTGTATCCTGTACATGTTCAACAGCCGTTAATTCAGACTATTGTCAATGAGCTAAACGGTATAGGACAATCACCAAGCACTGGAAACACGGCCATTAGAACGAGTAGAGTAATGGATCAGCTCGTTGCAAATTATCATCAAGAAAAGAAAAGTCTCTCATAGGCTTTCTTTTTTTGTTTGACATTGATAATCATTATCAATAGAATAGAGGTAAGATGAGTTTAAAAGGCACGGGTCTACCATTTGTCTTAAGAAAGGGTGCTTATAAAAAATGAATGATACGATTCAACATACAATTGTTTCAAGAAGAACGATTCGCAAATTTCAACCCGACGATATCCCATTACATACAATCGTAGACATTCTAGAAGATGCAAAATGGGCGCCAAACCATAAACTAAGAGAACCGTGGGAAGTGATGTTATATAAGGGTGACGGCAAAGGACACCTCATTGAGCATATCCAAGAAAGTATTGCCCGCACAGAATTTGATGAAGAAAAAGCGGAAAAGAAGAAGGAAAAGATCAATCAATTCATTCGTAACATACCGATTCATCTCCTTGTGACGGTGAAAACGGCTAAGACTGAAAAAGAGCGTCATGAAGATTTTGCGGCTACGTGTGCATTCATTCAAAATATACAGCTACTGTCCTGGGCGAAAGGATTAGGCGTTGTATGGAAAACAAACGGCTTTATTTTCGATCCTATCTTTCGAGAAGCGATGGGACTTGAGCCTGGTGACGTGATCGTTGGGATGCTTCATATTGGGAAGCCAGCGTTTATCCCCAATCCGAAAGAACGTAAATCTATTAAAAATAAACTTACAATTTACGATACGCAACCAAAAAAGCAGCCTTCCTTTTTCTAGCTGAAAAGGAAGGCTGCTTTTCTCTATGCCACTTGTTCGATTGTAACCATCTTTCTTTTGCGGGCTTTCCATAATTGATAACCAAACCATCCCGCTGTTAAACAAGTAATGATGCCACCAAAGACCATTGAGATGTTGTATGGAAGTTGAAACCCTTCTGGTGCAAGGAAAAGATATGTTGATACCGTCATTGTCATGAAGAGTGCTGGCAAACTACAAATCCAATGGAACTTTTGTTTTTTTACAAGGTACATCGCTGCTGTCCAAAGCATGACAGTAGCCACGAGTTGATTCGTAAAACCAACGTATCGCCATAAAAACGTATAATCAATCTGCGTTAATAGAAATGTCGGTGTTGCAACAGCTGCTGTTAAAAGAAGCGTTTTTCCTTTGCCATCAGCAGCTTTTGACGTCTCTTTTTTAGTAAATAAATCAGCAAGCATCATACGAGAAGACCGAAGTGACGTATCGCCAGTTGTAATTGGAAGAATAATAACACCCACAATCGCAAGAACGCCACCAAATGTACCAAGTAAGGAAGAACTTATTTCGTTTACGACTCCAGACGGTCCTCCAGCAGCAAGGGCTCCCTGAAGTCCACCTGTACTTCCAAAGAAAGTCATTCCGGCCGCCGCCCAGATAAGAGCAATTACTCCTTCTGCAATCATCGCTCCATAAAAGACCTTCTTTCCATCGCTTTCACGTTTCATTGTTCTTGCAATGATTGGACTTTGAGTCGAATGGAATCCTGAGATTGCTCCGCACGATACAGTAATCATTAAGAGTGGCCATAACGGTAAATTATCTGGATGCAGGTTTGAGAAAGTTAAATTTGGGATAGGATTGTCCATAAAGAATAATCCTATTGCAATCGAAACAGCCATCACAATCAGAATAACTCCAAAAATAGGATAAATCCGACCGATGATTTTATTTACTGGTAGAACGGCTGCTAGTACAAAATAAGCAAAAATGAGTACCAAGCTCATCGTAAAACTAAGTGGCGTTACTTGCGCCATTAGCTGGGCAGGACCAGCTGTAAAAGCAGCAGCAACAAGAATCATCAAAACGATCGAAATAATATTAATCGTTCCTTTTGCCCCTTTTCCAAGGTAGCGTCCTACAAGTGAAGGATACTGTTCCCCATTATGCCTAAGTGACATCATACCTGAGAAATAATCGTGAACAGCTCCTGCGAAGATTGAGCCAACGACAATCCAGATGAAAGCAACAGGCCCGTATAGTGCTCCAAGCACTGCACCAAATATTGGACCAAGACCGGCGATATTTAAAAGTTGAATCAAACTTCCTTTCCACCAGCTCATCGGCATATAATCCATGCCATCTTGCTTTGTATATGCAGGCGTCTCACGATCATCGTCAATGCCGAAAATTCGTTCAACCACCTTAGAATAAACGTAATACCCAACAATCAATAAACAAATGGCTCCGACAAATGTGATCATGTCTCCCGCCTCCTTTTGTATGTGTGAAAATATAACATTCATTCTACTCATCCGGGCACAAAAAAACAATAGGATTATTCAGAAAAAATATATTTTTCTATTAATTCAAGCGTTTTCATACTAATTTGAGTCAATAGACCTGAGTTTAGGTAGTAAAAAGGTTGTGTTTATGACCAAAAGTAGTGTAAGAATATTCTTTCTTTTGGTGAGATTGACAGAATTATGCGGTCGAGGTGCGAATAACTTACCAATATAAAGGATGAAAATATGAAAATGAGGGTATATAGAGAAGGACGATATCGTCTTTCAATCCTTTGAGGAGGTTGTTTTTCGTGTCAGAACGTATTGCATACTTCGATAATAGTAAAGCTATCTTAATATTGTTAGTAGTCGGTGGTCACCTGCTAACGCCATTCATTAATGACTCTCCTTTTATTTACAGTTTGTATCATGTGATCTTTATTTTTCACATGCCTGCTTTTATTTTTTTAGCTGGCTATTTCACTAGAAAGGCATCTGGGACAAAATATTTTTGGAAAGTGTTCACGACGTTTTTGCTTCCTTATGTCATTTTCCAGGTCGTTTATTCAATTTATTACACAAACCTGTATCAAAAATCATTTGCAATTGAGTTTTTAACCCCAAGATGGGCCATGTGGTTTTTATTATGTATCGCTGCATATAAGCTGATATCACCTATATTGCTTAAAATGAAGACAAGTCTTTTGCTACCTTTAAGTATCGGGGCTGGCCTTGTTGTTGGTTACTTTGATGTTGAAAGATTTCTATCACTTGACCGACTCTTCGTTTTCTTACCGTTCTTCGTACTTGGCATGGTAATGGGGCGTAAAAAGAAGCCGATCCGCTTCCCATATATGAAGTGGATTGCTCCCGTGGTACTTGGCGGATTGTTTTTACTGTTTTATTTATACAAAATTGAAGGACTAGCTGATCTCCTTTACGGTACGTATGTGTATGAATCAAACACAGACTTGTTGATTCGCCTCACCTATTATATTGGAACGGCGATTGTTATGTTTCTGTTCTTTTCGGTGATTCCAGAAGGACCAATTGTCTTTACACCGTTAGGATCGAGAACGTTTGCGATTTATTTGTTCCATGGATTTGTCATTAAATGGTTCCTTGAACAACAGTCATCTGAAGTCATTGCGACCATGTGGGGAATTCCATTTATCTTGATCTTTACGTTGTTCGTTTCTACAGTATTCGCCATGCCGTTTTTCACGAAACTGCTGGCATTCGATCGATGGTTACCTTCACCAGATAAATTGACATCAGCTCGAAGATAAAAAAACGGTCGGCACGTTTAAACGTGCCGACCGTTTTTTGAATTAAGCTTTCATTGTATCTCGTTCTTCAGGTTGTAAGAGCACATCTTCTTTGCAAGGATAAGTTTTTTCGATGTGCTGCTCTCCCCATGAGCAAAGTGAATCAAGTATTTCTTTTAAAGACCATCCGTAGGCAGTCAGTGAATATTCAACTTTTGGTGGAATCTGATTGTACACCTTTCTTAAAATCACACCATCATCTTCTAATTCACGGAGCTGTTGTGTTAGCATCTTTTGCGTAATGCCAGGCATTAATTTTTTTAGTCCACCGGTGCGCTTCGTACCTTCGATTAAGTGACAGAGTATGACGACCTTCCACTTTCCTCCAATCACTTCGAGGGCAGCTTCGACAGGGATATTATATTTTTTCATCGTATATACTCCTAACCATCATTAATTATTTCTTCTATATTCATAGCCTATCACCTCTAACAATATTTAACCAGAAATATGATGATACACCCGGGTGTTTTTATGAAAACCGATCCAAAATCAACGAATTATCTAAAATGAGTTAAACTAAAGAAGAGTGAATCGATGAAGATGGTGAAGAGTCAATTAATAGATGTAGTGTTAGGCTGTGAATTTTGGTTTATGCTTCCATTAGAAGTAAAGGAGGAATAACGTATGAAAGCAACAAGGTGGATTTTGTTAGTTGCTATAGCGGCTGTCTTAGTTTTCACATTGCCGAAATTATATGATGTGATCTTTAAACGTTCATATGGGAGTGAGCCGGCACAGGCTGTCCAGGATAATGAAGCGATCGCTACTTTTGCGGGAGGATGTTTTTGGTGCATGGAACCACCATTTGAAAAGCTAGATGGCGTTCGAGAAGCCGTCTCTGGTTATATTGGTGGAGAAACAGAAAACCCTTCTTATAAAGAAGTATCTTCAGGAGGGACCGGTCATGTTGAAGCCGTTCAGGTGTACTATGATCCTTCTGTTGTTAGCTATGAGACACTCTTAGATGTATTTTGGCGACAAATTGACCCGACAGATGATGAGGGACAGTTTGTCGATCGTGGTGATCAATATTTATCGGGGATTTTTTATCATAACGAAGAGCAAAAATCGACTGCGGTGAAGTCGAAACAGGAGATTGAGGACTCAGGACGGTTCGATAAAGCGATTGTCACTCCGATTGAAGAAGCAACGACCTTTTACGTAGCGGAGGATTACCATCAAGATTATTATAAGGAAAATGAATTTCGCTATAAATTTTATCGTGAAAATTCAGGGCGAGATCAGTTTCTTGAGAAAGCATGGGGAGATGATCGTGAGGTAGACGTGCCAGAAACGAAATCAGCTGTTACGTATACTGATGAAGAATTAAAAGAAATGCTCACGCCGATTCAATACAGTGTGACGCAGGAAGATGATACGGAAAAAGCATTTGATAATGAATACTGGGATAATAAAAAACAAGGAATTTATGTTGATATTGTTTCAGGCGAGCCGCTTTTTAGCTCGATCGATAAATATGAATCCGGTACTGGCTGGCCAAGTTTCACTAAGCCGCTAGTATCAGAAAACATTGTAGAAAAAGAAGATAAAAGTTGGTTTACCGTTCGAACGGAAGTAAGAAGTAAAGGAGCAGACTCTCATCTTGGCCATGTGTTTGAAGATGGTCCTGAGCCGACAGGTCTTCGCTATTGCTTGAACTCCGCTGCTCTTGATTTCATCCCAAAAGAGGAGATGGAAGAGAGAGGATACGGGGAATTTATAAACATTTTTGATGAACAGGCAGAATCGTAAGCGATTCTGCTTTTTTTGTTTTTAGAAGGATACAATAACAGTAGTCAACAGTTGCGTATATACGCTATGGGGTATATAATTCAAGTCATGTGAGGTGAAGAAACTTGGAAAACAAGAAAGCAGATGGACGAGTGCAGCAGCTTTTAGCAAATGAACGAACGTTTCTAGCGTGGGTTCGCACTTCGATTGCGATCATCGGTATTGGTTTTCTAACAGCTAGCTTACATTTTACAAGAGCCGCGGGAGAACGTGCAGATGACCAGGTAGCGGTCTTCATTAGTTTTTCCTCGTTATTTTTTGGATTGTTGACGATCGCAGGCGGAGCTGTGCAGTTCTATCGCACAAAAAAACGCATTTTAAAATTCGAGGTACCTTCCTCTTCATGGATCGTCGTGTTTCTACTAGTAGTCGTATTGTTAATGATTGCTTTAATTGCTACGTATTTTATTATTCAAATCAATTGGCTTTCTTAAATCCAGGGTGTTGACATTCTATACAGATACGTTATAATACCCCTATAGGTATTTAAAAAACAAACGTAATTGATTTGCCGATAAATTTTTTTACTTGATTTTATACCCTAAGGGGTATATAGTGAGGAGGGTATCAAATGAAATACGATAAAGCCGTTACGAATCGATTGAAGCGTATTGAAGGTCAATTACGCGGCGTCATCCAGATGATGGAGCAAGAGAAGAGCTGTGAAGATATTGTAACGCAACTCTCCGCAACGCGTTCTGGGATTGATCGTTCCATTGGATTAATCGTAAGTTCGAATCTTGAACAGTGTCTTCACCAACAGATTGAGCAGGGAGAATCTACTGATGATGTTGTCAAAGAAGCTGTTAACCTTTTAGTAAGAAGTCGATAAAAAATTTTAACATGTTATATACCCTAGGGTGTATAAGAGGAGGATATAAAATGAGTGAACAGAAGAAAACAACGATTGTTTTATTTAGTGGAGATTATGACAAAGCAATGGCCGCTTACATTATCGCAAATGGTGCTGCTGCTTATGATCATGAGGTAACGATTTTCCATACATTCTGGGGCTTGAACGCTCTTCGTAAAGATCAGCAAGTAGACGTTAATAAAGGTTTTCTAGAGAAAATGTTTGGAAAAATGATGCCACGCGGCGCAGACAAAATGGGCCTTTCCAAAATGAACTACGGTGGAATGGGTAAAAAGATGATTAAGAACGTGATTAAAAAGCATAATGTAACAGAACTTCCGCAGCTAATTGAGCTTGCACAAGAACAGGAAGTGAAGCTTGTTGCTTGTACGATGACGATGGATCTCCTTGGTCTACAAAAAGATGAGCTGCTAGAAGAAATCGACTATGCAGGTGTGGCCGCTTACCTTGGCGATGCTGAAGATGGTAACGTCAATCTCTTTATTTAAGGAGCGATAAGAATGGAACTAATCCTAATTGCTATCATCGTGATAGCTGCATGGTTCATTTATAAAAAAATCGGACCTGGAAAAGGTGTAGCCACGATAACTTCTGAACAGGCGAAAGCAAAGTTTAATGATCGCAATGTCCAATTTATTGATGTGCGTACTCCAGGTGAATATAAAGGACAAAAAGTAAAGCAATTTAAAAATATGCCGCTTCAACAACTAAGCAAACGTGCAAAAGAACTTGATCCAAATAAAGAAGTTGTTGTGATCTGTCAAAGTGGTATGAGAAGTTCAAAAGCTTGTGGTGAATTGAGGAGACAGGGATTCACGTCTGTGTCGAATGTACGCGGCGGAATGAATATGTGGAAATAAGAGGAGGTAAAAGAATGTCTGGTTATGTAAAAGATGTAACACCAACTGAGGTAAATGAACTGGTAAAGAGCAATAAACCCATTAGTATTGTCGATGTTCGAGGACCAGAAGAGGTAGCGGAAGGTAAAATTCCTGGTGCCTATAATCTTCCGGTCAATGAGCTACAGGACAGAATGAATGAACTTGATATGGATAGAGAGCATATCATTGTCTGCCGATCAGGTGGCAGAAGTAGTATGGCTTCAATGGTTCTAAAATCAAACGGGTATTCCGTTTTAAATATGACAGGCGGCATGCTTGAATGGACTGGAGAAACAGAATAAACCCTACAGGAGGTAGACTTATGATACAAACTGATCATGTACTTGATGCAAAAGGGCTAGCGTGCCCGATGCCAATTGTAAAAACGAAGAAAATGATGAAGGATCTTGAAGCTGGAGTCGTTCTAGAAATTCTGGCTACAGACAAAGGCTCTAAAGCTGACCTTAAAGCGTGGGCTGACAAAGTTGGACATCATTATCTTGGAACTGTCGAAGAAGGCGATGTACTAAAACATTATCTTCGTAAGGCTTCAGATGGGGAAACAACGCTTGAAAAGAGTCATCCTCATGCTATTTCAAATGAAGAACTTACCGCTAAACTAGCAGAAGAAGATATGGCGATTGTGGATGTAAGAGAGCCAGCGGAATATGCGTTCAGCCACCTTCCAAACGCGATCTCTTTGCCACTGGGTGATCTAGATAATCGTATGGCAGAGTTAAATAAAGAGAAGAAAATCTATGTTGTTTGTCGTACAGGTACAAGAAGTGATCTTGCTGCGCAAAAGCTAGCTGAGAATGGCTATGATGTAATCAATGTTGTACCAGGAATGTCCGAATGGGATGGTCCTACAACGTCTGATCTTTAGAAAATAAAGGGCGGGGAGTTTTCCCGCAGTATGACTAAATTTTTTTAGATTAACCAATACGGATGGGGGTATACGGAGTGGGTTTGAAACAAAAACAGGCAAGTGAAGTTGCAACAAAAGTGATCAATCAGGATGAACTTTTTATTCTCGATGTAAGAAATGAAGAAGCATACGGTGATTGGAAAATCGAAGGTGCATCCGTTACGTCAATGAATGTTCCTTACTTCGATTTAATTGACGGTGTAGAAGAAATTCTGCCGAAGCTTCCTAGCGATAAAGAAATTCTTGTTGTATGTGCGAAAGAAGGTTCATCGATCTTTGTAGGTGAAGAACTCGTTGAAGCAGGACTTGAGAACGTCTCTTATCTTTCAGGTGGAATGAAAGCATGGAGTGAATACCTTGAGCCAGTTAAGGTTGGCGACCTTCCAGGGGGAGCTCTTTATCAATTTGTTCGCCTTGGAAAAGGATGCCTCTCTTATTTGATCGAATCAAATGGAGAAGCGGCCATTGTGGATGCTAACCGCATGATTGAGAATTACACAATGTTTGCGGAAAACAAAGGTCTTACAATAAAAGCAACGTTTGATACCCATCTTCATGCTGATCATATTTCTGGTGGTAAGACGTTAGCTGACAGCGTGAATGGAACGTATTATCTTCCTGAAGAGGATGCTGGTGAAGTAACGTTCGACTATACGGCATTGAAAGAAGGAAGCACAGTAACGGTTGGAGAGGTTACGATTGAACCGATCTACTCTCCAGGACACACAATTGGAAGTACGTCACTTATGATCAATGATGCTTACCTTCTAACAGGTGACATTCTATTTGTAGAGTCCATTGGACGACCAGATTTAGCTGGTAAGGCTGAAGACTGGGTGCAAGACCTACGCACAACACTCTACAACCGTTACAAAGAAATGGCCGGAGAATTAGTTGTTCTTCCAGCTCACTTTTCAAAAATGGCGGAGCTTGATGAAAAAGGACTTGTCTCTGCAAAGCTGCAGGATCTTTACCAAAAGAATGATGGTCTTAACGTAGAAAAAGAAGAAGATTTTAGAAAAATGGTGACGGAAAATCTTCCACCACAGCCAAATGCTTATCAAGAAATTCGTGAAACAAACATGGGGAAAATCACTCCTGATGAAGAAACAAAAAGAGAAATGGAAATTGGACCAAACCGCTGTGCGGTTAACTAA
>ENA-ORXC01001520-ORXC01001520.1-marine-metagenome-genome-assembly--contig:-NODE-1520-length-13544-cov-65.305710_pt1 | contig 13544 bp, 7 predicted proteins | sample MGYA00237865_ERZ511478 | MGnify/ENA metagenome assembly ERZ511478 | reverse complement strand
TTACTATTTATGCGTGCATTAAGCAATGTAGAACGCGATGTTTGGGAAACCGACAGTTACGAGCATAAAAAGGAATTACCTTATCTAAAAGCTAATAATAAACATGCTAACTTATTACAGGTAGCAGAACAGCAAATAGCTTCGGGGGTAAAGAATAAAGATTTCTGGAGAATGGCTAGCTCCTATTTATCTTTTGTAAACAAAGACCTTACTGCAGCCAAGCACAAATTAAAAGAAGTAAAGACATTCTCTGATCAAAAGAAAATATTAAACATTGTTTATGAGGTATTTACTTGGGAAACTATTAGCCCAGAAAATGAAAATTACATTCATAAAGTTTTACTAGAAAACCCCATTAAGAAAGATGAAAGTGCAGAAGATTGGCGTTTAATCATTTTAGATAAAATAGCTCATACCTATTTAAACAATGGTGAAATCGCTAAATCGTTTTTAGTCCATAATAGTATCCAGAATACCAATAAAATACAATCATTAGAACTTTTAAATGATTTAGAAAAATTCTATTTAAAACAAAATAAGAGTGCATACGAAAAGCAACTGATTCAAATAAGTACAAATGATAACGTAAACTATTTAGATTACATCAATTACCAAAAAGGAGTGTATTATTTATATGAACAAAACCCTACACAAGCATTAGTATTTTTTAATAAAAACAAAACGTATGTAGGCGAGAAATTAATATCAGCATTAATTTTTAGTAACAACATAAAAGAATGTTTTGATTGTGTAGAAAGTGAGGTTATGGCAGATGAAGTGTATAAAGCCTTCCCATTTATCGCCACTACATTTAGCAGAAAACAACTAGCAGAAAATTTGATTGCTTTAGAGCAATTAAGGCAAGACGAAAAACAATGGAAAGTTAAACTCGCCAATTATCTTTTAGGTAATTATTACTTCAACATATCTAACACAGGGTATTACAGAGGACTCTTAACCAGTAATTCTAACTGCTGTAGTTATAGTTACACCTTTAACGATCAAATTAAGGAAGCAGATGCCATAATCAAAAATAAAGAAAACTATAATTTATCTACCATATTTCTACATGACAAAAACTATTTTGATATGAGTTCTGTTGCCATGCAGTATTATCAAAATACCATAGACCTTTCTACGGATAGAGAGCTTAGTGCACGGTGTTTATATCTAATGGCTAAGTGTGAATTAAATCGTTTTTATAATGTAGGCGCTTCAGCAACTTTTGAGGTAAAAGAGAATGAATATTATACATTTAAACTGCCTCAATATAAAAGCTTCAAAACTTTAGAAGAAGAATATTCATCGACCGATTTTTACAATATGATTATTGATGAGTGTAGCTATTTTAAGCTGTATACAGCACAGTAACAGTTACAACCATATTAAACAGAAATGTATAAATATAATTTAAGATTCTGTTTAAAACCAAATTTATAGGACATGAAAAATAAAAAAAAAATCTATCTCGTACTAACGGTATTAATAGTTATAATTATAGATAGGTGTACAATAGCAAGAATTTCCACAGCTTCAATATTTGAAGATGAAGATTTTAAAGACTATCCATTTTTACAAGAAGGAGTTACTACTGACAGCTATGAAATTAAGCAAATGAGCGATAACCAATATTGTAATGTCATTTATGACACGTTGCATAATTTTTTTATACTTAAGGATAGATCTTTACTCCAAATAATCGATGCAAAAGGAAAAGTAATTAACTCTCAAAATTATGATAACAATGACTATGAAGATATTTTAGAATTCGCTGGTTTAGACAAAACAAACCTAGTTTACCTAAGAGATTATGAAAACAAACGTTATTCTTATTACGGAGGATGGAGTGAGTTGAGAGCACATGAGGTAATATATAAAAGTGATGATAAACCAGGGTCTACTATTAATACCATATTTTTCAGAAAAGAATGGGTATCTGAGACTATTAATGCCGGGTATTTTGATACTTTTATTCCAAGGTCATTTATAGGTACCGGTTACTTTCAATTAGAAAAAGAAGATGAAGTTTTAAAGTTTAAAAATACAATGTTGAAAAGTTCTTTATCACAAAAAGAATATGCAACCGTATATCATTTAGTTATTCCAGAACGTTTTAGAAATAAAACAGAAGTGTCGTTTATTATGTTTAAACCCGTTGGCAATTATGCCGATGGCGCTGGAACGTATATAGTTAAAAGAAAAGATTAATTGGGCAATTGCAAATAAGCAAATACACATTTGTCAAGTTATCTAAAATCCATCACCAGTATTTAGAAATTTATAAATTACGAACAATTCTAATTATCTGTCATAATATAACACATACCTATTAAACTAATTTTTGAAACTAATGTATGACTCCCCTACCTCATCTTCACGTTTGTAAACTAATTTATTACGGATATAAATCGTTTACTTTTAAAAGAAATATAAATGGCATTTTAGGGTTATATATATCCAATTAATTTACAAACCTAAAAATAGTACCTATGTTAGAAATTTTAGCAATTGGTTATTTTACCAAAAAAATCAGATCAATAGCCGAAGAAAAAAATATAAAACCCAGTAAATGGATTTGGAGATTGGTACTTACTTGGTTCGGTGTAGAAATAGTCACTATAATTTTAATTTTTGCACTAACAAATACTGATATTGACGATGGTATTTTTATGGCAGTTTTACCTGCACTATTATTGGCAGCATTAAGTGCTTTCTATACAGTAGAACAGCTTAAAAAACAACCAGATCAATCTTCTGACAAAGTTAACACTCATGTAATTGAAGGTTAAATACCATGATAACCAAACGCTTTTTTGTATAAACTCATAATACTTACAAACTAGATGTTCACGCTTATCAATTGAAATTGTAGAACAAAAGAACTATTGCTATTATTGTTTTCAAAGACTTTTAATATCAAGAATTAAATGAACATAGCAAATCAATTTCGTTCAGTAATACAATGGGAAGATCCAAATGAAAAGGACCTTTTTATTAAGTTCACAGATAGAGGTAATGAAATTAAAAATGCATCAAAGCTAATACTTCAACCTGGTCAAGGTTGCATATTAACTTATGAAGGCAAGGTAGAGAGTGTTTTAGTTGAAGAAGGCATGTATGACCTTAAATCTGATAACACTCCTTTTTTAACTTCTTTAAAAAAATTACTCTCTTTACGTGAGGGGAGTGAACATGTAGTGGGTATTTGGTTTTATCGAAAAGCAGATATTTTAAATATGCGCTGGGGCACTCGAGTACCTATTGCATATAGCGACCCCATTTACACATTTCCAATTTTACTTTCTGCATTTGGCAATTATAGCATTAGAATAACAAAACCGCAATGGTTTTTTGAGAATGTGATAGCTGGTCAAGAAGTGTACTGTCACTCTCATTTAAAAGAAGTTATCATTTCTAGGGTAACCCAACCCATTACAGATTATTTGGCAAATGCTAAATTCTCTTATGTTGACATTGACAGTAATCTAAATGTCATAGCAGTTGAAGCAAAGGAAAAAACAGCTTCAGTTTTTGCAGATCTGGGTTTTGAAGTATTGGATTTTAGAATAGAAGGCTCTCAGTTCGATAAAGAAACTGTAGACCGAATAGCAAAAATATCTGACGTACAAGCAGAAGTTTTAGCCGCTAAAATTGCCGGAGTGGAATACACAGAAATGCAACGTATTGCCGCAATGCGCGACGCTGCTAATAATGAATCTGGTGCTGCAGGTGTTTTAATGGGTTTGAATGCTGGCACTCAAGCAAATTCAATTATAAACCAAGTATCTGAAAACCAAAAACCAGCAATAGATAGCCCTATGGTAAAACTAAAAAAACTAAAAGAACTGTTTGAGATGGAGTTGATTTCAGACAGTGAATATGCCGATAAGAAAAAAGCAATTTTAGATAGTATGTAATAATAGCATATCTTCAAAAAAATCTAAATTTCTTTTTATTAATGTGCACAGGTTATAAAAAAATGAAACAAACTAAATTGTTTATTCTTCTATTAATAATTGTTTCGTTTACCTGTTGCAAAAAAAGTAGTCAAAATAATACTTTAACGGATAGTGAATTTTTAGATTTCATATCAAATACAAACTTAAGACCATCCTTACAGAAAATTGATAGCCTAATTAAATATGAAAACTTATCAGATGAAAGAAGGGCTATTTTGTTTCATGAAAAAGGTAGGTTATTAGCAACGCTAGAAAAAGACGTTGAGGCAATAGGCAGTTTAAATGAAGCACTGTACTTATTCCATAAAGAATCTAACAAAGAATATTTAGCCAAGACAAATATGTTATTGGGCGATTCATATGCTATGCTTTCTAAGCAAGATACCGCTGCTATATATACTAATACTGCTTATAATTTTTTTCGTGAAATCGGCGACAGGAAAGGGGAAGCTAAAACATTGAACTCCTTAGGTCATCTATCTTTTTTAGCGGGAGATTATGATTCTTCTATAGTTCATGTAAAAAAAGCTATTGACCTTCAGATAGCCCTAGATGACAAAGAGACTTTGTCTGCTTCTTATAACAATTTAGGCTTCATATTAGAACAAACAGAAAATTTTGATGAAGCAATTAGGTATTATAAAAAAGCGATTGCACTTAATAAGGAAGTAGATAGATTAAATACAAATGCCCTAAGAAATTTAGGTTATGTTCATTTAATACAAAATGACCCTAAAAAATGTATTTCCATCTACAAGGAAGCATTGGGCATTGAAGAACAAACAGAGCACTATGTTATACAGCAAGAAATTTATGAAGTGCTTATAGAAGCTGCTGTAAAAGATGAAGATTTTAAAAGCATCCCAGAATTCATTAGAAAAAAAGATTCCGTCACTCAATTGCTCAATTCTTACGAAAGTGATGAGAAAATGAAATTGATCAATAGAAAAAATGAACAATTCATTGAACAAGAGAACTTAAAAAAAGAGTTAGAACTAAATAAAAAGAACAAGATTATTTTAGGCGCAATTTTGAGCTTTTTACTTGCCTTTGGATTGTATGTTTTTCAAAAGAACAGAAATTCTAGATTAGAATTAAAACAGCAGAAATTAGAACTAGAACAAAAGATACTAAGAACACAAATGAATCCACATTTTGTTTTTAATGCGCTTACAGCAATTCAGAAAACGTTCTTTGATGAAGACCCCATAAAGTCAAGTACCTACCTTACACGCTTTGCCAAGTTGGTTAGACAGAATTTTGATGTAGTGAATAAAAAACAAATTACCTTAGAAGAAGACCTTGACATTTTAAAGAACTATATAGAAACGCAGCAGCTACGCTTTGAAAATAAGTTTAACTACGAAATAAACTTAGCTGATGACATTGAGGTTTCAATGATAAAATTACCGCCAATGTTATTACAACCTTTTATTGAAAATTCAATTGAGCATGGTCTAAAACCTAAAAATGAAAAAGGGCTACTTCAAATAAACATTACAGAGCAAGGCAAATATATTCATATAGAAATTATAGATAATGGTGTTGGCTATAACAAAGAAAAAGTCAGTGACAATCGTGAACACGCTATAGATATATTTATAAAGCGATTAAGATTAAGAGGCTTAGGAGAGGAGAAAAAGTTTTCTATACAAGCCTTAGAAAATAATAAGGGAACCAAAGTATCTATCTTCTTAAACCTACGCCAATGATTAAAATTGCAATCATAGATGATGAAATCAATGTTAGGGAATTGATTAAAAAAATGCTGAAATTAATTTCCAGCTCATATGTTGTAGTAGGTGAAGCTGCATCAATTTCTGGTGCAAAAGACATGCTTAACAATTGTAAACCAGACTTGGTTTTTCTAGATATTGAGCTTGAAGATGGCAGCGGTTTTAATTTGTTGGAGCAATTGCCTCAAATACATTTTAAACTTGTTTTCATTACTGCTTTTAATGAATTTGCCATACGTGCATTTAAGTATAATGCTTTTGACTACATACTTAAACCCATTGCACCAGAAGAGTTGAAAAACACTTTAAAACGGGTAGAATCTATGGTATATGTAGAGAAAGAAACTAAAACCCAATTAAAAAACTTAAAAGAAAACAGAGAATCTACTATTCAAAAAATTGCTCTTAAAACAGCAAAAAAAATGTATCTTTTAGAAGTTGATGCTATTCTTTATTGCCAATCTGATGGGTCTTATACAAAAGTAGTCACAGAAAATGAGACTATACTAGTTTCTAAAAATCTGAAGCATTATCAAGAATTACTACCTGAAGATATTTTTATAAGAACTCATCAATCATATCTAGTAAACAAAAGACATATTCTTAGTCTTGAAAACGATACTATTCTTTTAAAAAACAACGAAACCGTTGCTATTTCTGCAAGGCGAAAGTCTGAAATAAAAGCCATACTCTCAAACGGATAAGCTTTAAAAGCAGCGAATATCAATTAAGATACGACACTTATCAATCGGGTTGACGCCAAAGCACTTTTTTAAGCTAATTCTTGTTATTTAGGTACCAAAACCAACAAAAGCCAATTAGGCTTTGACCAACCTAACAATGACCAGAATCTATTTTAAGAAAGAGAATTTAATACTATGGTATTTTCTTTTTGCCATGGGTGTAGCTATACTAATTTTTGGTTGGCTGTTAATAGAGTATTTCGCCTGGCAAGCAATTTTGATCCTAAGTATTTCCATTTCTAAAATCATTGGTATTTCCAAAAAACCGATAACCCCCATTTTAGAATTGAATGACGAAGGCATCACGCTACTCGGTTTAAAGGATCAACCCTTCTACCCTTTTGCCAATATCAATAAAATACATATAGATAGCCGTGCCTTAAACGGATACATAAAATTAAAAAATCCTAATAAAAAAGTAATACTAGAATCTGTCGCTATCTCTATAAAAGATCAGCGAGAAATCGCTGCTTTTGTCAACCAAAAATTATAACACCCCCTAACATGCTTGAAACAGCCACTAGTTTAGCCGCTAAGAAACCAATTGCGAGACAATATCTATTATTGCTCTTTTTTTTCATTGTGTCATTTTCCTTTAGCCAAGTAACTCCCGCAGAGAAAGTAGCCCTAGAAGCGGTTTATAATTCTTTAGACGGACCAAACTGGAATAGTCAGAACGATGCAGACACTTCCGATGATTGGGATTTCACTCAGCCTGTGACAGATGCATGGTATGGTATCGATGTGGTTGATGGTCACATAGAAAGGATGTATTTAAGTCAGTTTAACGATCAAAACAATTTATCAGGAAGTTTGCCTCCTGAAATTGGTGATTTTCCTTTTTTAGAGATTTTAGTCATTGAATATGCAGATTTAACAGGAACTACAATACCTACTCAAATAGGAGATTTACTGGCGTTAAAAGAATTAGAATTAGGCTCTAATAAATTGAGCGGTACCTTGCCCACTACCTTGGGAAATCTAATAAAATTAGAAAAATTAAATATAGACCAAAACAGAGATATAACAGGTATTATTCCTACAGAAATAGGGAGTCTAATCAAATTAAGAACCTTAAGTTTTGTCAATAATGATTTAAGTGGTGAAATACCAAACGAACTTACGCAGTTAATCAAATTAGAATCTTTATACCTAGACAGAAATGGGTTTACCGGCGCTCTTCCTTCTAATATTGGCAATTTAGTAAGCCTCAGGTCTATTTCTATCTATAGAAATCAATTATCAGGAAGTATTCCTTCTTCAATAGGCAATCTTACCGAATTAACTTCTTTTTCGGCATATGATAACTTGTTTTCAGGTGTTTTACCATCCCAGATGGGTTCTCTGTCTAAACTTGGAACACTTAACTTAAAAAACAATTTACTTACAGGTGCGATTCCTATAACATTCGGTAACCTAACTAGTCTAACCTACCTTGCGCTATATGATAACCAATTATCAGGTAGTATTCCTTCTGAATTAGAAGGAATGATTAACGTGAGACAAATAAACCTTAGTAATAATTCACTTACCGGAACGATACCTCCAGAATTATCTAATTTACCAGAACTCTTTCACCTTTCTCTAGGTGGTAATCAACTAAGCGGTACAATACCGACTGCATTTGGTAACTTTGCTAAACTAACGACCTTAACTCTAAGCGAAAATCAACTTACAGGTCAAATACCGGCGGAATTAGGGAATGTTGCAACGCTAGGAACTCTAAATCTAGGGGACAATCAATTATCAGGGACTATTCCAGATTTCACATCATCCCCTCAATTTAGTAGTTTTACATTCTCGAACAACCTATTTGAATTTGGAGATTTTGAAACCCAATTCACTTGGTACGATACCAATCTATCTATATTTAGAGACTCTCCTCAGGCAAAAGTCGATGCCGTTGAAACAAGAGACTTAAACGCTGGCGACAACACTACCATCACAACCAATTGTAGTGGTACCCAAAATAAGTATCAATGGTTTAAAGATAATTCACCAATATCGGGAGCTACAAATGCTACGTTAACTCTAACCAATTTACAAACTACAGATACAGGTGTTTATCATTGTGAAGTAACCAGTGATATCGTTACTGATTTAACGATTGAAAGAAATGAAGTAACCATAAACATTACAGCTGGGTCAAACCCCTTAGACGACTTCGTAACCACATGGAAAACCGATAACCCAGGCACATCAAATACGACTTCTATAACCATACCTACTACAGGTACTGGTTATGACTACGATGTAGATTGGGATAATGATGGTGTTTTTGATGATCTAGGGTTAACAGGCAATGTAACCCATGATTTTGGTACTCCAGGAACCTATACTATAAGAATACAAGGCGATTTTCCAAGAATATTTTTTAATAACGGATTAGATAAAGAAAAGATTATTTCCATTGACCAGTGGGGTAATCAAGTTTGGACTAGTATGCAAAGTGCATTCAACGGTTGTATAAATTTAGAAGGGAATTTTACAGATAAACCAGATTTATCTATTGTTGAAAGTACTGCCTCTATGTTTCAAAGTTGTCTTGTTTTTAATCACGATATAGGAGATTGGGATGTTTCTAATGTAGAGAACATGAATTCGATGTTTTATCGCTGTTTTGCTTTTAATCAAGATATCGGAGGTTGGGATGTTTCTAGAGCAACAGACATGGGGTGGATGTTTCAAAGTTGCACCGTTTTTAATCAAAATCTAGAAGATTGGGGACCGAAAGTATTTCAAGTTACAACCATGGAGAACATGTTCCGATCTGCTAAAGCCTTTAATGGCAATATTACCAATTGGGATACTTCTGCCGTAACAGACATGTCCAATATGTTTTCAAGCACGGATAATTTTAACCAAGATATCGGAGGTTGGGATACATCAAAAGTTACTGATATGTGGCGAATGTTCACTGATGCTATAGCTTTTAATGAAAATATAGGAGGGTGGAATACAGGAAGCGTAGATAATATGGAACTTATGTTTTCTGGTGCTACGTCTTTTGATCAAAATATAGGGGCTTGGAATGTTACTAGTCTTGAGAATGCTGAAAATATGTTTCAGTCCGTAACATTATCTACTACAAATTATGATGCATTATTAAACGGATGGAATTCACAAACCTTAAAACCAGATGTACCATTTTCTGGAGGTAATAGTAAATATTGCGATGGGGAAGCCGCAAGAAATACCATGACAGGAACGGATAATTGGGTAATTACTGATGGAGGTAAAGAATGTGCCGTCACAGCTCCTAATTGTCCAGAAGTAAATGCACCATTTAATACAGCAACTGGTGTATCTATTAGTCCGACTATTACATGGAATGCTTCAACAGGAGCAACGGGTTATAGAGTAACCGTAGGCACAAGTTCTGGCGGTACGGATATAGTGAATGAAAATTTAGGTAATGTATTAAATTATACACCTTCAAACGATTTGTTAGAGAACACAACCTATTATGTTTCTGTTTTTGCTATAAATAATACTGTTGAATCTACTTCTTGTGCGGTAATCGAGTTTACGACAACAGCGAATGCATCACAGGTATGTAATTATGCTGCAGAAGTAATAGGTTTTAGCAGTGAATTTAATACAACTTCATGGTCTGCTAATCAAGCTTTAGGACCATTTAATATTTTTCCAAATTATGGAGATTTAATCGGTACATGGGCACCTCGAACCACAGACGGTCAAAGAGAATGGATAGAATTACGATTTGATAATCCCGCTCCAATAAGTGCGATACACATCTTTGAAACATACAACGGAGGATCAATAGACAATGTGCTAGTAAAAAATCCTAACACAAATCAATGGGAATCAGTATATACGGCAACACCTGTTCATATAACATGTTCAAGAATTTTAAAAATTGAATTTCCACAAACAACATTTGATGTATCTGAAGTAAGAATAGAACTAGATAGCCCAGCGGTGCCGGGTTGGAATGAAATAGATGCTATTGCAATTAACAATGGTGAAGAATGCTCAGGTGCAACTTATGTAAATTTAGATAAACCTACTAATGTTAATTGTTGGGATGATTATCAGTTTAATAACACCTCTTGTACTTGGGAAAACCAAGGAACACAACCGTTAGAACCCACTACAGAATGTTGGGAAACGGCAACTTTTAATAATACAACTTGTTCATGGGACGTAACTGGAACACAACCAGAAGAACCTACAGCAGCATGCGGGCAAACAGTAACGTTTAATTCAACAACATGCTCATGGGAAGTAACTGGAACACAAGACCCAGAACCTACTACGGAATGTTGGGAAACTGCTACTTTTAATACTGCAACATGCTTATGGGAAGTAACTGGAACTCAAGACCCAGAACCAACGGCATCATGTGGTCAAACTGTAACGTTTAATTCAACAACGTGTTCTTGGGATGTTACGGGAACAGCAGACCCAGAACCAGTAACTGAATGTTGGGAGACAGCGACTTTTAATAATACAACATGCTCATGGGAAGTAACTGGAACACAAGACCCAGAACCTACTACGGAATGTTGGGAAACCGCTACTTTTAATAATACAACTTGCTCTTGGGAAGTAACTGGAACTCAAGACCCGGAACCAACAGCATCATGTGGTCAAACAGTAACTTTCAATTCTACAACGTGTTCTTGGGATGTTACTGGCACAGCTGACCCAGAACCAGTAACTGAATGCTGGGAGACAGCGACTTTTAATAATACAACATGCTCATGGGAGGTAACTGGAACACGAGACCCAGAACCCACTACAGAATGTTGGGAGACATCGACTTTTAATACTGCAACATGCTCATGGGAAGTAACTGGAACACAAGACCCAGAACCCCCTACAGAATGTTGGGAAACGGCTACTTTTAATAATACAACTTGCTCTTGGGAAGTAACTGGAACTCAAGACCCCGAACCAACAGCATCATGTGGTCAAACAGTAACGTTTAATTCAACAACGTGTTCTTGGGATGTTACTGGCACAGCAGACCCAGAACCAGTAACTGAATGCTGGGAGACAGCGACTTTTAATAATACAACATGCTCATGGGAGGTAACTGGAACACGAGACCCAGAACCCACTACAGAATGTTGGGAGACATCGACTTTTAATACTGCAACATGCTCATGGGAAGTAACTGGAACACAAGACCCAGAACCCCCTACAGAATGTTGGGAAACGGCTACTTTTAATAATACAACTTGCTCTTGGGAAGTAACTGGAACTCAAGACCCCGAACCAACAGCATCATGTGGTCAAACAGTAACGTTTAATTCTACAACGTGTTCTTGGGATGTTACTGGCACAGCTGACCCAGAACCTGAAACTGAATGCTGGGAGACAGCGACTTTTAATAATACAACATGCTCATGGGAGGTAACTGGAACGCAAGAACCTGAACCACCGGCATCATGTGGTCAAACAGTAACGTTTAATTCAATAACATGTTCTTGGGATGTTACTGGCACAACTGCCCCAGAACCAGAAACTGAATGTTGGGAGACAGCGACCTTTAATAATGCAACATGCTCTTGGGACGTAACAGGAGGTCAACCTGAAAAGCCAACTACAAGTTGCGGTCAAACAGCAATCTTCAACCCATCTACATGCTCTTGGGATATAGCTGGAACTGAAGCTCCTATTCTTACGGAGCCAGCTGATGAAAGTATCAACGTCTCTATTAATCCAACCATTAAATGGCAAGCAGTAAATGAGGCAACAGCCTATAGAGTAATTATAGGAACCAGTCTAGGTGGAACAGAAATTGAAGAAACCGTAGTCGAAAATGTCTTAGCATATATTGTAACTAATGCCCTAGAAGAAAATAGCACGTATTTTGTTTCTGTATTTGCCATAACAAATACGGGAGAATCAGAATTATGTTCTGCAAATGAGTTTACCACAGAAGAAATTAACGAAGCAGAGCAAGAAGAAGCGGAAGAAGAAGAGCAACAAGAAGAAGTTATCACTGAAGGTATTTCACCGTTTTTTACACCAAACAACGACGGGTATCATGATACTTGGAATATTGAAGATGTAGATAATACTATTGACTACATATATGTACTGGATCGATTCGGAAAAATCCTGAAACAGATAAGACCTGAATCCGAGGGTTGGGATGGTACATACAAAGGTAAATCAATGCCTGAAGATGATTATTGGTACGTCATTGTACATGATTCAGGAGAACAAGAAAGAGGGCATTTTAGCCTAATTAAAAGATAAAAAATCATGCAAAAATCAATTTATCTTTTATTAGCAGGAATAAGTATGTTCTTAACTCAGTTTTTAGGAGCACAAGGCACACTGCCTGTCTATTCAGATTATTTATCTGACAATATATTTATGGTACACCCAAGTGCAGCTGGTATTGGCAATAGCGCAAAAGTAAGACTAACACACCGTCAACAATGGAACGGAGTTAGCGACTCACCTGCATTACAAACAATAAGCATGCATGGCGGTATAGGAAACAACGCTGCTTTAGGCGGATTAATTTTTAATGATAAAAACGGATTTCATTCTCAGGTCGGATTTCAAGGGGCTTATGCCTATCATTTAAATTTTGGAAGTTATGAGGCATTAGACCAACTATCTTTTGGTCTAGCAGCTTCTTATGTTCTAAATAATTTAGATCAACTAACTTTTGCTGATTTTGATCCTATTGTTGCGCAAGTAATACGGTCTGAAGCCTATTTCAATGGCGATTTAAGCTTTGCCTATCACAAATTAGATGGTTTTATTTATCTCACTGCCAAAAATATTTTACTCAATACGCGAGAAGTAGAAAACTCGGAATTTAAGTCATTGAATCTTAGAAGATATCTTTTAAATGTTGGCTATTTTTTTGGTCGCGGACAAAACCTTCAATTTGAGCCATCAGCAATGTTTCAATATATAGAAAATACTGGCGAAAGTTTATTGGACATTAACGCCAAAGTGTACCAAACCTTTGGTGACACTGCAAGAGCATGGTTTGCACTATCCTACAGACGAAGCCTAGAAAAAAATGAAGTGAAAAATTTCAATCTAATTACCCCCATAGCTGGTATTGAATTTGACCGATTTTTAATATCATATACCTACTCAAGTGAATT
>ENA-ORXC01001515-ORXC01001515.1-marine-metagenome-genome-assembly--contig:-NODE-1515-length-13570-cov-5.225006_pt1:0-12500 | contig 13570 bp, 11 predicted proteins | sample MGYA00237865_ERZ511478 | MGnify/ENA metagenome assembly ERZ511478 | reverse complement strand
GCGTATCTACCGGCAGCGCCGGCCCCCCTCACATGTCACAACAAGCGGCCGGTGTGCAACAGAGACTGCCACCGACGCTGCGGCGCCACGCAAGAGCCGAACTGCACGTGCAACTCGCACGTTTGCAAGCGCTGCCAGTTGTAGTCATGCGGAGGACCAAGCCGACACCATGCTGAATGAATCAGCCTGTTTTGAAATTAGGTAGCGGATTCGCCATCGACAGGTTCCTCGCCGCCGAGCCCCACGCAAGAGGCTGCAAGGGGTCTCGGCCCCCCTTTGGGCGTGGAGGGTGGCGCTTGAATACTCCCCGCTGTGGTACTGTACGCCCGGACGCGGGAGCCGGCGGCGGGCCATGGGTCTTGCAGAGACCCTCCAGCTCTGACCCCCACCGCCGGTGCAATCTGCACCAATCGAATCAATGGTGACCGTCTGTCACCACCACATCCCCCTCTCCCGATTGTTCACGCGGGTGTGCTGCCGCGCGCTTTGTGCGGCACCCGTCAGCAACCCTGCTCGGCAGATCGCGACGACCCGCAGACGCTGTTGGCCCCTCCGGTTGGGATTAGGGTTCAACCCGCGGCCGCCTCTTGTTGCAAGACGCGACACCCCTCGACCGGTGAATGTGTGGGCGAAACGAAGCGCTTGACGGCCCGCCGGTCATAGACCCACTCGCCATACGATGAGTGCCGCGACTCGGGGTCTGATCGGAAGGGTTGTTGCGTGAGCCCGGCGCGGCGGCCCAGTTTCGTCGACAGAGAACGGACAGCGTGCGTGCTCGTGGAGTTGAGATTCGTGCAAAAACGGCAAGGAGTGGGGCCGGCGGCGACGGCAGCGGAAGAACGGCTCCGACCGACACCTTGTGGCCGCGAAGTGTGCGCGGACAGTGTGGACCTCCCACGGCGCCGCGCAGTCGGTGGCGACAATTCCAAGCCGACCCCTGCGACAGCGTGCGTTGCGGGGCCGCTGCCGTTCCTCGTGCGTTGACCACTCCTCGCAACGGGAGCTCTGTCGTTGGAAGGAGAGGAGACACCTGTCTCTCTCGGAACGGTAGTAAGAGGCACCCAGGCTCTCGCGCGGTCACCTTCTATGGGTGCGCTCTCTGCGGCCGCGCTTGCCAATTTGAGAGTGCGCCGCCGCAGGGCGGCCGGCGGCCGAAGCAGGGGGCTGGCAGCCCATATGCGGGCTCATCCACGGAAGAGCCCTTGGCAGACCCGGACTTGGCTGCGGCCGGCCTAGATCCGTTGTTTTTGGCTGCTCGAGATCGTCGCTGGTGTATCTCACACTCGCCTGTCTGCGGCGAGATTGTCGCCTCCACGGAGGCGTCAACACTTGGCTGGTGTCGCACGCGGTACGGGGTGATCTGCTGGCCACCTCGTCGCCATCATTCGGACGAGGTGGCTGGGTTATTGCCCCGGTTGACTGCTTGCGTTTCAGGGGTGGGGTCGGAGCTCAACTGACCAGAGCGATCACCCGACGTTCCTCGATCCACCGCTCATGGATGTCTTTCGAGCCGTGGACCAATGTGCACTCTTTGGATTCAGGGTACATCTCGGGGGCCCTCAGACTGCAGAAGCAACAGGGTTGGACGGCCTGCGGACCCTCTGGGACTCGTCGCCTGCCAGCTGATTGGCTGCAATATGGGTTGTGGTCACTGTCCCTTGCCCTTTGTTCGGCCGACTCACGGCTCGCCGTCCAGAACATGAAACGCAAGCTTCGCGGCGGGCCGTGGGCCGCGCGGCGGGCCGGGGGCCGCGGCGGAGCTTACGTTTCGTGTCGATTGACGCAACGACTGCCAGCGAGATCAGGTGCCCGAGTTTCTCTCTGACCGCGCCCCACCCCGCTCAGCTTTGCACGTAACGCAGGCGGCGAGGAGATCCGTGAGTCACGGCTTCAGACTGAATTCTTGGCAGCCCAAAACAAAGGCTGTGGCCGTCAGTGCCCCACGGTCTGACGGAAAGAGCCAACGCCAACCTTAACCCTATCCCAGGAGCGAAGCGTGTCCCAGTCCCGGCCGCTTGTTGCAGTGCGGTACAGTACGACTGCCACCAGCTGGTCACTTGCAGGTGAGCGCTTCACCATCTCGGCAGGTGCACGGAATGCGACACGTCTCTGCGAGTTTGCTATGGCCGGTCTCTGAAGATGGATGGGACGCTGAGAGAAAGCACAGCACGTCGTCACAAATTCGAAGTTCTGCAATAGGCCTTGACGGCCGACCCAACGGAGCTTTGGCACAGAGCATTCGTGAGATTTTCGCTGTGCGCTGCTGTGAGCTTTCTCAGCATCCCATCTTTCTTCAGAGACCGGCCATATGAATACTGTACCTGACACGCAGGCCTCGTTGTGTGCGCACCATGCCTCAGCGTAGTGTGCCGGATTGCCTTACAATAGCGACGGCATGATACGCTTAGCCGCTCGTTTAGTGGCCAACAGATCCTTTTAACTCGTCAACTCGTCCTTGTCCTTGGTCTTCTTCAGGCCACTACTTCATGGCATCGGACAACGTCACGAGGTGTCCACCACTCACGCGTCGGCTGAGCTCGCCGCGCTCCAATGAGAGGGGTCTTTCCTCAGAAATGCACCACTGCCTTTCGGGCTTTGTTCGTTCGACAGTCAACCAGAGCTTGGCACACAGATTCCTGCTAGTGTGTGTAGTTTCGAATGGGAATGGCTGTTACTAACCACACCGTAACAGCACATTTGAATAACACCAGCGAAGTTAGGAACACTGGCCCTGAGGCGACGACAAGACGGCCGCCGGCCATCGCCCCCGCCTCCTTGATGCCGTCGACGGAGTTGACTGGTGCATCCCCGATTGCCTACTGGGAGCCGCCGCTACCGAACTCGCCTATCGCGGCTGGTTTCCTGCCGCTGTCGATAGTCTAGCAGCGTGGCTACACCGCCATGAACGGGATCCGATTGCTGCCGCAGTCCTTTCGGCCTGAGTGGCTCTGCCGTGCATTGAGGTGCAGAAAACCCTGGCTCTGCCACGCATTGAGGCTCTTCGAATTTGGCGCCGGCGTTTTCGACTGTCGCCCTAACGGCGCCGCTGCCATTGGTGTCGGCTTCTGAGCAATGTCTCGCGTCATGGACCCCGCTCTTCTCAGAGTCAGAACCTCCCATATTCTCCCCACTTGCTAAGCGTGCATTTCCCCCAAGCACAGTGCCTGCTGTCGCCATTGACACTGCCTTGCGTCCCGCATTGTCTGGGTTTTTCGCGCCCGTGATAAGCGTCGCGGTGACGCATTCGACCGTTGCTGTGCCACTGATGCGGGCAGCGTCCAGACGAGGTGGGCCCCGTGATTGCTCCAACCACAAGGAAAAAGGGCTTATGTGATGCATTTGCCTCGTACATATGCTCGGGTCTTCTGTGTTTACTACACATCACAAAGACAGTACAGTGCTCAGCTCGTCGCCTACGGATGTAAGCCACCACCCGCGGCGCCTCCGGGTTGCGCTCAGGCGCCGATGGATGAGTTGGATAGAGCGGGGGGAGATAACAGTAGCGCAGCTTACTGAAGTTGTAGTGTGTTCGGACTCACAAGGTCGCTCACGAGGCTGGCGCGGCATTTGAAAATGGGGTGGTGCTATACAGTATCTGCCTATCCTCGCTCTCTCTGCCTATCCGCCGTTGCAGAAGGGCACGACCGGGCGTCCTAATGGACCTGCCACTCATGTCAAATCCCACCTGTACTGCGCGCCGGCAAGGGTATGCCAGCACAGACAACACCACCACTCTCCCAGATGGACAGGTTCTTGATACTCGCTGCCGCCTTTACTGTTAATTTCATGGAATGGGTGACCGCTGAAACCAAATGTAGTGTCCCTCAAAATTAACAATTCGGGAACTGTCCGATGACATATATGGATGGCCACTGCCCATGGCTCTGCGCTGTTGATGACACGCGCAGCGGGGCCGAGGCGGTAGCGCAAAGCAGGGGCCGCTAGCGGGTGTCGCGCGCGGCAGTGCGACACATGCACCTTGGCTTGGCATCTGATGCGTCTATTTCTTTTTCTATGTGTTGCCACAAACGTCTCGGTGTGTCTCAGGCCGCGGTTGCGATGCGCGCACCGCCTCGCCACGGCAGCTGGAGCGCGCCTATTTCTGCGTCCGCGCGCGGCACCCTATCCTTGTTGTCCCTGCTGGAAAGGTTGTCCCTGCTGGTCTTGCTGTTGCCACGGGTGTCGCCCATCGTGCAAAGGTCCCTGAAAGCAATCGCGGCGGGACGTCCTCAGCGTCTCTGGGCGGGGAAGGAGACTCAGCGCTCATCGTGTGCCTTGGACTCTCCGACAAATGGGCAGGGAGCAACTCGCCACCGGGCCATCTATGGCGCGTCGCCAAAGATTAATCGGATCGAACAAACTCTCACAGAAAGTCACAGCAGTTCACAACAGCTCACAACACAGAAGTTAGAATTTCTGTGGTTGCCTGGTCTCCCACAGAGCCATCCAGGAGCCCTGAGCTTGCAGTTTTATTTCAAAGCACAGTCACAGCACAGTCACAACATGCTGTGACTTTCTGTGAGCTTTTCCCAGATCCGATCCTTCTTTGGCGATGCGCTGTACTGTACATGTTGAACCCGCACCTACAGCCGTTCTCCAAAAAATCCCGCACTGCACGGTTCCAACAGTGTTCCAAATCGGCCTCTGCGGGGTCGTAGAAGCCGACTTGGTACTTGCAACAGTTGCAGTGCGGTTTTTCTTGTGAGAACCACTACATGACGCACATTGTTGACGGATGACCAATCCGCCAGCTGTGCGTCCAGCTGCTGCAGCCGCCCCATTGGTGGGCGTCCATGCCTGCGGCCTCTGCCTCTGCTGGTATCATACATGATGTATGTTATCGGTCCGTTGGCGCCGCGACGTCTTCTGGGTGGGGTATGCGGTGGCAGTCTGGGCATGTCACGGACGTCCCCGACGTTCCCGTTGGGTCTCGTGTGCTGTGCCACGATGAGGTAGCCCGCGGCGTTGGCACAGCTGCCTCCGGGTCTGACGAGGGTGCTAGGGGGGTCGACTCGGACGAGCCGCCCACTCTCCTGATGAGTCGGCTTGCTGGCCTTCTCCAATAGCCGAGCCCATGGTCCAGCGGGCCCAACAGGCTGGTGCCACGGGATACGTGAGTCTGGCGAGCTACCCGGCTGGCACGTGCAAACGGCAGGCGTGCCCTTGCCCAGTACCGCATAAAGGCCGCGCGCGGCCAGCGACGCTCGGTCCGTGGAGCTGCCGCGAAGCAGAGCAGCTTGCCCACGGAACGCGTGTAGGCGAACCGCCAACTCTACCGGCCAAGACAGAAGACGACGAGCAAGAAACCGTCGTCCCCGCCCCCGCCATCTCTATCGTTGGCGGAGATTCCGTACACAACATCTGGCCGCCGACGCTCGTTGGCCGACCATGGACGAGTCGCCGCACCCTGCCGCCCGTGCAGCGACACGCGCGCACCGCCCGCGCGCCGCGGCGGCCACTGCAGCCGTCGTTGTCTCCGTGTTCGCTGCTGCCGCCTCTGCCACCGGGACGGTGTTGGGGGGCTCAGCCCCCGCCACCTTTCATCTGCTGGACGCCGTGGATCGCCAACCGGCCGACGACCCGGCCGGCGCGGGCCCGCCCGGCAGCCGCCGTTGGACCTCCTTCTGCAACGGCCCCGTGTCGATCACCGCAACATGCCCGTGCTACTGGAGGGTTGAGGCTGACAGTACGGTTTCTGACTTATCCCTCGACGCGGCACTCGTGCTCGCCGAAACGCAGCCGCCGGAAACGACCGAGGCGGACCTAGATGCAGCGGCCGTCACCCTGGCCAACGTATCTGTGTCGGGGGGTGTGCTGGCGCCCGTGCAGGACTTGGAGGGGCTGTTTCTGTTTTCCAGTCGCCCGTCTATCATCCGCGAATCCGTGACGGTTGTTGCCACCGCCACCCTCCAGGGGGGGACGGGCGTCGGAGACGACGGCGACTGCGCAACCTTCCTGCTCATGCCTTTCCGCCCGGTCGAGGCAACGTGCCCAGTGCTTGACATCTCCATTGGTGGGAGCGGCAGCCGTGTTGCGACGGCGCGCGGGCCGGCGGCTAGCACGGAGGAACAGCGGGCGGCCGTGGCCGCCGACCTTTTCGAGGGGGACGCTGACGCTCACCGGGAGCCAAGGTGGATGCGCGATGACAAGTTCGCGTCTGCCCGAGTTTCGCGCGTCTTCGGGCGCATCGTCGGCGGGACGCCCCTCACCGACCCCGAAGCCCGTCGGTGGGTGGTCAAGATCTACGGCAACGGCAACAACCGCTTGCGCTTTGCGTGCACGGGGTCGGCCATTGGTCCTCGGCACGTCCTGACCGCCGCGCACTGTGAGATTACAGTGGGGTCGGTCGTCAGCTTTTTGCCAACGTCGACAATGGCAGCGGGCACCAACGTGAGTGTCGTCACCGTGACGGGACATCCGGACTACGACGAAGACAGGCAGGAAAACGATGTGGCGGTGCTGGGCCTGGCGGACGACGCGCCTGGATGGCCGGCGGCGGACGCCGAAGAGCCTCCGCCTGTGATCGTCAACCGCGACGCTGTGGTGCCCGCTGACAACTCTGCGGCCCGCTCTTCTGGCTATGGCCTCATCACGGAAGACCACTTCTTTGGCTTGGGCGTGGCGCGGTCGGTCGACTCCTTCATTGTACCGCCAGACCAGTGTGATGAAATCTATGGCCGCATCCCAACGTCCGACGGGCCAGCCTCCGATGGCCTCATCCACGCGCTCATGATTTGCGCTGGGGTCCCCTCGGGCGGCTGCAGCGTGTGCCAGGGCGACAGCGGCGGGCCCCTCTACCAGACCACGACCGTCACGGCCGGCGGCACCACCAGGACCGTGTCGGTGATTAGCGGGGTGACGAGCTGGGGCATCGGCTGCGCACGTCCAGGCGTGCCGGCTATCTACGCGCGGGTGTCGGCCTACGCCGATTGGATCGATGGGGTCGTTGGTGCGCCGATGAGCATGCGGGCAGCGGTGGCGTAACTGCTGCCGAGCGCCACGTCGCCACTCCCTGACGCTGCCGTTTGCCACGCGGCTATCCTCGCGCCTCGTTGTGCGTTACGCGTTGTCCATGGGATGACTTCTCGCCTCTGTGTGACCGCTGTGTTCTCCCTCTCTCGGTTATCAGTTTGCCTGTTTTCTTGTTTTTTTCTTGCTGCGGCACACAGGTGTTGCCTGCGGACCCCTTGCGCTATGATCCTTAACTCAAGTCGGAGCACTTTTGCCTGTTGTCGACGAGGACCACACATTGTATACCTCTGGGTCACAGTGCGTTCCCGCAAGAAGAACGGGTGTTTTATAGCCGTTCTCCCAAAAATCCCGCACGTGCGGGATTTTTGGGAGAACGGCTGTAACCTGATCCTTGCAGCTGTCCACAGTTGGAGCCCTCCAGGGCGCGGAGACACAGCTCATTTGGGAAACCATCTTTCGGCCGGTGATCTGATTGAGAAATTACAGTCCTGCCAGGAGAATGTTCCACCGGCTTGGCAGAACGGCATGCCGGGCAAGACTCCTGTTGAAGACGACGATGCGTCGTCTTCAACAAAAGTTCATCCGTCGATCGACCTTTCCAGACAGAGGCCACTTTTATTCATCTTCGAGGGCAATCAGCTGTCTGTGTATCGAGAACACACTGTGCTCGCAATCATTGCGGTTGAGGCACCATGATGGTGCCTCAACCGCATATTAGAGAGCGACGGCAACTCAAGATGTGGGTCAAAAAATGGCAATTTTCTCGATCGGAGCCGCACCCACGGCGTGGGTAGAGACCCTTCTGGACCCACATTTGTACAGTCGGTACCCAATATTATCCGTACGCTTTTGCAAGCAATTCGAGGTGCCAGATCCGGCTTCCCGATGTGGCATGTGGCACCCGATTGCCGCATTCGGCGTGAGGAAACGCCCAAGTGCTATGGCACGGTCCCTCTTTAACAGCCCACAGCTCAGCGCCCAGGGCGCCGCCTGTTGAAGACACACCAGCGGGAGGGGGGAGGTCGGCGCGCACAGCCGCCACCCCGTCCGCTGTCTCACACCTTGGACACGGTAGGTGCAAGCAAAGTCCCTTGGTTCTGTTCAGGCCCTACTCGCTCCCGCACCCCGGTCCGGCTATATCCCCGGCCGGCTGCAGTCCTGCTCCCCAGTCCTCCCCTCTCTCCCGGGGGTAAGCGCCCCCTCCAGACGAGCTCACACGCATACGCACACGCCTCCTCCCCGCACCGGTGCCTCCCCGTGCGCCAGCACTCCTCCGCCGCTCCCCAGTAATTCGACCGCGCTCCCCGGCCCGGCTCCCCGTTCCGGGGCGTCCCTGCTGATGCCCGCCGCCCCAGCCCAGCTCCCCGTGCCGGCCGGCTCCCCGCGCCGGCGCGCCTCCGCCAACGCCCCACGCTCCCGCTCACCACCGCTGCCCAGCTCCCCGTGCCGGCCCGCCCCGCCGGCACCGCACGCCCCCGCCCGCCAGACGTGGGCCGCTCGCCCTTCACGCGGCAAGCGCCGTTGGGCCCGGCGCAGCGCCGCGCACCGCCCGCGGTGCCGAATTCGACCACGCACCGACGGCTCCCGCCGTCGTACCGTCGAGGCCGATCACGTGACCGCGGGTCACGTGACCGCGCCGCCGGTTCGAATCAGCCTCGTCCAATTGGGTCACGTCCCCGGCGCCGTGCCCGGGCGCCTCCCCGTCACCCGCGGCACTTGGACCAGCGGTCGGCGCCAGGCTCCTGGCGGGGTGACCCCCGTCCTCGGGGGCATCCCGTCCAACACTCCCCGCCGGGCGCTCGCCGCTGCCATCGTCGTCTTGCCCGCCCGCCATCCCGAAGGTCGCGCAGCAGGCCCCAAGCAGTTGGCGTGGTAGCGCTTTCGTCATGGCGTCTGCCGCCATCTCCGTGGTCGAGATGTATCGCACCACCAGGTCGCCGCGTGCCACGCGGTCGCGTACAAAGTGGTGTGCCACGTCGATATGCTTGCTGCGCGCCGTACCCCCCGGGTTGTGCATCAGATGGATGGCGCTCTGGTTGTCGGACATCAGGTTGACGGGTCCCCCCTCCCCCGTCGCGTCCAGCAGTAGCTGCCGCAGCCACACGGCCTCCCGCGCGGCAGTGGCCGCGGCAATGTTCTCGGCCTCCGTCGTTGAGACAGCCACCGTGGGTTGCACCTTGCTTGCCCAGGACACGGCGGCGCCGTTCAACACGAAGACGTACCTGCTCGTTGATCGCCGCGTGTCTACGTCGCCGGCATAGTCGGCGTCGCAGTAGCCCACCAGGCGGGCGCGGGGGCCGAAACGGAGCCCCCGCGCCGCTGTACCCCGGAGGTACCGCAGCACTCGTAGCGCCGCCGCCTCGTGCTGCACCGTGGGGGCAGCCCCGTACCTGGCCAGCCGCCCGACCGCGAATGACACGTCCGGTCGGGTGCAAGTTGCCACATACAACAAAGCACCAACGAGGGCCTGATAGCGCTCGACGCCGTCCTGGGGCAGCGGCTCCCCCGCCTTCTGCATCACCGTCCCAGGTGCCATGGGAACATGCAGGGGCTTGGCCTCGGCGAGCCCGTACCGCTCTGCCAGCCGGTGCACATACTGGCGTTGCGACACCAGCAGGTGCCCACTCAGGGCATCGTGGTCGAGATGCAGCCCGAGGAAGAACACGGGCTTGCCGATGTCCCGCGAGCGGAACGCCCCCATTACTTGCGCCTTCATGGCGCTGATGCCCTTCGCCGACTTGGCAATCAGCAGAATGTCGTCGACATACACCAGCAGGTAGACCCGCCCGCCCGCCTCGTCCCGCATAGAAAGGCAGGGGTCTTCCACGCACTGCCGCATCCCCATGCGGTCCATCAACTTGACAAGCTCTAGGTACCACTGCCGCGCTGCCTGCCGCAGCCCGTACAGGGCCTTGCGGAGACGCAACACTTGACCCGAACGGCCGCGCTCGTAGCCCTTTGGCTGGCGCACGTACAGCTCCTCGTCCACGGGGCCGTTGAGGAACGCCGTTTCGACATCCAGCTGGTACATGCCCATGCCCTCGGCCGCCGCGTACGACAGCAGGCACAGGAGCGTTGCGCGACGCACCACCGGCGCCCATACTTCAGAGAAGTCCCGCCCGTACACCTGGTGGTTACCACAGGCGACTCCGCGCCCCTTGTGCCGGGCGACCTCGCCCGAGGGTCCCCGCTTGCGCTCACAGAGGATCTGGAACGGCAGCACTGCCGCCCCCGCCGGTAAGTCCACCAGCTCAAATGTCCCGTTGTCCCACAATGCCTCAATCTCTGCACGCACAGCCGTGTCAAACGCCGGCCAGTCGGTCTCCCGGCGGGCCTGAGCCAGAGTCATCTTGTCCGGGTTTGGTCGTTCATACGCCGCATACGCTGCCCCTTTTTGCGACCCAGGGTGCGTCGCTTCGGCCCCGCGGGCCGCCGAGGTGATGCCCACAGGCGCTCGCACGGCCAGTGCGGCGCCCCCGCCCCCGGAATCACCATGGCGACCCGGATCCCCAAGCCGTCGTGGCAGGAAGCTCACCCGCAGCGAGCGGCGAGGGCCAGCAGCCTCGGGCGTGGGTGACGGCGGCGGTAGCTGCGCGGCGAGCTCGGCCGCGTCAAGCAGGGTGCCGCCCGCGGGGGCAATCGGCGGGGGGGGGCAATCCGCGTCGTTGGTGGTGGGTGTGCCGGCACCAACGGCGGCCGGGGAGTCGCCCGCCTCGGCGGCGTCTGCAGCCGGCGTGTGGGTGCTCGTGCGGACCGGCGCCAGCGAGTCGTCTGCGTCGCTGGCACCGTCGTCCGTCGTCAGGTCCTCCATGCCGGTGAGTGGGTTCGAGCTCTGGTCGGCGTCGGCACTCCCCATGCGGGACTCGTCGAAGACGACGTCACGGCTAATCTTGATGGCACCGTTGAGCAGGACGCGGTACGCCTTGCCGTCCTTGGCGTACCCGACAAAGGTGCCCACCTTACCACGCGGGGACATTTTCCGACGGAGCTCGGCGGGGGTGAGGACAAACGCACGGCACCCAAATGTACGTAGATGGCCGATGGAGGGCCGTTCGCCGAACAGGCGCTCCAGTGGGGTGACAGGCTCGGCGGCGCGCGCCGTGCGGTTGACAGTGTAGGAAACGGTGCGCATGGCCTCGGCCCACAGGTTCTTGGCGCACCCCGCGGCTGTCATCACCGCACCGACCTTCTCGAGGAGGGTGCGGTTCAGGCGCTCGGCTTTGCCGTTCTGTTGGGGGGTGTACGGGGCTGTCGTCTCGTGCGTCGCGCCACGGTTGCGCGTCCACGCCGCCATCGAATTGCTCATGTACTCGCCGCCGCGGTCCGACCGCCAGCGGAGCAGGCGGCGGCCGGTACGAGCCTCCCACCGGACGATGACGTCGCGGATGGCCTCCCCCGCCTCGGTCTTAGAGGCTATGGGGACCGCGTCGTGCGCGCCGGAGTGATCGTCCAGGACGGTGACGACGTACCGCGCCCCGCCCAGCGACGCCACGGGCATCGGCCCGCACACGTCGGTGTGCACAAGCTCGAGCGGGGCCCCCGTGGTTGTGGTCGACGAGGGGAAGGGCTTGCGGCACATCTTGGACACGACTCAGGCGTCGCATACCCCGCCCAGGTCGCGTCGAGGGTGTGCCCCGGCAATGTCCATGCCGTCCACGGCAGCGCTGGTGCGCTTGACCGCGTCCACTGCAGCGTGCGCTAGGCGGCCGTGCCACACAGGGGCGGCCACCGCCGCCGCCGCCATGACCGGCGTGGTCGCCGAGTACGGCGAGGCGTCGGTGGTGGGGAGGATGTAAACGTTCCCGCGGGTCAGACCCTTGAACACCACCCCCACCTCACCGAGAAGGTCGACCCCGCCGTCGTAGAAGTAGGCGCCAAAGCCCCGCCGTGTCGCTGCCTTCACGGAAAAGAGGTTGACAGCCAAGCCCGGAACCACGAGCACTCCCTGCAATCGGAGGGAGACGCGCCCGTCCGCCGTGTGCAGAGTGGTGGTGACATCACCGGCCTGTGCGGCGTAGATCGTCTGGCCCCCGGCCAGTGTGATGCCGACGGGGTCGATGCCGTAAACGGGTGCCAGGGAGAACGGGGATGACGACATATGATGCGATGCGCCGCTGTCGATGATCCAGTCGTCTCCGTCCAAGAGCGTGGTCTCGTGCACCACCAGCGCCATCATGGCCAGCCCGTTTGGCCCAGGCGGGGCCTGGCGGGGCGCCGCGTGGTCCCTGGCCGGGGCTCGATAGCCCGGGGCAAGGCGCCCGTCTGCGCGCGGGTAGTCGCGTTCCCCCGCGGTCGGGAACGCGGTCGCCGGGGGGCGCCCGTACCCTGTCATTCCGCCCGCCGGCCCGGCGTACTGGGGGCGCGGCATCGGGTTATTGGCACACTGACGATGGATGGGCCCGGGCTGCCCACACCCCCAACACGTACGCACCGCCCGAGCCGGGGGCGCCCCATGCCCATAACTGGAAGCGTTCATCGGGAAGTAGCCCCCTGATGGGGGCATGTGATATGGGTTGGGTAGGGGCGCA
>ENA-ORXC01001513-ORXC01001513.1-marine-metagenome-genome-assembly--contig:-NODE-1513-length-13571-cov-61.172818_pt1 | contig 13571 bp, 13 predicted proteins | sample MGYA00237865_ERZ511478 | MGnify/ENA metagenome assembly ERZ511478 | reverse complement strand
ACTATTCTCCCTCTAAAACGGCACGCATCGCCTTAGCCTTGAGTAAGCACTCTTCATACTCACTATCTGGGTCAGAACCAGCGGTGATGGCCCCGCCTACTGAGTATGAGATGTATTGTTTCTCTGCATTGTAGAGTATACTGCGTATGACTACATTAAAATCAAAATCGCCTGCCGGGGTAAAATAGCCCACTGAGCCGCTGTATAAACCCCGCTTTGACTCTTCTAGTGACTCTATGATTTGCATTGCTCGCAATTTTGGCGCACCGGTCATACTTCCCATTGGGAAGGTACTACGTATCACATCTACCGGTGAGATACCTAAGCCTAGTTGTGAGGTAACGGTTGATATCATTTGGTGAACTTGCTTAAAGGGATACACCTCGCATAACTCCTCTACTACAACAGATCCTCTGCGAGCTGTGCGAGACAAGTCGTTGCGCACGAGATCTACAATCATTATGTTTTCTGAGCGCTCTTTTGGGTTTTGTTGTAACGCTTTCGCGAAAGCGTAATCCTCCTCCTCATTATCACTACGTCTAGCCGTTCCCTTTATGGGCTGGGTAACAATCTTCTCTCCTATTTTTTTAATATACCGCTCTGGCGTTGCCGAAAGTAAATACTGGTCTTCCATCCTTAAGTAGGTGGCAAACGGTGGGGTACTTATTGCATTGAGTCGCTCATATGTTTCTAGCGGATCGATGGCGCCTGTTGCATAAAACTCTTGACACATATTTGCCTCATAAATATCACCTCTGTGTATGTGAGCAAGCATCTCACGTACCTTTTCTTTATAAGCTTCTTTGTGAATCTTGAGTTTAATAGATAATGGGTCTGCAGGGATATAGGGTTCATAGTTTACACCATTTATTATCTCTTTATAATCCTCATCTATCTCATCATCTACCATACCTAGGTAGTGCATCTCGAGGGTGTCACCTTTGAGTAAAAAAACCTTTTTGGGCTGAAAGAAATATAAGTCTGCAAAGTCGAGACTGTCATCATTTTTTGATGTAAGTCGCTCAGTATCATTCTTAAGATCATAACTGAGGTATCCAAAAATCCAATCTTTTGTTGTACTTTGATACTCCTCCAGTTGATCAAAAGCTCCTTGATAGTCAGTCTTTAAACTTGTAAAAGCATCTACTGCTAGTATGGCCTCGTACTCAGGATAATTTTGTCGCTCGTAACTGTTACTATCAAGCCACACAATGTCTTCATACTGCTGTGCCCAAGAAAGTAGTTGTTTCTTAAAGGCATTAAGGTCTGTTATAGTTATGGTTTTAGTAGTACGATTCACAACGGTAAAAATACACAAGAATGAGACGGATATAAATTGATGTTAAAAACATTTTTATTTGAAAAAAAGTTATTAACCTAGTGGTCTGGTAGACTAATAAATATTTAAACACATAACACACTGATACTATGGTATCCAAAGCATTACAAGCCACCTATAGAGAGCGACTTTTTAGACACTTAGACGGTATCGTTACCGCCCCATCTGCGTTTTCGCTTCACAAAAAGGGCGTGACCACATATATATTAGACAAAAAAGAGGTCACAATTGGTGATTTGACATCAACCTTTGATGCAAATGAGGGATACCTCAACGTGGCATTGCGACTACTAGCCTCACAAGGATGGCTCGTGCAGCACATAGATAACAGTACAAATACGGTTACTTATAGTATAAATGAGCATACAGCAACAGCTTTTGCACTATTCCCGCATTATGAAGAGGTAACAGCACTACAAAAGCTTTCTGAAAATTACCATTTTAGAAAATTTGAGGTTGCTCCTTTTAAAATGTTACAAGATATTTTTTCAAAATACCGCGATCATTATGGTATCACACTATCGCAAGATCCAGCAGAGAGAACAATACAAGAGCAAGTACTTGCTCATATAGAAGGAAGTATACTAGGTCCTACTCTTGTACACCTGTCTATGAATGGGGCTTTTCATAAATACTTTATGCAGGCAAGCTTTAGGCCAGAAGAGTTTCACGCAGATGGAGAGAACTTTAAAAAACTATTAGACATACTCACTTATTTTGAACTGTTTACTCGCAAAGAACACACGTATCAATTTACAGACAAAGGACTGTTCTTTGCAAAGAGAGCCAGTGCATACGGCGTGACTGTTTCTTACATACCTACCTTGCGTAAGCTTGACGACCTGCTTTTTGGTAATGCGTTGGCGGCAAAATCACAAGGTGACGGTAGCCAAGAAGGACACGTAGACAGAGCTATGAATGTATGGGGAAGCGGTGGTGCGCACGCTACCTACTTTAAAGTGGTAGATACTATTATACTTGATATTTTCAACAAACCTCTAGACGAGCAACCTAAAGGGATATTAGATATGGGCTGCGGTAACGGTGCTTTTTTAATACACCTTTACAATCTTATTGAGCGTCACACACTACGTGGCAAGCATCTAGATGAACACCCACTTATACTAGTAGGAGCAGATTATAACCAGACAGCAATAGATATTACTAAGCAAAATCTCATCCAAGCCGAAATATGGGCAAAAGTGATGTGGGGAGATATAGGCGACCCAGACAGACTCGCTACCGACTTACAGGAGGAGTATGACATCACGCTAGGAGATCTTCTTAATGTGCGTTCTTTCTTAGATCATAATCGTGTATGGAAAGCCCCAGCGCAGTCTACAAAGAGTCCAAGCACATCTACTGGGGCCTTTGCATATGAGGGCGCTCGCATTTCAAATAACGATGCTGAAGCCTCGCTTGCAGAACATTTTGGAAAATGGTCTCCATATACTGGAAAACACGGTTTATTACTCATAGAGTTACATAGTGTACCTCCAGCAATCGCGGCAGATTATATAGGAAAAACAGCCGTAACCGCCTATGATGCTACGCACGGCTACTCAGATCAATTTATAGTAGAAGTACCTGTTTTCCATAAAGTGCTAGATAGTATAGGTATGAAGAGAGATGAAAAACTAAGTAAAAAATTTCCAAATAATGATGCGGCAACGGTAACCGTAAATCTCTTTAGACACTAGATTGAGTTATCTTTGCTATTATGGAAGAGAAGCAGCAACAACCTAATAACCCGTTACACGGGGTAAAACTTGTAGACATCTTAGAGTTTCTGGTAACGAATTATGGCTGGAAGGAAATGAGTCTACAGGTAGATATAAATTGTTTCAAAAAAGACCCTTCTATAAAATCTAGTCTCAAATTTTTGAGACGTACTCCTTGGGCTAGAGAAAAAGTAGAGCAATTATATTTACAGTCTATATAAAAAAACGCGTTATCAATAACTGAATAACGCGTTTACAAACAAACTAAAAAACAGTTCTTCTATAAGGCACTCTCTACACCTGCGTACTTCTCAATGAGACGTACTATGAGGTCATTGAGCTTTTCTACTTTTACATCTTCTGTAGTAGGTTCCATATGGTCATTACCTATACCGCTATCATCTGTAAGGAAAACATACGTTCCATTTGTAGCAACACTAAATGATCGCATCAAGAATTCTACTTCTTTATTTGCTCCACTAGCAACGACAGGTATTATTTTTATGCCCATCTCTTGCGCTTTTTTAATCTGTGATTTTATGATTGCTACATTTTGCTCCGTGTAGTGTGGGGGTGCGTCTAGCATCAAGAATAGTAGCTTTGCCTTTGCATCCACATTCCAAGATTGAGAAAGGGATACTTTTAAAGCTTCCTCTACTGCCTCTTCATAATCTCCACCTCCATTTGCATCTTGCTGTGATAAAAAATCTTTTACCTCATTTACATTTTCTTTAAAATCTATCGATCTAGTTACATAGCTATCACCGTGATCTCTATACACTGTGAGCGCTACTCGTTTTTGTGCGATTTGTGCATCTATTCTATTCATAATATTTTTAAGCTCAGATTTAAGATAAGCAATCTCATCTCCCATAGAGCCTGTAGCATCTACAGCAAATAGAACGTCTACTGTATTCGTCGCAGCAACACTTGACGCTATGGTAATCTCTACCGCGTGTTGCCCACCGCTTATAGATTTTCCCACTACAGTACCCTCACTATACACTTGTAATAAGAAGCGATCACTCAGGTTGTGTGCTCCTTTATAAAGTACTAGTGATCCATTAACATCTGTACGACCTTTCATAAGCTGCTTTTTATTTTTATAGAGAGCAACCATTGTATTTGCTACCGGAGTGTGATCTTTATTCTTGAGGGTAATGTCTATTTTATTTTTATGGATAAATCCCCAGCGGCCGGCAACTTTTTGTGCCTCCCCACTTGAGAAAATCTCATAATACTCAGACCACTTTTCTAAGTCATTAATCTCACCTGCCGTAAGCTGTCCATAAGCAGGATCATTATATCTAGAAGGATGACTAGAACCTTCTGTCACTGCAACGCCAGAAACTTTACCTCTTATAACGATACTAGCATCTGAGGTGGCATACCCTACAGCACGTTTCTCTCTCTTTACTCCAGAAGCTGTTACAATTACTTCTTCTAGCTCAGGACTGCCTAGCATCGCGACATTAATTACGGCAGCATCTCCTACAATGATTTCTTGAGTATCAAAACCTACAAATGAAAATACGAGCGTATCCAGCTTTACCGCTCTGATCTCATAATTACCGTCAAAATCTGAGACTGATTTACGATCCTTCCCCTTTACTAAGATATTTGCACCCGGAAGTGGGTTACCCTCTGCAGTGATTGTTCCTGTGATGTTTACTTCTTGAGCATAAGAAATAAGACTAAGAAATATTAAGATAGATGTGATGATGGCTCTCATAATGTTTGGTTTTTAAGTATGAGGTAAAACTACCTTAGCTATACTCTAAACTAAACCTACAATGAGTGAACACATCTTTTGAGCTAGGCAAGTGCCTTAACGCCCATCATAATCATCAAGATTATATCGCCTTTACAATTGCTTTGCCTCTTCCCAGAAGATATCCATCTCTTTAAGCGTCATATCTGAAAGGTCTTTATTAAGTTCTTTGGCCTTACCTTCTAGGTACTGAAAGCGTTTTATAAACTTCTTATTAGTACGCTCAAGAGCGCTTTCTGGGTCTACTTTTAAGAAACGAGCATAGTTTATCATAGAGAACAGTACATCGCCAAATTCGGCTTCTATCTTCTCTTGATTATTTTCGTTTACTTCGTGTTGTAGTTCTTCTAGCTCTTCTTGTACTTTTTCAAAAACCTGCTGTGGCTCTTCCCAGTCAAAACCTACACCTGCTACTTTATCTTGTATGCGGCTTGCTTTTACAAGTGCCGGTAGGCTTCTAGGCACACCTTCTAGCACAGATTTTTTACCTTCTTTGAGTTTGAGTTTCTCCCAGTTAGTAGCTACTTCATCGGCATTTGCTACATCTACATCACCATATATATGTGGGTGACGAGAGATAAGCTTTTCTGAGATACTGTTTGCCACATCTGCTATATCAAAGTCTTGGGTCTCGCTTCCTATTTTTGCATAAAAGACAATGTGTAATAAAAGGTCTCCCAGTTCCTTTTTTACTTCTTCTAGGTCATTATCTAGTATGGCATCGCCTAGCTCATAAGTCTCCTCTATGGTGAGATGGCGCAGGCTCTCCATCGTTTGTTTTTTATCCCAAGGGCATCCTACTCTAAGCTCATCCATAATGGTGAGTAATCTATCTATGGCTTTGAGCTGTGCTTCTCTTGAGTACTTCATAATGGTTCTTTTTATAGTAGATATAATGAGGGTTTATGTTACGCTTTCGCGAAAGCGTACTAAAGTTTAAAACTAAAAAAGCCTTCACATATAGATTGTAAAGGCTCTTTAATATTATAAAAAGTTATGCACTATTCTTCTTCGTCTGAAGCTACTGGAGCTTCAAAGTTGAGCATCTCCTTTTGTTGTAAGATGTTGTACCACTGCACTACCTTCTTGATATCGCTGGCATACACGCGGTCTTCATCATAATCTGGTACTACGTTAAAGAAAAACTCTTCGAGCTCATCTTTTGACACCTTGTGGTGTATGGTAGGACCACCGTTTTCTTTTTCCTTTATAGCTTGAAAAACCTCTCTTAACGGCTTTTCTGCACTTAGTGTATAGATGGCTATCTCAGACAGAACACTCACATTGTGACGAATCCCTACGGTAATTCTCTTACCATCCACGAGTGACTCTGCTACAAAACCACTACGTGTTTGTTGCTTTAACTCATATATACCAGGCTTTCCTGCGATTGCGATTACTTTATCTAAACTCATATATTATTTTATTGGGTGGCAAAGATGCACTTTGCACCACATATTTACAAATTAGTTTTTTGGGTTTAACGTTTTAGCGTTTTTTTGACGCCGCAGGAAAACGCATACGGTAGTCTGCACTGCACTTCCCTTTTGAGATATTTGCTAGCTTTCCTTTTATTAAACGTTTTTTAAGACTCGATAGTTTATCTGTAAAAAGTATACCGTCTATGTGATCATACTCGTGCTGTATCACACGTGCTATAAGACCCTCATAGGTCTCTGTATACTCCTTAAAGTTTTCGTCTTGATACTTGATGGTTACCGTAGGTTTTCTAAAAACATCTTCGTTTATACCAGGTATACTCAAACATCCTTCAGAAAAAGCCCACTCCTCTCCTTCTTCTTCTAGAATCTCTGCATTTATGAAGGTTTTCTTAAAGCTAGATAGTTGCTTTTGCTCCTCTGGTGTAAAGCTCTCATCATCTGCAAATGGTGTTGTATCTACAAGAAAGATGCGTATAGGTAATCCCACTTGTGGTGCAGCAAGGCCTACACCGTGCGCTCCATACATTGTCTCATACATATTCTCAAGGAGCTCACTCAGGTTAGGGTACTCTGGAGTAATATCTTTTGCTTTTTTCTTAAGCACGGGACTCCCGTATGCTACTATAGGTAATATCATATCTATTTATTATACAGGTAATCCTGCAGTATAATGGTTGCACTTATTTGATCTACAAGTGCTTTATTTTGTCTCTTCTTTTTACCGATACCGCTATCTATCATTGTCTGGAAAGCCATCTTTGAGGTAAAACGTTCATCTTGCCTAATGATTTTAAGCTCGGGATGTTTTTTTTCTACGCTTTCGCGAAAGCGTACTATATGCTCCTCAACATCACTCGCCTCATTATTCATACGTTTAGGCTCTCCTATGACCATTGCCTCTACTTTTTCTTCGGCTAGGTAGGTGGCTAAAAATTTAAAAATATCTTTAGTCGGTACCGTGGTTAAGCCAGAAGCAATAAGTTGCAACTCATCTGTCACCGCGACTCCCGTGCGCTTTGTTCCATAATCTATTGCAATGATGCGTGCCATCTGTAAAATTTGGTGCAAAAATAAGTAAAAACAAGCAAGAATATAAGCGATATGCACACCGATACATAAACCCACACCCATAAGCGACAGTCTATTACTCACTATAGGCTTTGCTTATTGTAACATATATAACAAAAAAGCACTTCCTTGTGCAGCTTTTACAACAAAGAGTACCTTTATAAACTCAATTGATACTTTATCTTTGGGCCAAAGATTATAGCACCGTGAGCCACTATACTCACTTATAAAACTTAAAAGAATATACAATGACACAACTTCAGAATATTATTGAAGAAGCGTGGGACGACCGTACGCACCTTACTAACCCAGTAACTATAAACGCCATACGTGAGGTGGTAGATATGCTAGACCGCGGTACCCTGCGTGTTGCAGAGCCTACAGAAAATGGATGGCAAGTAAACGAGTGGGTAAAAAAAGCTGTAGTACTTTATTTCCCTATCCAAAAAATGGAAACTCTTGAAGCTGGTATATTTGAATATCACGACAAAATTCCTCTCAAGAGAGATTACGAAAACCGTGGTATACGTGTAGTACCTAACGCTGTCGCAAGACACGGAGCATACATATCAAAAGGAGTTATCCTTATGCCTAGCTATGTAAATATAGGTGCCTATGTAGACGAGGGTACAATGGTAGACACCTGGGCAACCGTAGGTAGCTGTGCTCAAATAGGTAAAAATGTACACCTTAGTGGTGGTGTAGGTATAGGTGGTGTACTTGAGCCGTTACAAGCCTCTCCCGTAATTATAGAAGATGGTGCTTTTATAGGATCTAGATGTATCGTAGTAGAAGGTGTACACGTAGAGAAAGAAGCCGTACTAGGCGCAAACGTAGTACTTACTATGAGTACAAAAATTATAGACGTTACAGGTGACGAGCCAGTAGAGATGAAAGGCCGCGTACCAGCTCGCTCTGTAGTGATACCAGGAAGTTATACAAAAAAGTTTGCCGCTGGAGAGTACCAAGTACCTTGTGCACTTATTATAGGTAAACGTAAAGAAAGTACAAATAAGAAAACATCTCTTAACGACGCACTAAGAGAGTATGATGTAGCCGTATAAACGATCTATTGAAAAAAGTTCTCATCATACAACAGAAAATGATAGGCGATGTCTTGACATCGTCTATCTTATGTGAAGCGATAAAATTACGCTTTCGCGAAAGCGAGATACACTACCTCATAAACGCTCACACTACACCCGTACTTGAGAATAATCCTTTCATAGACAAGCTCATTATCTATACACCAGAGATAGAAAAGAGTGCAAAAGCAAAATCACAATTTAAAAAACAGCTCAAGGCAGAAGCTTATGACACCGTTATAGATGTGTACTCTAAAATAGGTAGCGCATTTTTAACTAAAGCTACTGGAGCAAAAAACAGCGTGGGTTATCATAAATGGTACACCCACCTTTTTTATACAGATACCCTACGTCGCCGAAAGAAGTCTTATACCCTAGCTGGTCTCGCCATAGAGAATAGAATGCTCTTACTAGAGCAACTTACAGGTAAACAATTTGATGCTATTGCACCAAAAATTTACCTCACTGAAAAGGAAAAGACAAACGCAAAACATATCATAGAATCTTGCGGTATTGACCTTTCAAAAAAGTTGTACCAGATAAGTGCCCTAGGCAGCGGAGCTAAAAAAACGTACCCACTACCCTATCTAGCAACCTTACTAGATTATATTGTAGAAAGCACAGATGCACAACTCATCTTTAATTACATTCCCTCACAGGCAGATTTAATAACTACCTTATACAATCACTGTGCAGTAAAGACCAGAGCTCATATATTTTTAGACTGTTATGGCAAAAGCCTTAGAGAGTTTATAGCTATCACAAGTCACTGTGATGCTATTATAGGTAACGAGGGCGGAGCTATAAATATGGCAAAGGCTATAGATATCCCTACGTTTGCCATCTTTTGCCCGTGGATTAATAAAGAAGAATGGAGTGTGTATGACGATCATAAAAGACACGTCTCTGTACATCTATATGACTACATAGATTATAATCCTAAATTTAATAAACGTGAGCGAGCACCTCAAAAGGTATCTGCAAACTACCAGCAGTTTAAACCAGATCTCATTGTACCAAAACTCAGTGCCTTTTTAAAAGAAAGCGCGGTGGTTAACGATGGTAGTGTAAAGATGTCTGCCACGATTATCACCTATAATGAAGAACGTAATATTGCAAGGTGTATAGAGTCACTACTACCCGTGGTAGACGAAGTTGTGATAGTAGATTCATACAGTACAGATAAGACGCAATATATCTGTGAGCAATATCCTGTGCGATTTATACAGCATACATTTGAGGGACACATACAGCAAAAAAACGTAGCCCTTGACCTTGCTACCCATAACCATATTGTATCTCTAGATGCAGATGAGGCTTTGAGCAAAGAATTACAAACTGCTATACAGCGTGTTAAAAGAGATTTTAATAAGAGTGGCTACATCGTAAAACGATACAACAACTACTGCGGCCAGTGGATTAACCATACAGACTGGAGTCGTGATAAAAAATTACGTGTTTTTGACAAAACAAAGGCTCGATGGGGCGGTGTAAATCCACACGATAAAGTACAGATGAGTGATGGGGCTACAGTAGGCTCTTTAAAGGGAGAGATACTGCACTGGGTACACGCAACTCACGAGGAGCATAGACAAAAGACAGAAAAATTCTCCACCATCGCTTCAAAAGAGTACTACAAAAGAGGGCGTAAAGCGAGTATACTTGACCTCATTATAAAACCTTCGTGGATTTTTATTCGATCATACATTATAAGGATGGGATTCTTAGATGGGCGTAATGGTTTTATTCTTTGTACATTTAGTGCGAAGACAACCTACTTAAAGTACTGCAAGCTACGCAGGCTTAGATTACAAAAGAAAACACCCAACTAGTGAAAACAATCATTCTCGCAGCTGGCATAGGCTCACGCCTAGGCAATCCCTACCCTAAAGCACTTACCCCTCTCAAGAATGGAAAAAGCATTATGGAAATGATGATAGAAAGCTTATCATCTTATTTTTCTATAAATGACTTATTAACCGTAGTAGGCTTTAAGAAGAATAGTATTATGGAACGTTTTCCAGACATTACGTATATCTACAATCCATATTTTGACACGACAAATACCTCTAAGAGTCTTTTATGCGCGCTTAAAAAATGTCGTGATGAATCTGTATTGTGGTTAAATGGAGATGTGGTTTTTGACCCATTACTACTTAACGAGCTTGTACCACATATAGAAAAAGATCAAAGTTTTGTAGCGGTAAACACCTGCTCTGTAGCAGATGAGGAGGTAAAGTATACTCTTGAAAATGGGTACATACAAAATCTCTCAAAAGAAGTAATAAATGGACTGGGAGAAGCTGTAGGTATAAATTACATCTCTGCAAAAGATGTTCCTCTCTTTATAAAAGAACTAGAAGCCTGTGATGCACAAGACTATTTTGAAAAAGGACTAGAGGTTATGATTGCCAAGCATCAAACTAAAATACAGGCGGTAGACATCTCGAAATTCAACTGTATGGAGGTAGATTTTAAAGAAGATCTAGAACACGTAAATAGTTTTTTATAAATGAAAGTTATTCTCTTCTGTCAAAACGCATATGCCTTTGGGATTATGCAAACCATAAGAGAAGAACTCGCTCAAAGTGGAGACCAAGTACTATGGTTCATAATGCCCAAACTCCTTGATGTATTTCCTTTTCATAATGATGCTGTAACTACGAGCATAAAAGAATTAATAGCCTTTAACAGTGACGCTATAATTTGTCCTGGTAATGAAGTACCTTATTACTTGCGTGGCCTTAAGGTGCAAATCTTTCACGGACTTGCAGGAGAAAAAAAAGGGCACTTTAGAATACGTGATTACTTTGATCTTTACCTTACCCAAGGCCCCTATTTTACAGAAGGTTTTAATAAGCTTAAGAAAAAGCACAACAATATATCTGTTATAGAAACTGGCTGGCCCAAGTTAGATAGTTATCAGAAAATCAAAGATGATACTTCTGCATACAAACTAGAAATACTGGATCGCCACAATGCTAATAACATCATTCTCTACGCACCTACATTTTCTCCATCACTCACCTCTGCCCACGTTTTAAAGAAAGAAATTGAGACGCTCGCATCGCATAGGGAATATGTGATACATATTAAATTTCACGATTTAATGCATCCTGAGCTTATTTCTTACTATAAAGATCTAGCTGCTCGTTATGATACTATTTATTTTATAGAAGAAAAGGATATCGTAAAACAACTTGTCCTGGCAGATCTCTTAATAAGTGACACCTCTTCTGTGATATATGAATTTTTACTATTAGACAAGCCGGTTATCACCCTCAACAATATTTCGGATGCTATACGGTGGGAAAATATCAGAAATCCAAAAGATTTAATTCCTAGCATATTGAAAATACACACTCAAGATAATTATGCATCAGAGCGGGCCAGTATTATAGCTCAATATCATCCTTACACAGATGGAAAATCATCAGCAAGAGTAGTAGCTGCAATTAAGGAGTATATCTCTCAGCACGGTGTGCCAGAAAAACGTAAAATTTCTTGGCTACGAAGACGTAAGATCAATAAGCTGTTTGATAGAAAGTCTTAGTACGCTTTCGCGAAAGCGTACTCTAAACCATAAATAAGAAAAGCACCAATGTGGTGCTTTTCTTATTTATGAGAATAAAGTTTTAAAAATCTAGAATTTAAAACCAAAGCCTAAATTAAAGATACTATTTCTACTTTTTACATCAGCATCACCAGTATAATAATTATTTAGTTGGTATACGGTTCTAAAGTTTCCATAAAAATTATCTGTAAACTCATAACCAAGACCCGCTCCAAACCCTACATTAAATTTTGTAAAATCGTCAGAGATCTCCTCAAGAGTATAGGTAATTTGAGGTCCTCCATTTACATAAAACTTATCTGCAGCATAATACTTTAAGAAAAGTGGCACCTGTAAAAACTTAAGATCTGTGCCTCCTTCAAACACCATAGTAAAAAGAAGTTCTGGTGCAACATATAACTGGTTGCCTATTTGAACGTCTGTAGTAAATCCCACGTGAAATCCACTTGCAGAACCTGTAAACTCTTGACCATCAGTAGTAACTTTAGATCCTATTAGAGTGTAACCAGCTTTTGCTCCGAAAACAGCCTCTTGCGCCATTACAGCCGTCATTGATACTACAGCTATTACAGCTGTTAAAATAATTTTTTTCATAATAAATGATTGTTAATTGATTGATTAAAACCCAAGCTAAATATGAATGGGCGAGCGAATATAAATAATCACTTTGTAAGAAAAAAGATAAATTTATACTCTTTGAAAAGGCATAAAAAAACCTCTCAATTACTTGAGAGGTTTTCTGTATTAAAAATGTGTGGTTGAGATTACTCTCCTCCTTCCATTTTCTTTTTAAGAGCTGCAAGAGCATCGTTTGCATCACCTAGTGTAGGCTTAGACTCATCTGCTTGAGCTTTAGCTTTCTTAGCTGCTTGTTTAACGATTTTTGCTTCTTCTTCTTTATGGATTACCATATGTGAAGCTACTACACGCTTGAAGTCTTTGTTGAATTCTATAATCTGGAATTCAGCTTCTTCTCCTTTTCCTAGTTTTGTACCGTCTTCTTTCTCAAGGTGACGTGTAGGAACAAATGCAGTGATATCTTCATTAAAGTCTATTGTAGCACCTTTGTCTACTATCTCTGTGATAGCCGCTTTGTGTGTTGTACCTACTTTAAACTCATCTTCATACTTATCCCAAGGGTTTGCCTCGATCTGTTTGTGTCCTAGTGAAAGTTTACGTCCATCTACGTCAAGTTCAAGAACCACTACTTCTAGCTTATCTCCTACCTCACAGAATTCTGATGGGTGCTTCACTTTCTTAGTCCAAGAAAGGTCTGAGATGTAAATTAATCCATCAATTCCTTCTTCTAGTTCTAAGAACACTCCAAAGTTTGTAAAGTTACGTACGATACCCTCGTGACGTGACCCTACTGGATACTTAGAAGTAATATCTGTCCAAGGATCTTGCGTAAGTTGCTTGATACCTAGGCTCATCTTACGATCTTCACGATCTAGTGTAAGAATTTGTGCATCTACTACGTCTCCTACTTTTACAAAGTCTTGAGCGCTACGTAAGTGTGTAGACCAAGACATTTCAGATACGTGTATAAGACCTTCTACTCCTTCTTCTAC
>ENA-ORXC01001512-ORXC01001512.1-marine-metagenome-genome-assembly--contig:-NODE-1512-length-13582-cov-3.376601_pt1 | contig 13582 bp, 14 predicted proteins | sample MGYA00237865_ERZ511478 | MGnify/ENA metagenome assembly ERZ511478 | reverse complement strand
AATATAGCTGCGTTTTGCAACTTCTTCTGGTGAAAAATCTCTGGTTCCTTTAGGTATAGAAGGTTTTGTACTCATATTATATCTTGGTCGTTAATCCTTTACGTTTGTATTGTGGTAATCTGGTAATTGATTCTATTAGAATATTACCTTACACTTTATTTATTATCGAGGCTATTGCTCTTGCTTTCATCCACGACTCTCTCTTCATAGAGAAATACTGTTTTGGAAAATGATCTATTGCATTCACTTTTACTAATCCACATCCTCAATTATTCACGTAGTAAGTGCCTCTTAGTAAACTTATCGATTCTCCTTTTGTTTTGTTGTTGTAATAGTGATGGATAAAGGTTCATCAACATATTTATGATAAAAATCATAAATCCAAAGACAACATTAATCTTCAGACTATAATAGAAACAAAAAAAAAGCACAAAAACAAATGCCATTAAATGACTAATTTCTGCTCTTGTCATTTCTCCTCTTATTTTGAAAAAATTAGTTTTTTTATTTTTAATCTTTACCAATACTCATCAGTGGAAAATTCCTCAGTCTCAACAAAATCTCCATACCTTTTATTTATAATGATATTTAATTTACAGTAGGAGGGGACGGCATGTTGTATAACAAAGAAATAGTAAATCGACTTAAGAGAATTGAGGGCCAAATCAGGGGGATTAATAAAATGATGGAAGCAGAAAAAGCATATGCTGATGTTGTGAACCAATTGTCCTCTATTCGAAGTTCCACAGGTAGAGCAATAGCCTATATTGTCGCAAACGATCTCCAAAATTCTCTCACAAATGACAAAAAATCCATAAAAGAAGACTATAGTGCAGTAGATGAGGCTGTAAATATGTTAGTAAAAAGTTCATAGATTTCTGCACAATTGGAAATCAATGAGTGAAATGATAGACTTACACTCCTTTTGTCAGGGGTATATTCTGCTTAGATAAAGACGACATTAGTACAAATTTCTCATTCATAATTTTTGCGTAATTATTTGGTATTGTTTGATCAAAAACATGGAGGTGGAGCTACATGTTGAATCGCCGGAAGTTTTTGGGGAAGTCTCTAAAAGGGACAGCAGGGATTTTGGCCCTTTCCTTCATGCCAGCAGGTTTAAGTGCCTGCAGTAAAGAGGAAAGCAATATTGACACCAGTTCTATGGCAATTATTGGTCCTTTAAACGAATTGGAGAAAGGACCCTTTCCAAAGAAAGTTTCTTATAAAGTAACAGTCCAGGATGGGTGGACAGAACAAAATCTGGAGGGTTTTGTTTATTTGAACAAAACGAAGGAAAATGAATTTTTAATTATGTCTCCAGTATGTACTCATCTAGGTTGCATCGCAGGTGAAGCGGAAGAAAGTAAAGTAACGGAAGGAATTGAATTCTATTGTCCTTGTCATGGAGGAGAATACGACGAATATGGAATTAATATTGGAGGACCACCGCCAAGGCCGTTGGACGTTTTTGAAGGATTTGTTAAGGATAACGAAGTTTATATTCCAATATTAAGTCCGACTAAAAGAACTAAATAAAAACCCTTTATTTTTTTATTTAATGTGTTTTTGCATTGATTGTTACTTTTCATACATGCCATGCCATTATGAAATGATCAGGTCACTTTTTTTCTAAAATGTGTGAGCAGTAATGAAAAATTAAAAGCCTGATTTTTTCTTTTAGCTGAGAAAACAACAGAGATTGTAAAATTATATTTATGACCACTAATTTTATAGTTGGTCTTTTTTTTTATTGGAAATTTTTTCTGACTTTAAATTTAGCGGTATAGATACTGCTTACCATCCGATACCGCTAGTTATTCTTAAGAACTATAAATATAAGAACACTAACACCTAAAAAAAGGGAGAAAAATGTAAATGACACCCTGCATAAATTCTCCTAAATTAAATGATAACATGGTTACTAAACTAACAGGCAGGGGGAGTACAAAGATTAAGAACGGTATATTAAGGCATGCAGTCATTATGGTAACTCTCATATTTGCTTTCCTAATAGGTGCAATTTTTATCTTTTATGACAGAGGTGAATCACTTGATAAGGTGTTGGCATTGGGGGGGGATTTTGTAGGCCAAGCAACTTCAATAAAGGATTCGAATGAAAATGAGGGTCCAATAAAGGAAAAGGTGATTGTAAGAATAAAGGACAAAGTGCTTCTTGACGCACCGGTGGTTAAACAATTTCCGGAACTTCCACGAGGATGTGAAGTAACTAGTCTTGCAATGTTGCTTCAATATAATGATATTGATGTTGATAAAATGGAATTAGCTTCAGGCATTAAGAAGAATCCAGTGTTGCTCAAAAAAAGAGAGGGTGTAACTTACTGGGGACATCCAAACGATGGCTATATTGGGGATATGTATACCTATAAGAAACCCGGATTTGGTGTTTACCATAGACCAATAGCTGAGCTAGCAGAAAAATACTTACCTGGTAAAGTAAAGGATATAACGGGGGCTGACTTTTCCGAAATTAAAACCTATTTATCCTTGGACCTTCCGATATGGGTGATCATTAATACAACTTATAAGAAGCTGCCGGCCTCTTCTTTTGAAGAATGGATAACGCCCTCTGGACCGGTATCAATCACATACAAAGAACATTCAGTCCTAATTACTGGTTACGACGATAAATATATATATTTTAACGATCCTATCACGGGAATAAAAAACAGGAAAGAACCATACAGCAGTTTTGAGGAGGCCTGGGAGCAAATGGGCAAGCAGGCCATAGTTATATTTACTGATTCCCTTATTTCTGAATAAGTGACATTAAGATTAACACAAATTTAAAAAGCTGTTTTGTAAATATGTTATACATAAATTAGAACCGTATCTGGTTTTCTTGATTGAATCATGGGGGTACAAATAAAAAGCGACAATTTCTGTTACAGATAAAATTCACCTGGTAATTTTAACGAAATGTAATAAATGTGTAATATGAATTGCACACTATGTGCACGTTGATTCGTTATTATTTAATTGCTAGGACACCCCCCTTTTAATATAGATTTCTTCCCATGCATGAAAGGCTGTCGTTTAAATGCGACAGCCTTTCAGCTATAGTTGGGTTATTTGCATAGGTTCAAATCTGGGATGAATAAACCCTAAAATAGTGGTAAACGAAAAGGCTCCGGTAATCACCGGTGTTTTAGCCTATTCCACATTAAATTGCCCCATCATCCCTGCGTCTTCATGCTCGAGAATATGGCAATGGTACATGAATAACCCTTTATGATCAAATGTTGCAATTGCCCGGACTTTTTCACCCGGTGCAACCAAAATAGTATCCTTCCATCCGCGTTCATTTGGCGGCGGGGGATTCCCATCGCGATCAAGGATCAGAAATTGGGTTCCATGGCCGTGGAACGGATGAGCCATGCCCATATTATTCCCCATCATGCCCATCCCTTCATTCGAAATTTCCCAAATCTCGGTATCATGAAGATTAAGCTGCTCGTCAATGCGATCCATGTCCATCTGCTTGCCGTTGATGCTGACATTACGGCCCATTCCTGACATGACGAATTTCCGAGTCCGTGCAGCCATGGTTTCATCTGGATCTGGAATGTCAACCAATTTTGATGGAACTTTATTCGGCCCTTTTTCCTCGCCCGTGACGATGAATTTCATAAATGAAGTTCCCTTATCGGTCAATTCCACGGTTTCTCCCTCTTCATATTCTGAAAAATCAACAATCAACTCAGCACGTTCTGCAGAACTTAAAATAAGCTGGTCCATTTCTACGGGTTTTTCCAGGAGTCCACCATCTGTCCCGATCTGGTAAAATTTCTGCTTGTTGCTCAGTTGGAATTGATAAATCCTTGCATTAGAGCCATTCAGCAGCCGGAAACGGACCTTGCCTTTAGGAACTTCAACATAAGGATTAATGGCTCCATTCACCATAATCGTATCTCCCTGCAGTCCCATCATGACATCGTGCATGCTCAAATCATAGGTAAACTGACCATCTTCATCGAGCTGTTTATCCTGGACTATTAGTGGGATATCATTCACCCCATATTCGTTAGGCAAATCCAGGTTTTCACTATCTTCATCATCAATTATAAATAGACCAGCAAGCCCTTTATATACGTGTTCGCCAGTTTCATGGAGCAGATGGGGATGATACCATAAAGTAGCAGCGTTTTGTTCAATTTTGAATTGCGGATTCCACGTGGTTCCAGGCTGGATGCCGGAATGAGGGCCGCCATCCTGGTCGCCGTCAACTTCTAGTCCATGCCAATGGACCGTGGTTGCTTCATCAATCTCATTTTTTACTTTTATTGAAACATCATCTCCAGTTTTTACACGAATCACGGGTCCTAGGTAATCGCCATTATATCCAAACGTATCTGTTGGTTTGCCTTCTAAAAACTCCATGGATCCTTTTTGGGCAACAAGAGTGAACTCTGCTTTTCCTGGGTCTGGATTCTCGTCTTTTAGGATGGGGGGAATGGGAAGAGAGGTTCCTCCATCAGCGAGTGAGTCATTCTTCATATCTTCAACCTCTCCGTTATCGTTACCCATCATACCACCATCCATCATTCCTCCCCCTTGTCCAGGCATGTTGCCGTTCATGCCGCCAAAACCCCTCATAAAAAACCAGCCGCCCACAATGAGCAGAATCAATAAGATAAGTGCGGCCATAACAATTTTTTTCACCATTTTTACCTCCCTTTAGTACTTATCTAGTTTTCACATGATTGCATTATTACATTCTCATAATACCTCCGTGCATATTTTATAAGCGCCAGTTTTTAATTGCAATTATTAGTGTTACTGTAGTAAAATGTGCATTTTCTATGGAGTTTAGTTCTAATAACCTGTGGTAAAAATATTAAAGCACCGAAAAATTAAGGAGGAATGAACATGTTTTTACCAGCATCGGACCTGGGGTTGATTGCAAGTCACCTACCTGCCCATGACGGAATGATCATGAAAGTGAAGCTTATGGCAAGAGAGGCAAAAGATGAAAAATTAATTGAATTACTAAATACCAAAGTAGTAATTTTAAGAAGCCATGTGCGCATCATGATGGATATGCTCGATCCTCAAAAAAGCGATTTTGAGAAACTTCCGGATTTCAATGAACTTCCGCAAGGTCAGCTCGAAACCACATCTAGAGGTTCACAGCAGATGGACAAGCATATCGCAATGGAAATTAAGGCTTCGACAGAGGCAATGGCAAAGGATAACTTCGTCTCAGCTCTTAAAATGAAGGACCCGCAGGTCAAACAGACTCATATTGAAATGGCGCTTCAGCAAGTGAAGCTGCTTAATATGGTTACTGAATTCCTGAAGGAGATTGAAGCAGATGTAACGCCTATGGGTACGCCAGATGAACAAAAGAAAGTCATGAATCATTTCAGTCATATGATGGAAGAATAGATTTTGATTGGAGGTCGAGAGATGAATACTGAAAATGAACATAGTACTGTAAACAATCATGACCACAGTCAGACCAGCAGTATGACTAAAGATAGCAGCCAGTCCAGTCGAACACCACATGACAGTCATGAACATCATCAAGAACATAGCATGATGGACTCCCATCAGGGACACACCGACCATAAGGAGAACATAGCAAAAGTACAGGTTGATTGGACCTCAAACCCTCATACGGTCAAAGTGGATCAAGAAACAGAAATTTTTATTGACATAAAAGATTTCTCCGGGAAGGTTATCGAGACTTTTCAAGCTGTGCATGAAAAAGAAATGCACCTACTGGCAATTAAAAAAGATTTATCTGTATTCCAGCATCTTCATCCGCATTATCGTGGGAAAGGCAGATTTCAGGTGAAGACAACCTTCCCAAAGGCAGGGGAATATAAATTCTATGCAGATTTCCTGCCGGAGGGGGCAAATCAGCAGCTTGCTTCTCATGAGCTTGTCGTAAAAGGCTCAGAAACAAAGGAAGAGGTTGTTCCCGACAAGCTTTTGAAAAAGGAGATAGACGACCTGACAATCGAGCTCATTCTCCCAGAAGCGAAAGTGGATGAGCATATAAGTTTTATTTTCACTCTAAATGATAAGAATGGAAACCCAATTACTGAACTTGAACCCTATCTTGGTTCTGCAGGACATGTCGTGATTGTCAGTGAGGATATGAATGAATTTCTCCATGTCCATCCAGTAGATGAAAACACAAAAGGACCAGATGTTGAGTATATGACCAGCTTTCCTCGTAGTGGATTGTATAAAATTTGGGGTCAGTTCAAGTACAAACAACAACTTTATACGGTTCCTTTTGTGATTGAAGTTAAGTAATAGGCATCAGTACAGCAATGGCACACATGAATGTGTGCTATTGTTCAATTTTCTAGTTAAGGAGGTGGAAATGTGAAGGATATTGAGGGGAAAATCGACATGCCGCAAACGAACAAAGGGAGATTGAAAATTATCACGGTGCTTGCTATTCCCGCCGTCATCGAAAATTTTTTCCAGACGATCCTCGGCTTTGTCGATACATACTTTGTATCAAAAATCGGTCTGGCAGAAGTTTCGGCGGTAGGGGTCACCAATGCAGTCATTGCGATATATTTTGCGTTATTTATGGCAATTGGGGTAGCAGCCAATGTAAGGATTGCAAACTTCCTTGGTGCTAACCTTCCGGAAAAAGCAAGGCATATTTCACAGCAATCAATCGTCCTTGCTGCTATATTTGGAATTTTAACAGGGCTCATTACCTTGATTTTCGCTGAACCTCTGCTGAAACTAATGGGAATCGAGGCAGAGGTCCTCGAGGCCGGTGCCCTGTATTTCCGGATTGTTGGTATACCTTCGATTGTGATGAGTTTCATGTTTGTATTAAGCGCTATCCTGCGGGGAGCAGGCGATACGAAATCGCCGATGAAGGTGAGTATTGTCATCAATATTGTCAATGCAGTTTTGGATTATGTCTTGATTTTCGGTTTTTTGTTCATCCCCGAAATGGGCATCGTAGGAGCAGGGATTGCAACCGTAATTTCACGATTGATTGGCAGCATTGCACTATTTTACTATGTCAATAGAACACAAACTCTTACCTTCAGAAGAGATTACTGGCGTATTGACAAGACACATCTGATGGAACTTACTACCCTTGGAGCCCCAGCTGCAGGCGAGAGACTGGTCATGCGTGCCGGTCAAATCGTTTATTTCGGTTTTGTAGTGGCCCTTGGGACCAATGCATTTGCCGCTCATCAGATTGCCGGTAATGTGGAAGTATTTTCCTATATGATTGGATATGGATTTGCTACAGCCGCCACGATTTTGGTTGGCCAGCAAATCGGTGCGGGCAATCTTGAAGAAGCCAGGCATTATGCCAAACTATCCACCTATCTCACAGTAGGAGCGATGACCCTGCTCGGTACCTTACTCTTCTTCCTCGGTGACTGGGCTGGCAGCTTTTTTACCGAAGAACAGCAAGTTATCGATGATATAGGTACCGCATTAAAAATCTCCGGTATTTTCCAGCCGTTTCTCGCTGTTTTAATGGTCCTTACAGGAGCATTCCAGGGTGCTAATAACACAAAGTTTCCAATGTACTTAACCGGATTCGGTATGTGGGCTGTTCGAACCGTGCTTGTTTACCTCCTCGGAATCAAGCTGGGATGGGGACTTGCGGGAGTATGGATAGCAATCGGAGCCGATATCGCATTTCGTGCAATAGTATTGGTAATCCAATTCAAACGTGGAAAATGGATGGCACTTGAAAAAGCACCAGATCCAGAATCTCACTGCCACCCGCAAACAACAAAAGAAACAATGTCAGCCTGCGCGAATAATTATTAATAAGGAGCATACAGTTGTCAATCTGTATGCTCTTTTTTTAGGTAACACTATTATTAAAGTGAATCTAACCTTTATCGTAATGGTTTTCTTACTTAAAAAGGTGTTTAGTAGAAATAATAAGTCGTTAGACCAAGTTGTATCAAACACATTAAATAGCAAAAAACAGAATTATCCCGTATAACTAGAGATGTCATAGCAATAATCTTCTTTCCGGCTACCAAATCAAACACCCTAGTACTGTTAAAATTATGAAATTCACTCTTATTGGTTTTTTTGTGTTTTAACAAGTGTCCAAGAGGTATAGGACATAAGAATCTATTTTAAGGAGGAAAATTAATGCCCAATAACAAACTGTTGAAAAATTCAGGCTTAGGCTTAGCGGCTTTAGGACTCGTTCTTTCAGCTGCAGGTGTATCGGCAGAAGCTCATAATCCCGGAGCTAAATTCCAACCCAATAATCAGATTGCAGTTGAATTGAACGATGAGAAAAAACTAGCTATTGTAGAAAAAAAAGTGTTAGCTGTTGAAACTAAAATCGAGGATATCGAAACTTCACTGGGGGAAGCTCCTCTAACAGCTGCAGAGGTAGAAATGTATGAGAAGTATTTAGATGATATAAATCCCCTGCTTAATCGTTTAAACGCTGCGGAAAACCAGTTAGATGCCAAGGTGAAAAATCAAAGCAATCCTGAACCAATTGCTGAAGAGATTTATGGATGGATAAACGAGGTACGCTCTAAAATTACTGTGGTCAAGAAAACAATGGAATCTCAACTGGCTGAAACAATGTCCAGTTCAGGTGAAGTTCCTGAAGAACTTGCAACAGCAGAGAATCCGAAGTTTGAAATCGGAAGCCAGGCTATTATTGAAGCAGATCATATGCCAGGCATGAAAGGTGCTCTAGCAACCATCAAAGGAGCATATGACACCACTGCATACTCTGTTACGTATTACCCTACAACTGGCGGAGAGCCTGTGAAAGATCATAAATGGGTCATTCATGAAGAGTTAGAAAACCCAGGGGAAGAACCTCTTGAACCTGGTACAGAAGTAACCCTTAACGCAGATCACATGGAAGGCATGGATGGTGCTACAGCTATCATCGAATCAGCTGTAGATACCACTGTCTATATGCTTGACTTTACAACAACATATGGAGAAAAAGTAGAGAATCATAAATGGATCACTGAAAGTGAATTAAAATCCATTGAGTAAAAAAACAGAATAATAAAGTATAACAACGAAAAAACAAAGTATACAGGTACTAATGTGCTTGTATACTTTGTTTTTTTAATACTTAATGAAACTACCTAGAATTTACGATGAATAAAATTTGATTGCCAATGGAAGTATAGTATAACTTACGTTTAAGAAGAACAACTAAAAAACAAGGTCATTTGCTGCCCAGTACAACGATACTATTCAATAGAAATTGATATTCCACATTTGGCGCGATTGTGGAAGACTAAAACCTAATTCCTCGCTATAGATTAGAAGGATGTATAGGCTTTTTCACTTAGAATCGTTGACGTTCTTCTTTTGGCAAACATTTTGACATCATGTGTTAAATTCCGTGGTAAGTTCTGGGTAAAAATGGACAATATCCATTTATAAACATCGAGTAAAAAAACACATTTAAACTCTAGTCCTTCCTTAAAGGATAAACGCGAAAAACGCGATGAACTGAAGGAGAAGAAGTTCCAAGCACAACAAAATAAATCAGTGGATTGCCAGGAAGCCCATACGTAAGGCTCAAAAGCTAGTGAACAGGAGTGTGTATATGGAAATAAACTGCGAATGGTGTGTAGGAAGAGCGGAAAAAGGAGAAGTAACCGTTTATTGGGAGTTGCCTGATGGTTCAAAAGCCAACGAGATTACTGAAACGCCTGCCGTAATCTGTAAGGAATGTGATTAGTTTGCACTTACAAACGGCACTCAGTGATAGGTGCTATTTTTTTTAGTCTTTTTGGAGGGTTTTTAAAGAAATCTGTCGAATATTTGCAGTAACTAGAAAAAAATGTAATTGGAGGAATGATACATGTCAGTAAATACTTACTTGAATTCGCTTGCTAGCAATCTTGTTTTATCATCTACTGAAAATAGTAACATTAGTACTTCGATATCAACCTTATCAACCAGATTAAACTATTATTTTGATAAAGGTGAACTACATAAACACTTTCAATTTGGTTCTAACACAAGGGGCACAATCCTTCCTAGAAATGTAGACTCAAATTCAGATGTAGATTATATGGTAGTTTTTAAGAATCCAAATGGATATAAACCAGAGACACTACTAAACTATCTAAGAAGTTTTATGAACAAATATTATTCTAAATCTGAGATTTATAAAGATAGTCCCACAATGGTCTTAGAATTGAACCATATTAAGTTTGAATTAGTTCCTGCGATTCAAGATGATTGGGGAAACCTGTATATACCTTCAAAAACCAATTTATTATCTGATTGGATGTCAACCGACCCGAGTGGATTTAATCAAAAGTTAACTTCTGCAAATGTAAATAACAATTATAGACTAAAGCCTGCCGTAAGATTAATGAAATATTGGAATACCAACAAATTAAGTCATCATTATTCCTCTTACTCATTGGAAAATTGGATAGTTGATAGATACAATTACTTTTCAAAACCCTCTATAAAAGAATATGTGTATGATAGCATTGAAGGTCTTTCAGCCAACTGGAATGACTCACAAACCTTTAAAGATAAGTTAGCGAAGGCAAAAGAGATAGTTAGCAATTGTAAAGGTTTTGAAGCGAATGATTATAACGCACTGGCGTTACTAGAAATAAAAAAACTTTTTCCAGAGATTTAGGTGATGTTATGAGTGAACGTGTTGATTCCTTAGATAGACATTACAAGATTATTGATAAGTTTAATACGACAACATCATCATTATTTTGGGTAAACGCTGTATTATCAATTGCAGTTTTTTTCGTAGCTGATAACCTAACGGTGAAGAACATGTTGTTATTCGTTTTTACTATAACTACGTTAGCTTACTTTGTTATTGATAATTATTTAAGCATTTTCATAATCCCAAAAGTAGAGGACAAAAGAAGAGTTCACTTATTAACAAACTCATTTAATGTTCCTTTAGATAATGAAAGAACTAATAAGTATTACAACAATGAACTAGACCCATCCTTATTAAAATTAGGGGCAAATTTATTTGAAAATTCCTTATTTGCACAAAGGGTTACTCAAGAAATGGCAAAGAGGGAAAGAATTAAAGTAGTGTTATTTGTTGTTGTCTTTATAGTAGCACTAATGTTTAGAACAACCGAAATGGAGTTAATATCAATACTCGCACAAACATTGTTTGCCAGCACCTTAATTCCAGCTTATTTAAGACTTGAAGTTTTAAATTATAAGAACAAGGCAATCTTTGATTGTTTACATGATATATTTTTGTTCCATAATCAGCCAAATGAAAATGATGAAAGATTATCCGCAAAACTGCTTGATTGTTTTGTTAAGTATGAATCTGCAAAGGCATATTCGGGAGTAAAGCAGGATACGAAAATCTTCCACAAAATTAACCCAGAAGTTACGCGAGAGTGGGAAGAAATAAAACACAATCTTAAGATAGGCAGACACTAATCAAAAAGGACGCTATCCAAAACGGGTAACGTCTTTTATCGTTCTAGTTATGTTATTTAGATTTAACTTTAATGACTAGTAAAAAGCTTTCCAACCCAGAGGGACAAAGAGAAATTTCCCTTCATCAATATATCAACACTAAATTTAAAGCCTTAAATAACAAAGTTAAGTTAGGAGACCATAATGATACAAACATTAGGAAGTTGTGCGTTTAAGGGCATACAATGCAAATATCATATAACAGATAATAAGGTATATTTAATACCAGTAAATGAAAATGAAATTAGCATTTTATATCAACAATTATATAAAAATGATATGGACTTTATTGAACTTCCAAAGAGTTATACTGAAGGGAAATCTGATTTTCTTTACTTCTCGCAAATTAATACTATATTGGGAGGTATTACACTTGATATAGATATGTATTTTGAATTTTACTCAAATAGTAAGGTAAAAGGTGTAGTCATTACTTCAGATGCAATCAATTTTTATGTTAATCCTGCTGAATTTTTTTATGATTTTAAAAAAAACGATAGTTTTATCGAACCTGAATTATTATACAAGTCGGAAGGCATTCATGAATTTATATTTGAATTTGAAGAAAAAAAATCAATTCGAAAATCGTTATTGGAGGTATACTACAAAGGGGAATTGCCAGTGACTTAAAGCTCAATTCAAAGTTAGAATTAAGCTTTATCCCTACAAATGATCGTGAATTTATTATTAGGTTACAAAATGCAGTGAAAAAGTGTTTGAAATTTGCACTGTATAAAGATGAAATAGTATTTAATAGAATTGAACTAATAGGGAATACAGAGAAACGTTCCTTATGTGGTTCCTTAATATTAAATGAAAACAAGGATGATATAAGCTATAAGGTAATAAGTCTTAAATCTAATTATTACTGGCTTAAAGATCATTTAGGGGAATTTTTTGAATTAGTTGCTAATGATAAAAACCTATACACATCACATTTAAAAAATACTGACAGCCAATATTTAAATTCAAATGAAATTAGGTTTGCAAACATATTTGCTGCTTTTGAAACAGAATATGCAAAGTTACCTAAAGATATTAGATTCAATGATACGAGCACAATTGAACCGCTAAGAGAACAGCTGCTTGATCACATCTCGAAGTTTCCAATAAATAGAAATAATACAGACGATAAAGTTTTCTTAGACCAATTGATCTCTAAAACAAAAGAATTGGGTAAGATGTATGGTTCAAGAAAGAAAATATTAACTGCTATTGGATATGTTCAGGACTGTATTAAGTCATCGCTTGAAATGTTTCACATTGATGAGGAGAAGATTAATCACTATGCTAAGCATATTCCGGAAATAAGAAACAAAATTGTTCATAATAATTACGAGGGCGATATTGGTGACCAACTTGGAGTTAGTTTATTGGAGTGGATTACATACGTAATGTTGTTAAAAAGAGTCGGGATACCCTCGAAAAAGATTGAATACATTCTTGGTAGAGTTTTTAATAGTAATTTTCTAGAACATAAAATATAGCTTTAACTTTTATTGGGATTAAAATAAGCCTTACCCTTTACGATCAAAGCAATAAAAATACATTTTCATTTGATTTTTTAGTGTTCTTCATACTTACTTTAAAAAACGCTGTCCCGACCTTCGTTTGCGATGCTCCTGGTGGTGGTGGGAAGATTGCGTTGCAGCCGAATTATCTGATTTCTCAAAGTGCGGATAAAGTGGTGTTGCGGAATTTTGAAGGTGTAATAACATCCTACCCAGAACCTCAAAACTATATACCTGGTAAAGCAGAAGATTACTTCAAGAGTGTATACCCTGAATATGAAAAGTATAAATCCAATATTGGTATATCTGCAGTTATGAATGACAGTAAATTCAACCTGGTACCAGAAGACCTGAACCGCTTAAATCGAAGACAGAAGTATCAAGAAGATCAATCACATACCTCTTTAAAGGATAAACGAGAGAAGCGTGACGAGCTAAAGGAAAAGAAATTCCAGGCACAACAATTCAAATCGGCCGATAGCAAGGAAGCTCATAAAGATGGCAAGGAATCTAGTAAATAGGAGCATTCCTGTTAGAAGGATTTTCGGGGACTTGAACAAAAAAGAGCCCTCTTGGTATGATACGGGGTGTCAAATCGTGCACCGAATTGACCC
>ENA-ORXC01001509-ORXC01001509.1-marine-metagenome-genome-assembly--contig:-NODE-1509-length-13606-cov-3.531377_pt1 | contig 13606 bp, 17 predicted proteins | sample MGYA00237865_ERZ511478 | MGnify/ENA metagenome assembly ERZ511478 | reverse complement strand
GTCAATTTTCTCACCTAGTACGTTAAATACACGTCCTAGTGTGATATCTCCAACTGGAACGGAGATCGGTGCACCTGTATCTAGAGCATCAACTCCACGTACAAGTCCGTCTGTTGAACCCATTGCTACGGTACGAACAGAGTTATCGCCAAGGTGAAGCGCGACTTCAAGCGTCAATTCGATGCTCTCTTGGGCACCGGTTTGAGCGATATAGTTAACTTTAAGGGCGTTGTAGATTTCTGGGAGCTTCCCGCTCTCGAACTTAACGTCTACAACCGGACCCATAACCTGGGTAATGTATCCCTTGTTCATCCTGTTCCCTCCTAACTTGCTTTAAGCTGCTCATAAAAGACCAACGATCCCTTATGTAGCATTAGTGTTTTAAAACTACTCCAGCGCTGCCGCCCCAGACACAATCTCAGTTAGTTCCTGAGTAATCGATGCCTGACGAGCACGGTTGTAGGATAGTGTAAGATCGCCGATAAGATCGTCCGCATTGTCTGTTGCACTTCTCATCGCTGTCATACGAGATGCGTGCTCTGCTGCTTTCGCATCGAGAAGCGCACCGTAGATCAAGCTTTCAGCATATTGAGGAAGGAGCACTTCAAGAATTTCTTCTTCAGATGGCTCATACTCATAGCTTGCGAGTGATTTGCCTCCGCCTGTCTCAATATCGGTTAACGGAAGAAGCTTTTTCTCCGTTAAATCTTGCTGAATGGCACTTACATAGTGGTTGTAATAAAGATAAAGCTCATCGAAAGCTCCGTCTTCAAACATACCTACTGTTCGAGATGCAATGTCTTTAATGTCTGCGAAGGCAGGCTGATCTGAAAGACCAACAATGCTTTCTACGACAGGCATTCCGCGCTTTTTAAAGAAGGAAAGTCCTACTTTACCAGCTACGATGATTGCATACTCATCTGTAGAGTTATGACGCTCATTAATTGTTCTATACACATGACGTAGTACCGAGCTATTGTACGCTCCAGCAAGTCCACGGTCTGATGTGATGACCACATAGCCCGTTTTCTTCACTTCACGGCTTTCTAGCATCGGATGACGTACGCCGCTCGATCCATTTGCAATGCTTCCAACAACCTCTTGAATTTTCTCCATGTATGGAACGAATGACTTCGCATTCATTTCAGCACGGTTCAATTTCGCAGCGGATACCATCTGCATCGCTTTTGTAATCTGCTTTGTTTTCTTCGTCGACGTAATTCTCGACTTAATATCGCGTAAAGATGCCATTCATTTCACCACCTTTTAAGCTGGCCGCGGCGTTTCCGCCGCATCCCTCTTATTCAGATACTGCGAAGCTCTTTTTGAATTCTTCGATTGCACCGTTGAATTCTTTTTCATCAGGAAGAGCTTTTGTTTCACGAATTGTATTAAAGATTTCTTTCTTGTTATGTTCGATCCATGTCATCATTTCAGATTCAAAACGCTGAATATCACCAACCGGGATATCGTCAAGGAATCCACGAGTTAGAGCGTAAAGAATGGCAACCTGCTTCTCAACGGCAAGTGGCTTGTTTAACCCCTGCTTAAGAACTTCAACCGTACGAGCACCTCGGTTCAACTTCGCTTGTGTTGCTTTATCAAGGTCAGATCCGAACTGAGCAAATGCTTCTAGCTCACGGTATGATGCAAGGTCAAGACGTAGTGTACCCGCAACTTTCTTCATCGCTTTAATCTGAGCGGAACCACCTACACGGGATACGGAAAGACCGGCGTTAACCGCTGGACGTACACCCGAGAAGAAGAGATCAGATTGAAGGAAGATCTGTCCATCTGTGATGGAGATAACGTTTGTTGGGATATATGCTGATACGTCACCAGCTTGTGTTTCAATAAACGGAAGGGCAGTTAGTGAACCTGCTCCTTTTGCATCACTAAGCTTCGCTGCACGCTCAAGAAGGCGTGAGTGAAGATAGAATACATCCCCTGGATATGCTTCACGACCTGGAGGACGACGAAGTAGTAGGGAAAGTTCACGGTATGCAGAAGCCTGCTTTGTTAAGTCATCATATACAACAAGAACGTGCTTGCCGTTATACATGAATTCTTCACCCATTGTTACACCAGCATATGGTGCTAGGAAAAGAAGCGGAGATGGCTGAGATGCACCAGCTGTTACAACGATTGTGTAATCAAGGGCACCCTGCTTACGAAGCGTTTCAACAACGCCACGTACCGTCGATTCTTTCTGACCAATCGCAACGTAGATACAAATCATATCTTCGTCTTTTTGGTTCAAGATTGTATCGATCGCAATTGATGTCTTACCAGTCTGACGGTCACCAATGATAAGCTCACGCTGTCCGCGTCCGATTGGAATAAGAGAGTCAATTGCTTTGATTCCTGTTTGAAGTGGCTCATGTACTGATTTACGATCCATAACCCCTGGAGCTGGGCTTTCGATCGGACGAGTTTTTGTTGTTCCAAGTGGGCCCTGTCCATCAACAGGTTGTCCAAGTGGGTTTACAACACGGCCAAGAAGCTCTTCACCGACTGGAACTTCCATGATGCGTCCAGTACGACGTACTTCATCGCCTTCACGAATTTCAGTGTATGGTCCAAGGATAATGATACCAACGTTGCTCTCCTCTAGGTTCTGAGCCATACCCATAACACCGTTTGAAAATTCAACAAGCTCTCCTGCCATCACGTTATCGAGACCGTGGGCACGAGCAATACCATCACCAATCTGGATAACGGTACCAACATCATCAACTTTAATATCAGTTTGATAATTTGCGATTTGCTGCTTGATCAGCGCACTGATTTCTTCAGCATTGATGCTCATGCATATTCACCCCTATCTTCTAGCTCTTCGCTGAAACTAATTCTCGTTCCATGCGTTTAAGTTTTCCGCTAATGCTTCCGTCAAAAATGCGATTGCCGACGCGTACTTTAATACCACCGATTAAAGTAGGATCGATCACGTTTTCGATGCGAAGCGTTGTTTTGCCTACGCGTTTTGCAAATACGGCAGAGACTTTCATCTGCTCCTCTTCTGTTAGAGGCTTCACAGAATAAACTTTCGCTGCTGCTGTTTGCTGTTGTTCATAAGTAAGTCTTTCAAATTGATTCACAAGGTCAAAAACGATTGCCACACGCTTTCTTTCAACTAATGTTAGAAGCGTATTCATAACCGTCGGTGATAAAGAAGATCCAAAGCTTGTTTGGATGATTTCTTTCTTTTGTGCTGTCGTAAATTTAGGATGTTCAAACACATTCATGAGATCCGGTGTCTGATGAAAGACATCCTTCACTACGATCAGCTCATTCTTGACTTGCTCGACGTTATCGTTCTCACGAGCGATGTCAAAAAGAGCACCGGCATAACGCTTTGCGATTACTTCAAGATCTCTACTCATTTCTGATCGCCTGCCTGATCAAGGTACTCATCGATAAGCTGCTTTTGAGCGCGCTCATCCAGTTCCTTCTCAACAACTTTTGAAGCGATCATAACGGATAGTGACGCCACCTGCTCGCGTAGAGAGGCAACTGCACTTTCACGTTCACGTTTGATTTCAGCAGTAGCCGCTTCTTTCAGACGCTCAGACTCAAGACGAGCCGCTTCGATCATTTCCTGACCTTTTTGGTCAGCCATTTGTTTTTGGTTCTCAAGCATAGTTTTTGCTTCCTGACGAACACGCTTCATTTCGTCGCGCTGCTCATTCAAAAATGCTTCCGCTTCTTTGCGGTTCTTCTCAGCTGCATCAATTTCGTTCGCAATGTGCTGCTCACGTTCTTTCATGATGCCCATCAAAGGTCCCCATGCAAACTTCTTTAGTAGCGCAAGAAGGACAATAAATGCGAATAGCTGATAAATGATATCTCCTGCAGCAAATCCTGCTCCTAGAATTAAACTATTGAACACCGTGTTCACTCCCTTCAGAGGTCATACAAAACGAATGGCGAAGGTTTCATTTCGAAACTTTCTCCGCCATCATGAAACGATCCAAAATCACTATAAAGTTCTTAAATTATTGACCTAGTACGATGAAGGCAATAACAACACCGATGATCGGCAATGCCTCAACTAGTGCGATACCGATAAACATTGTTGTTTGAAGAGTTCCGCGAAGTTCTGGTTGACGAGCGATTCCCTCTACTGTACGTCCTACGATAAGACCGTTACCAATACCGGCACCTACTGCCGCTAAACCTACTGCAATTGCAGCTGCAATTAAACCCATGCTAAACTTCCTCCTTATAATTCATAAAATAGTTTGTTATATAATAAAAACTCATTGATACCTTTTTTTAGTGGTCGTCTGCCACTTTGTGTGCCATGTAAACCATCGTCAGCATTGTAAAGATAAACGCTTGAATTGTACCGACAAAGATACTGAATCCTTGCCATGCGAGCATAGGAAGAAAGGCTCCAAGCGCTCCAGCGAATGACGCACCACCGAGACCTGCAAGAAGTCCAAGCAGAATTTCACCGGCGTAAATGTTTCCGTAAAGACGAAGACCAAGCGTTAATGTATTGGAGAATTCCTCAATTAACTTAAACGGGAATAAGAATTTAAGAGGACTGAAAAATCCTTTTCCATATTCCTTAGGTCCTTTCATTTTCACACCGTAATAGTGTGTAAGAACCACGACCATCGTTGCTAAGGTTAGCGTGATTGTCGGATCTGCAGTTGGAGACTTCCACCATAGTTCTGAATCGATTGCAATGGCGAATGGAAGACCAAGCATGTTTGATACAAAGATGTACATGAGTAACGTCATTCCAAGAAACAGGAATCGTCCACCAGTTTTCCAATCCATCGTACTTCCAATAAGACCTTTAACAAAGTCCATTACCCACTCAATAAAGTTCTGCAATCCAGTAGGACGCATTGCTAACGAGCGAGTTGCTACAACAGCAAGAATAAAAACAATAGCAGAAGCAATTGTAATCATAAGTACATTGGAAAGATTGAAACTAATTCCCAGGAATTCATGTATAGGTGCATGATGTTCCAACAGCTTTTCACCTCTCTTCCTACTTAAAGCGTATTTTGGATATTGAATCTATGAGAATGATAATGTAGGTGATCATTAACCCAATTACCACACCTAGCAAGTTAAAGTGTTCCGGATATCTTGTTGCAATAGCAACGGCTAGTCCAGCAACGGCCAGCCTCGTTAGAAAACCGAGCGATTTTGCCTTTTTACCTTCTGCAGCAGCTTCACCAAGACGATTGATCTTACGGAACATGTTGAATAGGTTGTAAATACTGAAAATGGTGCCAAGAATTAACCCGAGGAACAATGCTTTATATGAGGTAATTCCCCAACCCATTACGAAAATGGCGAGCAAATACAGGGTAAATTGCATGTAGCGGCGAAAACTTTGAGTATATTCTGTCATTTAATCTTCCCCTGTAAACTTATGTAGAAGACGAACCAATCCATAAATCCCCCCACCTAAACCGAGCAAAAGACCAATTATGAGAAAAAGTGGAAAAGTGTCGAACAGGCTGTCCATCCACCTGCCGAGGAACACCCCTGTAAGGATGGATCCAACGAGATAAGATAGGATTGTTGTATAGAGTGCCATCGCCTTCAAATCAAGCGCCCCTCTGCTATAAAGGTAAGTCATTGAAAAGGATGTTTCGAGTAAATGAAAACCTTATCACTATACCCTTTGTAAGTCTACAATAGGGTGTACTTGATGTCAATGCGTTTAGGGGAAATGGTGTGATCAAATTCACAAATGAAAAAATGCTTAAAAAAGCCTGTAATATCAAGTATAGTAACGCTTACACGAGGAGAGTTGTGTTAATCAGGGGAAACAGGGAATGATTCCCTGTTATATAAGGCGAAATTTGTCACTTTTTTTTCACATTTGGTGACATCCGCTTTGGGAATTCTCTTCTAAAAAAAATCTCTTCCCGAGAAGGAAGAGATTTTTCCAAATTACTTGGTTCCGTACAAACGATCTCCGGCATCGCCGAGACCTGGAACAATGTATCCTTTTTCGTTTAGTTTCTCATCAAGACCTGCGATGTAAATATCTACATCAGGGTGCGCATCGTTAAGAAGCTCTACGCCTTCAGGTGCTGCAATCAGACACATCATTTTAATGTTTTTCGCACCGCGTTTCTTAAGGGAGTTGATTGCTTCAACTGCAGAACCACCTGTAGCAAGCATTGGATCAATCACGATGAATTCACGTTCTTCAATATCAGCAGGCAGCTTTACATAGTATTCTACCGGTTGAAGCGTTTCAGGATCACGATAAAGACCAACGTGTCCTACTTTTGCAGCAGGAATTAACTTAAGGATTCCGTCTGTCATGCCAAGACCGGCTCTTAGAATCGGAACTAGTCCAAGCTTTTTACCTGAAAGAACCTTTGATTTCGCTTCGGTTACAGGCGTTTTGACCATCACTTCTTCAGTCGGAAGCTCTCTTGTAATTTCATAAGCCATTAACGCTGCCACTTCGTCCACAAGTTCACGGAACTCCTTCGTTCCTGTTTTCTCATCACGAATGTATGTAAGCTTATGCTGAATCAACGGATGATCGAACACGTATACTTTACCCATCGTATGCACTCCCCTTTTCGTTTTGGTTTCGTTCCTAAATCTTCTTCGCAATTTTACAGAAAAACGCGAGTTGATTCAAGGCTTTCAAAAATGATGAAATATTCACGCTCTTCCCACTGAGATTCATCTACAATTTAACAACCCATTATTGACTAAAAACGCCGGGATATGTTGATCTCCCGGCGTCAGTGTCTACTTAATAAGAAATATTTTCATACATTGGGAATTTAGCAGTAAGGTCTTGAACACGCTTCTCTGCTTTTTGAAGAGCATCCGCGTCTTCATGTTGCTTCAACACATCACCAATAATACTTGCGATTTCTTCCATTTCTGTTTCACCAAACCCTCGAGACGTTACAGCTGCCGTACCGATACGAAGGCCGCTCGTTACGAATGGGCTTTGTGGATCAAATGGGATCGTATTTTTATTCGTTGTAATGCCAATATCATCAAGGGCTTTTTCAGCCACTTTCCCTGTCAACTCAAGGCTTTGTAAATCTAGAAGGACAAGGTGATTGTCCGTGCCGTTTGAGACGAGGTTAATGCCCTCTTTTTCAAGTGCTGAAGCGAGTTTCTTCGCATTTGCAACAACCTTTTCAGAGTAACCTTTAAAATCGTCAGAAAGAGCTTCACCGAATGCAACCGCTTTTGCTGCGATCACGTGCATGAGTGGTCCCCCTTGAATACCAGGGAAAATCGACTTATCAATTTTTTTCGCAAATTCTTCTTTACAAAGAATCATGCCGCCACGGGGGCCACGAAGGGTTTTATGTGTTGTTGTCGTTACGAAATGGGCGTGTGGCACAGGGTTTGGATGATGACCAGTTGCAACTAGACCTGCAATATGCGCCATATCCACCATCAAGTAAGCATCCACTTCATCTGCAATTTCACGGAATCGTTTAAAATCAATTTCACGCGGATAAGCACTCGCACCCGCAACGATTAGCTTTGGACGATTCGCTTTTGCTTTCTCAAGAACGTCATCGTAATCAATGCGATGTGAGTCTTTATCAACGCCATACTCCACGAAGTTATATTGCACGCCACTGAAGTTAACAGGGCTCCCGTGAGTCAAATGCCCACCATGAGAAAGGTTCATGCCAAGAACAGTATCGCCCTGCTCAAGAATCGTGAAATAAACAGCCATGTTTGCTTGTGCGCCTGAGTGAGGTTGCACGTTCACATGCTCTGCACCAAACAGCTGCTTCGCACGGTCTCTTGCAATATTTTCAGCGACATCGACATATTCACAGCCACCGTAATAACGTCGACCTGGATAGCCTTCCGCATACTTATTTGTTAAAACAGACCCTTGCGCCTCCATAACGGCTTCTGATACAAAGTTCTCTGATGCGATAAGTTCAATCTTGCTGCGCTGTCTACCAAGCTCGTCTTTCATTGCCTGTAAAAGTTCTTGATCCTGCTTTGCTAGGTTTTGCATTGATATCCCCTTTCCATCCCACACAAATTACCATTCGTGAACACGAACAGTTCGTATTTAATCTCGATTGCATTGTAACACAGAAGTTCGAATCCGTATATTAGATAAATGAACTAAATTATTGTTCGGTTTTAAGACTAAAAGCAGTGCTCATTCTTTCCTGGATACGACGCACGCTCTCCACCAATTAACTTTGGTCTTGAACGAACCATCGTCACGTGAGCCTCACCGATCGACGTATGTCGCCCTCTCACAGGTACTGCTACATGCCGGATGTGCATACCAATAAACGTATCCCCTATGTCAATCCCGGCATCTGCTGAAATGAACTCCACAAGGACCGGATCTGCCATGTTTGCATACGCATGCGTTGCCATGGAACCACCTGCTCGTGTTGTCGGAATTGCTGCGACAATGTCATACCCTTTCGCATAAGCTGTTTCACGTTCAACGACTAGTGCTCGATTTAAATGCTCGCAGCACTGAAAGGCAAGCTGAACACCTGTTTCTTTTTGAAAGACTTGAACACTTTCATAAATCGCTTCTGCAGCTGAAATGGTGCCTGCCGTTCCGATTCGCTGACCGATTACTTCACTTGAGCTCATCCCGACGACAAGTAAATGACGCTCTGAAAGACGCGCATCTTTCTGAAGGTCCCCGAGCGCTTCTAGCGTATGACGGGTGATTTGACGCGCTGTTTGTTCATTCACAGAAAACGCCTCCTTATCCCTTTGCTTCGTATTCCTTTATCTTACCGACTCGTTTTGCATGGCGACCTGCTTCATACTCTGTCTCAAGCCACACCTTCGCAATTTCAGTCGCAAGTCCTGGTCCAATAATACGCTCGCCCATTGCTAGGACGTTTGAATCATTATGCTGTCTTGTGGCTTTCGCACTGAAAAGATCATGCACGAGCGCACAGCGAATGCCATTTACTTTATTCGCTGCAATCGACATTCCGATCCCCGTACCGCAAATTAAAATGCCGCGATCCGCTTCACCAGTAGCTACTTTCTCGGCTACAGGGATCGCATAGTCAGGATAATCAACTGAATCATGGCAGTCACAGCCAAGATCGATCGGCTCCATCCCTAATTCTTGAATCACGTGAATAATGTCTTCTTTAATTTTCACACCAGCATGATCGGCACCTACGGCAACTTTCATGGTTATCCCTCCAATTCTTCTCGATCGAGCCGCTCAATCATTCGCTCAATCGCTTCCTCAATTTCTGCATATGTTGTTCGATATTGCTCAATGGTTCCACCAAACGGATCCGATATATCCATAGAAGGTAACGCTTGCTCAAGCGTTTGCAACTCACTTAACTCTTTTCTCATTTCTGCTTCGAATTGTTGACGCTTTTCAGCTTGTTTTTCTGTATCCAATTTTGTGATGTCATGAAGAAAAGCCGCTCGCTTCATTTCGATTTCAGCTGCTTTTTCATGGTACTCATCGTACTTTTTTTCATTTTCTGTTGCGGCATATTCTTTTAAGGTATACACCTTATGAGAAATTTCAGGGAAATCCCGAAGCACGAGCGCTTTGTGGCTACTCGTCATCGTGAGGAGAAGATCGCCCCATTCTGCTAGATTCCGATCCAACATTTTCGCTGTATGCGTAAATGGTACGTTTTTCTCTTCTAAAAGTATTTCTACCTGACGGCTCGCCGGTGCGCCATTCGCTGCAAAAACGCCAGCCGATTTCGCTTCAATTTTGTTGTTTTTATTTTTTAAGATCACTTCCGCCATTGGGCTGCGGCATGTGTTACCTGTACACACAAATACAACTCTCACCTTGTCCACTTCCCTTCCCTTCTTATTATGAGAGAAGAAAGGGGATAAATCCACCCCTCGCGCGTAGCGAAAAAAACTTGAAGTTCTGAAACCTTTTTGTCATCTGTCCGTAATACTTGTTAGAAGCAAATCAAGGGGGGAAAGTCGCATGTCACAAAGAAAAGTCGTTATTTTAGCAGGAAGCATTGTTCTATTTCTTATTCTTGGCGTAATCCTCGTTACAAGCTGGTATACCGTGGATGAATCCGAGCAGGCTGTCATTATGACGTTCGGAAAAGTTGATGAAGAAATTAGCGATGCTGGTCTTCATTTTAAACTTCCATGGCCGATCCAGCAGGTCGATATTCTACCAAGAGAAACATTCAGCTTAACGTTCGGATACGATGAGGAAGATGGAAAGATTGTGGACTATCCAGAGGAAACCAAAATGGTTACTGGAGATGAGAACATCGTCCTCGCTGACCTCGTCGTTCAGTGGCGTATCACGAATCCAAAACAATACTTATATTACTCAGACGAACCGAAAGAAATTCTCTACAATGCGACTTCTTCTTCATTAAGAGGCGTTATCGGTAGTTCCGAAATCGATGAAGCGTTAACGTCAGGAAAAGCGGAAATTGAAGGAAACGTTCGAGACATTCTTACTAAATTGATAGATCGCTACGAAATTGGCATTTCCATACTTGATGTAAAGCTTCAAGACGTTGAACTCCCAAATGATGAAGTACGAAAAGCGTTCACGAACGTTGTCGATGCGCGCGAACAAAAAGAAACGACCATCTATGGAGCGAAGAAATACAAAAACCAGGAACTGAGCGTTGTGGAAGGTCAAAAAGATGCGCGTATTTCCAAAGCAGAAGGTGAAAAAGCACAGCGAATCGAGCAGGCGCGTGGGGATGTCGCGACATTTAACGCTCTCTACAATGAATACAAGAACAATCCAGATATCACAAGACAGCGACTTGTCTTAGAAACGCTTGAAGAAGTGCTACCTGATACAAAGATTTATATTACCGATGAAGGCGGAGACACCGTGAAGTATTTACCGATCCAACCGGCGCAAGAGAAAACGACTGAAACACCGAAGCCAAAGGAGAGTGAAAAGAATGAGTGAGAACGTTTTTAATATGGATGAACATCGCCGTAAGATGAGTCCCGGCAAAATCGTAAAGAGCATTCTACTTATTGTTCTTCTCCTCCTTATCATTGGCAGCATTTTCAGCACTCTCTTCGTTGTAAAGGAAGGCGAGTACAAAGTGATTCGTCAATTCGGAGACGTTGTTAAGATTGAAACGGAGCCTGGACTAAAGATGAAGGTGCCCTTTATCCAATCTGTTACGACACTTCCAAAGTATCAAATGCTTTATGATGTGAATCCAGAAGAAATCACAACGAAAGATAAAAAGCGGATGACTGTTGATAACTATGCAGTTTGGTCAGTTAGTGACCCACAGGATATGATTACTAACGCACGGACAATCGAAAATGCGGAAGCAAAAATGGGGGAATTCATTTTCTCCGTTATTCGCTCAGAACTTGGTCAGCTTGAGTATGACCAGATCATTAACGAAGAAAAGTCGAATCGAGGAAGTTTTAATGACAATGTGCGAGAGCGCGTGAATGAATTACTTGAACGGGATTCATACGGCATCCAAGTGACAGATGTGCGCATGAAGCGGACCGACCTTCCTGATGCGAATGAACAGTCTGTATACCAACGTATGATTTCAGAGCGTGAATCGAAAGCACAAGAGTACCTATCTCAAGGGGATGCCGACTCCGATCGAATCAAAGCAGAAACAGATAAAGAGGTTGATATGATTCTTGCCAAGGCCGATGCGGATGCGGAAGAAATTCGCGCAGAAGGTGAATCCGAAGCGGCTAAAATCTACAATAAAGCATTTAGCAAAGACCCCGAATTCTATGAACTTTACCGCACGCTTGAGTCGTATAAAACAACGCTAAACGACGAAACCGTGATTATGTTACCAGCAGATTCACCGTATGCGAGGCTTTTACAGGGCATTACGGAATAAATTTTTTCAGGGAGGCCGCTTGTATGACCGAGCGCCCTCCCTGAAAGTGCTTTATTGGCTAAATTCTCGTTTTATTGGCCAAACTGAGATTTTATTGGCCAAAAGTTCATTTTTATTGGCCAAATCCCCGCCAGCCCACACATCATCACACCATTACACGATCAACAACTTCAACCCAAAACAAAATAAGATGCAGCCTCCAAGCAGTTCGCTATAAGAACCGATCCAGCGCTGGAACTTTCGACCCATCATTAAACCAGACCAGGTTAAAAACATGCTGATCAGGCCGAACAATAGAATCGTGACAAATACTCTTGCTCCATAAATACCAAGACTTAGACCAACGGAAAAACTATCAAGACTAACGCTCAACGAAAAAACAAGCAGGCCGAATCCGATAGGGGTTACAAACGGTTTATCTCGCGATGATAGCGAAGAAAGTCCCATTTGAATACCGAGTAACAGCAAAAGGCCGCCGCCGACCATCGTCGCGACCGTGCCAAAATGTTCGGATAAAACGCGTCCAATCATCATTCCGGCAAGAGGCATTCCCATATGAAAAAGTCCAATCACCACACCGATTTTGGCAATTTGGCGGAGACGGAGCGGGATCATACCCATGCCAAGTCCAACTGAAAAAGCATCCATACCGAGAGCAAATGCCATTATGCTTAATGTGGCGAGCTCTCCAATTAATGCAGTGGAAATCATTCCATCTCCCCCCGGGACGTGCTATTCAACTTTTATGCACGTCCTCTTGAAAATAGAAGGGAAAGAATGAATAATAGATTAAGTAAGGCTCGTTAAGGGTAGTGTTTTAGTAATGATTGAGCCAAATTGGAGGAACGAATACGATGAGTGTGCATAAAGGGATTTCGAATCAGCTTAGTCAAAAAAACAGGGAAATCAATTTGTTTATTCAGTTAGATAAAGAGCGAGAAGCCGCAATTGCGCATGCCACCGAATTATGTGCAGCTAACGAACCATTTACAACGGATCGCATTAACGAACTTGCTCTACAAATTAATGAACTTGCAAAACAAGGAAGCATCCCTACCCGTACGTACGTAACACCGCAAATGGTAGAAGAGTTCGTCAACAAAAAACGCAGCTAGTCTATAGTAAAAACCCGCTCATGGCCTGAGCGGGTTTTTTGTTATTCTTTGATTACACGATTGCTGGCTGCTTTTGATAGCCGGTTCATTACGGCTGCTCCTACGCCCTCATGTTTAAACATTTCACTATAAATTTCATCAACGTCTGATTCATCGAACTGCCTTAGGACATCATACAAGCGGTTCGCAACTGAAATCAGATCTGTTCTTGTTCCGCACGGGATGACCACGTCGGCACGGTACGTCGCTTTCGATTCTTCCGTTGCGAGAACACCAATCTTTTTACCTTCTGCTCTACGCTTGTCCACAAGTGATTGCAAGTATGAATGGGACCCATCCACAAGTGTGACCGGAGCCGTCGGAGCATAGTGTGTGTACTTCACGCCAGGGGATTTTGGCTTTTGCCCTTCGTCACTTAGCGCTGGATCCACGTTCACTTCCCCAACAACTTCCTCTAACTGCTCTTTCGTCACACCACCCGGACGAAGGATTGTCACGTGATCGCCTGAACAATCCACAACCGTAGACTCAAGCCCAACGCCAGTCGAACCGCCGTCCAAAATACCAGCAATTCTGCCACTTAAATCATGAATCACATGTTTCGCTGTGGTTGGACTCGGTTTTCCTGATAAGTTCGCACTTGGCGCGGCAAGTGGTAAATTC
>ENA-ORXC01001508-ORXC01001508.1-marine-metagenome-genome-assembly--contig:-NODE-1508-length-13625-cov-55.803956_pt1 | contig 13625 bp, 13 predicted proteins | sample MGYA00237865_ERZ511478 | MGnify/ENA metagenome assembly ERZ511478 | reverse complement strand
GTTAGCAAATAAATCACAGATAGAAAGTCCGCGAGGACTTTCGTAAGTAAGCTATAACTAGCAATGAATTATACACGGTGTTACAGCACGTTTTTTACTTTCCGTTTTAATTTTCTGTTTTTAGAATTCAATACTACAACACCACATCTTCCCTTGGTTCCAAAATCACGAGCTCCATCGTCTCCTTTATAAACTTTTATTTCATCTATGTTTTTATCGTTTATTAATTCAAGAATTTCAGATGTTTTAGGATATTCTAATGGATTTAATATATATCCGAACTTTTTAAAACTCAAAATGAATAAAATCTTGCATTGGCATTCGGAACTATACCTTGCTTCAATAACGTCGTATGCAAGCTTAATGGCTTCCATTTTGCAAGGTTTCTCTATTCGATTAAATAATGTATCATTTATAACTTTAGCTTTAATTTCAACAATTTTTTTAGGTATAGAATTCAGTTTTTCAAATTCAGAAATCCATTCAGCGTTCTGCTTTTCAGTCAGAATAGAGTCAGTTTTTATTTCTTGAGCAAAAATCGTATTGACAAAAGATAGAAGTAAAGCAAATAATAATAATTGTTTCATATTTAAATATTTCCACCAAATTTAAAGTCAGGCGTTCAATTATAAAATTCAAAATGAGTGAACTGGTCTTTTAGTTTAGCGAAATGTTTTTCTCAAATGTGCTGTAACGTATATATAAACGCAAGTTATTAAAAACATATAAGTTATCATACCCGTAATGGTTGTATAAACGAATGTTTTGACCGTTTTTTACCAATCTCGATTTTCGGCGTATAAACGAATGTTTTGACTTATTAACACAACTCTCACAGTTGGCTATCTCAATCACTAGCAAGTTTACTTGTATTGCATCTTTTATTTTCTTTCGCGAAAGCGCAAAAACAAACAAACTAGCTACACAATCTACATAATCATAAATCTCGTTTTTTAAAAACAGTAAAGCCATCTTATAAAGATGGCTTTACTTAAAAAGTATGTTACAATCACATACTTAATGGAAGAACGTCTCATTCTAGTAATACGTAAACCTACGTACTTTAGAAATGTATTTTGCAAGGCGTATCACCTGGTGGCTGTATCCATACTCGTTATCATACCAGATGTAAAGAAGTACGTTTTTACCATCCTTACGTACGATAGTGGCATTACTGTCATAAATACTAGGAGCAGATGAGCCTATAATGTCGCTAGACACAAGCTCATTATCTATAGAGTACTTAATTTGCTCTACAAGCTCACCCTCTAGTGCATACTTTTTAAGAAGTGTGTTTATCCCTTCTATGCTTGTCTCTTTTGTAAGCTCAAGGTTAAGTATTGCTAGAGATCCGTTAGGCACGGGTACACGTATCGCGTTTGAGGTAAGCTTCCCTTCAAAATGTGGTAACGCCTTACTCACTGCCGCACCAGCACCAGTTTCTGTAATCACCATATTAAGAGCAGCGGCTCTACCACGGCGGTACTTACTGTGCATATTATCTACCAGGTTCTGGTCGTTTGTATATGCGTGTATAGTCTCTAGGTGACCTGTTTGTACACCTAGGGTGTCATCTATAGCTTTAAGAATAGGTGTGATGGCATTTGTAGTACAAGATGCTGCACTAAAGATTTGTACCTCATCTGGGTTGTGTTCTTGGTGGTTTACACCGTGCACAATGTTAGGGATTCCTTTACCAGGAGCGGTAAGTAATACCTTTGCCACACCCTTACTTACTAGGTGCCTGCTTAGTTGTTCTTTATCTCTAAAGGCACCCGTGTTATCTATCACAAGGGCATCTTTTATACCATAAGCGGTATAGTCTATATCTTCTGGTGCATTTGCACTTATAATATTTACCGTAGTACCGTTTATAATGAGGGCTTGGTTCTCTACATCTACAGAGACGGTACCTGTAAAGTCACCGTGTACAGAGTCACTTTTAAGAAGACCTGCTCTTTTCTCAAGTATACCGGCATCTATCTTCCCTCTTGTTACCACAGCTCTTAGACGTAACTGGCTACCTTTACCCGTGCGTGTCATAAGCTCTCTCGCTACAAGACGCCCTATACGGCCAAAACCGTACAGCACCACATCCTTAGGCTCAATAGGCGCTGCCTGCTGTGCAGGTTTAAGGCGTTGTGCAATAAAGCTCGTTGCGTTTTCATTTTCTTCTAGGTGGTACTCATACGTAAGCTTACCTATATCTAGCTTAGATGGTGGCAAGTCTAGTTGCTTTATAGCCTGCGCGATCTCTACACTATCAAATATAGAGATAGGCTTCCCTACAAAGGCTCCTGCATACTCGTGAAGGTCTAAAATCTGACTCACGTTGCGATCCATCACTTGGTTTCTAAATAAAACAAGCTCTATAGCATTGTCATACCATAGGTCGCTAGCTATTTTAATAAATTCTACAGTGGCTCTTCGGCGGTCTGCTTGAAAGGAAAGTTCTTTTTCGTATGTTTCTGATTGACTCATAGTAAGATACTAAACGTTACATTGTTTTTTTTGTACGCTTTCGCGAAAGCGTAATTTTTCAAATTTTGTGCAAAAGTAGCCATTTCTGTCTGTTACTCAAACGTTTTCGTAAATGAATTTCTCCCACAAAAAAATAACCCCTCCAGAAACTGAAAGGGTTATAAGTTTTAAAACGCGTGTGACTTAGTCAAAAATAAAGCGGTTGCGCTCACCTTTTCGATCCACAAAGACGATGCTCACAGGCTCGTCTGCACTTTTATTTTTAAATATTTCTTTTACATCATCTATAGAGTTTACCATAACATCATCTATTTCAGATATAACAAGACCTACAATATCATAATTTTTCATAGATTCCCCTAACTTATCGCTTATCACAACACCATTTTTGGCTTTGTACTTGTCAAGGTCTTTTGGGGAGGCATTTTTAACCTGTATCCCTAGTCGCTCTATGTCAAAAGTGACAGACTTTACTAGTTTTACGGGTAGGGTCATAAGTTCATCATCACGTAAAATCTCTACTTGTATAATATCATTAGGTCGCTTGGTATTAATGTATCCAGAGAGGTCAGAAAACTTGGTCACGTTTACATTATCAAGTTTTTTGATAATATCACCACTCGTGATACCTGCTTGCTCTGCACCACTCTCATACTCTACACTGGCTACATAAAAGCCTTCTGTAGTGTTAAGGTCTTGATCTTTTGCAATGGCAGCATTAAGTGTGCCTCCAGTAACACCTAGTATGCCTTTTTGTACAGAGCCATATTGCATAATGTCTTCCATAATCTTACGAGCATTGTTAGACGGTACGGCAAAGGCATACCCTACATAAGATCCCGTTTGTGAGGTGATGGCCGTGTTAATCCCTACCAGCTCACCAAAAATATTTACAAGTGCTCCACCACTGTTACCAGGGTTAATAGCCGCATCTGTCTGTATAAAAGACTGGAAGTTTGCATCACGCTCATCTATATCTCTCGCCTTTGCAGAGACTATACCTGCGGTAACGGTAGAGGTAAGGTTAAAAGGGTTACCTACGGCAAGTACCCATTCTCCCACCTTTGTAGCATCACTATCGCCAAAGGGGATATAAGGCAACTCCTCACCAGCATCTATTTTAAGGATCGCAATATCTGCCTTTGCATCTTTGCCTATCACTTCTGCCATAAAGGTTTTGTTATTATTAAGCGTGACCTCTACCTCAGAGGCGCCATCTATCACGTGGTTATTTGTAATAATGTATCCATCTCCAGAGATAATCACACCACTACCGGCACCTACAATGCCTTTATTAGTTTGTCCGCCACCACGTAAATATTCCATCATATTACGCGGTTGCTTGTACACTTGTACATTTTTTACGTGCACCACACCATTTACCGTGCGCTCTGCCGCTTCTGTAAAATCTACACCGCTGGCAGCTGCCGCAAGTGCTTCATAATTTACAGGGGTATAGGCAGGGGTGGTTTGGGTTTGTACTGGGGTTGAGACTACTTGTGTAGGCTCTTCTATAAATAATTTATAAGATCCTAGCGTTATTGCGCCGGCTAGTAAGGCGATTAAGAATGTTCCTCCGATTTTTTTCATAGTCCTTAGCATTTTATCAATAATCGTTAAAATTAAAAATTTAGTATTCTGTCGGTTTCTATTTAACTGGCATTTAACATCAAAAAGGAGTTTGATATTTGCTACTTTTGTCGCTTATATTGAGCATAAATGACAATTTCTTTTTCAAAATATCAAGGCACCGGTAATGATTTTGTAATCATAGATAACCGTCTAGATATATTTCCCAAAGATGATACCAAACTTGTTGCACAACTCTGTGACCGTAAATTTGGCATAGGGGCAGATGGTTTAATGCTGCTAGAAAGTCACCCTTCGGCAGATTTTAGAATGGTGTATTATAATGCAGATGGTAATGAGAGTAGTATGTGCGGTAATGGTGGGCGATGTTTGGTCGCTTTCGCGAAAGCGTTATCACTCATAGATACCCACGCTACCTTTGAAGCGGTAGATGGAATGCACGAGGCCACCGTAAAGGATGGAATTGTACATCTTAAAATGCAAGATGTTGCAGAAATTAAAACAACACCAGAATATAGCTTTCTAGATACCGGGTCGCCACATCACATTAAAATGGTGAGTGACGTAAAAACCGTTGCGGTAAAAGAAGAAGGTGCAGCCATACGTTATGGAGCGCTTTATGGAGAGGCTGGAAGTAATATAAACTTTGTGCAAGAGCTAGAAGATGGTCACTTTGCCGTGCGCACTTATGAGCGTGGGGTAGAAGATGAGACCTTGAGCTGTGGTACGGGAGTTACCGCCGTGGCAATTGCAGCACATAATAATGGTGTAACTTCAAAAAATAATATACAACTGGATGTAGAGGGTGGTAAACTAGCGGTGTCTTTTACAAAAACAGCGACGGGTTATACAGATGTATATCTTATAGGTCCTGCGACCTTTGTTTTTAAAGGGGAGTGGCAATGTTAACACTACGAGGTACACGTACAGCTTTACGAGCCCTAGAGCTAGAAGATCTAGAGGCACTTTATGAGATAGAAAATAATGAGGCACTCTGGTTTGTAGGGGAGACGCTAGCGCCCTACTCAAAGTTTGTACTTAAGGAATACCTGGCAAATGCGCACAAAGATATATTTGAGATGCGACAGTTGCGTCTTGCTATTTGTGATGTAACGTCTGGAGCTTTTTTGGGTCTTATAGACCTCTTTGACTTTGATCCTCATAATTTACGCGCGGGAGTGGGCGTTGTGATTGCAACAGAAACAGAAAAGCGCAAGGGATATGCCAGTGAGGCGATAGCCTTACTTAAAAAGTATGCAAAGACACATCTCCATATGCACCAGTTATATGCAAACATAGGAGATGAGAATAAAGCAAGCATAGCACTTTTTGAAAAAGCAGGGTTTGAGCTTGTGGGCATAAAAAAAGAATGGAGACGCAGGCGCGACCTCACCACAGGTGAAGAATCATTTACAAACGAATTATTATATCAACACATATTATAAATGTACATCAAGAGAATACTTTTAATCATCGGGATAGTGGGCGTAGTAGTAGGCGGTATTTTTGCCTACACGGTTTACGACGCTATTTTTTCTGATAACACAGCGTTTAATAATGAGCGCGCTCATTTATACATCCCTACGGGAGCAGATTTTAATGATGTAACGGCAGAGCTTACGCCATTACTTAAAGATGTAGATGCATTTGCATCTGTCGCTCAGAAAAAGGGATATGTGTCTAACGTAAAACCGGGTCACTATATCATTAAGAAGGGTATGAGTAATAATGATATTATTAATACCATTCGTGTTAAAAATGCGCCTGTAAAGGTGGCTTTTAATAACCAAGAGCGCCTAGAGGATATGGCCGGCCGTATCGCTACACAGATAGAGGCAGACAGTACCTCACTTATTAATGCAATGCTAGATGTAAACTTTTTACGTGAGCACGATTTTAATAAGGACACGGCACTTACTATGTATATTCCTAACAGTTATGAATTTTTCTGGAACACCAGCGCCGAAGATTTTAGAGCGAGAATGCTTAGTGAGCACAAAAAATTCTGGAATAAAACCAGACTCGCAAAAGCCGAAAAATTAAACCTCACACCGGCAGAGGTGTACTCACTTGCATCTATCGTACAGAAGGAAACCGCAAAGACAGATGAGCGACCACGAGTAGCAGGCGTATACCTTAATAGACTTAAAAAAGGAATAAAACTAGACGCAGACCCTACCGTTATATATGCTGTAAAGCGCACTAAAAATGACTGGGATATGGTGATAAAGCGCGTGCTATATAAAGACCTAGAGACAGACTCTCCTTATAATACGTATAGAAATAGAGGGATACCACCAGGACCTATATTTATGCCAGACGTAACAGCAATACAGGCGGTTCTTAACCCAGAAAAGCATAACTACTACTACTTTGTGGCAGATGTAGAAAATTTTGGCTATCACAAGTTTGCAAAGACACTATCGCAACACAATGCAAATAGTGCCGCATATAGAAGGTGGATAAACAGCAAGAAGATCCATCGTTAAGATAGCATCACATAAAATTTTATAAACCCAAACCTAGTGTTTGGGTTTTTTTATACCCGAGCTCAGAGAGGTGTAAAAACAGGTAGATGCCCGTATGTTAAAATGGTGTTATACCTTATAGTTGGTTGTATTTTCTGAATTATTTTTGCGTTGTAGTATGTGACAATTGACGTTTTAAGTAATTTTATACTTGTATTAAATTGCATTAAAATATGCTAAAACGTTATAGTTGAACTTATTTTGTGAGTGTAAGTATCATAAAATCAGCGATTCATAAAGTTTTGCCAAAAAATTAAAATAAGTTTTTCTGGTAATCTTTAAAGGTTGTATTTTTGCGCGCCGAAACAGACAGCACCCTAAGAGAAATTTAAATAGTAATTTCTTGGCTGTCGAAATGTATTTATATGGTTAGGAACTTGATAAAAGTTACTGTATTGCCTCTTATGTTAGGTATTCTGATAGTGTCAAACAAATCAGAAAAAACATATGATTTTTCTCACTATACCACAGATGGTATAGCTATGGACTTTAGTGTTCCTCTTCCGGAGGAGACGGTTCAAACCCCTTTTGTATTTAACCCTACACCGCTTACAGGTAAAAATTATACCGGTTTTAAAGAAGCACTTGCTTTTAAAGAATCTCGCGGTGATTACCTTACTATAAACAGATTTGGATATCTAGGTAAGTACCAGTTTGGTGCATCTACATTAGATCTTTTAGGTATTCAAGATGGCTCTGAGTTTCTAGAGAATCCTGTACTGCAAGAGCAAGCCTTTTTACTTAATGCCTCTCGTAATAAATGGGTCTTACGTCGTGATATAAAACGATATGAAGGTCGCTGGATTTCTGGCGTGCGCGTTACCGAGTCTGGTATACTCGCTGCAGCACACCTTGCTGGGCCTGGTAGTGTAAAGAAGTTTTTACGCTCTGGTGGAGCTACTGGTTTTCAAGATGCCTTTGGTACAAGTATACGTAGCTATATGAAGCGTTTTTCTGGCTATGATGTGTCAAATATAGAAGCGATTAAAAAGCCTTCATTACAAAACTTATCTGCTAGTTTATAATAGCATAAACATACACTTATATATAAACCCCAGTATCATTATGATGCTGGGGTTTCTTTTTGTTACGCTTTCGCGAAAGCGTAATAACCCACCTCACCATCACTTCATAAAGCCATTGCTAGGAGACAGTAATCTCTATAAAGTACTGTCGTAAAATGTCAGTTTGTCACATATCGCATTGTGGTACTTTTTTCGCTTTAAGCAAGACTCAAATTTTACACTTTAAAACATATATACAATGTCAACAGGAAAAATTAATGTATCGGTAGAGAATATCTTTCCGCTTATTAAGAAGTTCTTATATAGTGATCACGAGATTTTCTTACGTGAGCTTATCTCAAACGCAACAGACGCAACCCTTAAGTTAAAACACCTTACCTCTATAGGTGAGTCTAGTGCTGAGTATGGAAATCCTCAGATAGAAGTAAAAATAGACAAGGAAGGGAAGAAGCTTCATATTATAGATCAAGGTCTTGGTATGACGCAAGAAGAGGTTGAGAAGTATATTAACCAACTTGCATTTTCTGGAGCAGAGGAGTTTTTAAACAAGTATGAAGATGGTGCAAAAGATACAGGAATCATAGGGCACTTTGGTCTTGGTTTTTACTCGGCATTTATGGTGGCAGAGAAGGTAGAGATTATTACAAAGTCACATAAAGATGAGCCAGCAGCACACTGGACGTGTGATGGTAGTCCTAACTTTACACTAGAAGCGGCAGATAAGACAGAGCGCGGTACAGAGATTATCTTACACATCGCAGAAGATAGTACAGAGTTTCTCGAAGAAGGACGCATCGCGGGACTGCTTTCTAAGTACAACAAGTTTATGCCAGTGCCTATTAAGTTTGGTATGAAAACAGAGACGCTTCCTAAGCCAGAAGATGCAAAGGAAGAAGATCCAGCTCCTACACAAGAGGTTGATAATATTATAAACAACCCTAACCCAGCCTGGACAAAGCAACCAGCAGATCTTGAAGAAGAAGATTATAAAAACTTCTACCAAGAGCTGTATCCTTCAAACTTTGACGAGCCGTTATTTAATATACACCTTAATGTAGATTATCCTTTTAACCTTACAGGTATCTTATACTTCCCAAAACTTGGGCAGGATATGAATATGCAAAAGGATCGCATACAGTTATATCAAAACCAAGTTTTTGTTACAGATAACGTAGAGGGTATCGTACCAGAATTCTTAACGATGCTACGTGGAGTGATAGACTCTCCAGACATCCCACTTAACGTATCTCGTAGTTACTTACAGGCAGATGGAGCAGTAAAGAAAATATCTGGCTACATCTCTCGTAAGGTGGCAGATAAGCTTAAGTCACTCTTTAATAACGACAGAGAAGATTTTGAAAAGAAATGGAATGACATCAAACTCGTTATAGAGTACGGTATGTTATCTGAAGATAAGTTCTTTGAGAAGGCAGATAAGTTTGCACTATACCCTACAGTAGATAATACATTCTTTACTTGGGAAGAGCTTGAAGCAAAAATCAAAGAAAACCAAGTAGATAAAGACGGGAAGACTGTTGTACTTTATGCAAGTGATACAGATGCACAGCACTCATACATACAGAGCGCAAAAGACAAAGGATATGAAGTATTATTACTAGATTCTCCTATTGTATCTCACTTAATCCAGAAGCTAGAGACTAGTAAAGAAAACGTAACTTTTGTACGTGTAGATGGTGATCATATAGATAACCTTATCAAAAAGGACGAAGAGCAAATCTCAAAACTCTCTGACGATGAGAAGGAGACTGTAAAAACAGCTATTACAGATGCTATTGCAAACTCGTCTTACACGGTACAAGTAGAAGCGATGGATAGTAATGCTGCACCATTTATCATCACACAGCCAGAGTTTATGCGCCGTATGAAGGAGATGCAACAAGCCGGTGGTGGCGGAGGTATGAATATGTTTGGTAATATGCCAGAGATGTACAACCTAGTAGTAAATGGTAACCACGAGCTGGTGACAGAAATACTCAATGCAGATACAGATGAGACTAAAAAGCGTCTAATCACACAATCATTTGACCTAGCAAAACTATCTCAAAATCTACTTAAGGGTGAAGAGCTTACTAGCTTTATAAAACGCTCTTATGAGATGATTAAATAATGTGAGAGTGCCTAGCACAGCACATTAATGTAAACCACCTTTTTCATTTTTGAAAAAGGTGGTTTTTTTATTTTAGCTATGATTATACGTAACGTCTAGCATATTGTTGCGTCTTATCATACAGTATGAGAACACCTACATAGTGCAGGTGTTAATTATTAAGATTACAAAAGAAATTATATGTCACTTACTCCATCTAATATGTTACCACTAGGTACAAAGGCTCCAGAGTTTCAACTGCTTGATACGGTTACAAACCAGCTTTGCAGTTATCACGATATTAAGGGTGAGCGCGGCACAGTGGTGATGTTTATATGTAATCATTGCCCCTTTGTAGTACACGTGGTAGATGAGATTGTGCGTATCGCAAACGATTATCGTGTGCTCGGTTTTGGCTTTGTGGCGATAAGTAGTAATGACATTGTAGCATACCCGCAAGACGGCCCAGAGATGATGTGGGCAAATGCTCGTAAAAACAGCTTTACATTTCCGTATCTACTTGATGAGACACAAGAGGTGGCAAAAAACTATGATGCTGCCTGCACACCAGATTTCTTTGTTTTTGGACCAGATGATCGTCTTGTGTATAGAGGGCAGCTAGATAACAGTAGGCCAGGTAATGGCATCCCGGTAAACGGCAGAGACCTGAGAGAAGCACTAGATAATATCTTTAACAGCAAGCCACAAGCAACCCTGCAAAAACCAAGTATGGGTTGCAACATCAAGTGGAAATAGTAGGGGAGAGTTATTAGGTACGCTTTCGCGAAAGCGCACTCAAAACCACTATTAATTGCAGTGAGCGTTCAGATTGAAAACGTAAGTGTAGGCATACTATTAAACTTGATGTCATATAATTGAGTAATTATTATCCTCGCTTTTTATGGCTTAGTATTTTGTGCTTAGGCTATTTCTGCTATTTTTACGTAAATCTCACATTTTTGGAAATCTTAGAAAATTTACGCATCCTAGACGGCATCGATATTTTACTCGTAGCCATCTTAATGTTTTACCTCTATAGACTGGTAAAAGGTACGGTTGCGATAAACATTTTTATAGGTATCGTAGTCATCTACTTGATCTGGCAACTCACCGTCTTGCTTAAGATGGAGATGCTTAGTACCATATTGGGGCAGTTTATAGGTGTGGGGATGTTTGCACTTATAGTCGTTTTCCAGCAGGAGATACGTAAATTTTTACTCCTTATAGGGAGTACAAACCTCACTAAGGGAGGACTCTTTAAAAACTTTAATTTTTCTAAAAAGGAAGGTACACTGGCTTTAGATCTTAATGCAGTTCTCACTGCTTGCGAGAATATGGCTGCTTCAAAAACGGGAGCACTTATTATCATAAGAAGAGATACCAGTCTAGAGTTTGTAAAAGATACGGGAGACAGGATGGAGATAGAAGTAAACAGACCTATTATAGAAAGTGTTTTTTATAAAAACTCAACCCTACACGACGGGGCGATGATTATAGAAGAAAATAAAATTACAGCTACAAGAGTCATATTACCCGTAACACAAGAGCGTGACATCCCACTACGTTTTGGACTTAGACACAGAGCTGCCGTAGGTATTACAGAAAAGACAGATGCGCTCGCACTGGTAGTGAGTGAGGAGTCTGGTGCAATAAGCTATATAAAGGACGGAGAGTTTGTACTCTATAAAACGATAGACGATTTACGCATACTACTAGAGACAGAACTTACGTAAGCAATGGCAGATAAAAAGTCTAAAAAGCTCCCTAAAAAGGCAAAAGCAAAAACGCCTAAGAAGCAAAAGCGAGAGCTACTTGTAATCTCAGAGAGTTGTAAAAACTGTGGTACTCCGTTAGACTTAGACCAGCGCTTTTGTTCTCATTGTGGCGCAAAGCGTATGCACAACAGGCTTAATACACGCAACTTACTAGAAGATTTTACAGAGCGTTTTCTCAATATAGAAAATGTCTTTCTCAAAACGTTTATTGACCTTTTTACAAAGCCAGAAGATGTTATAAATGGTTATATAGGTGGATTGCGAAAGCGCTATATGTCTGCCTTTAGCTACTTTGCAGTGGCACTTACTATAGGGAGTATTTACATTTTCTTATTTAGAAATTGGTTTTTAGATACAGAAAATGGACTGTTTAATGGATTCTTTACAGGTCTAGAAGCCGGTGCACAATCTAATGGTGGTGATGGCGTGATGGAGCTTGTAAATTTTATATTTGATTATAACTCCTTTATAAGCTTTCTATACATTCCATTTTTTGCAGTGATTTCAAAAATTGTTTTCTGGAATTATAAGGAGGTAAATTTTATAGAGCACATTGTGATATATCTCTATGCATACTCACAAACTCAAATTATAACTAATGTACTTTTTATACTTGCGGGCTGGTCTGCTGCTGGGCAAATTATAGTAAGTCTGTTTGTATCTACATTACCGTTTTTTTACACGGCATATGTCTTGTATCGCGTGTTTAATTTAAGTATCAAAAGTCTGGTCCTTAAAACAGGTATTTTTCTGTTAATTATAGTCCCTTTCAGCACTTTGTTAAGTGCCATTATAGGTACAGCAATGTATACAGCAGGTTCTTTTGACCCGCTTATAGAATCTGTAAAGAAATCTCACGATGCAAGAAGAGCAAAGAGAGATAGCATAAAGCAAGATAGCCTAAGGCTTAAATCTCTTACCCCACAATCTTTGCCAATACCAGTACAGAAAACTCAAGATAGTATAGAGTGACTTTAACATACTTGTAATTTTAGTATTATTGTTATTCTAAATCAATCAATCAAATGAGTAAACTCTCCAGGGCAGAAAAAAAAGCTTTAAAGAAGCAAAACAATCTTTTAAAAGTAGAGGATACCTGCATAAACTGTGCAGAGTATATAGCCCTAGACCAGCGTTTTTGCTCACACTGCGGTGGTAAACGTATTTATAATAGACTCACCTGGCGTAATCTTATAGAAGATTTTGTAGATCGTTTTTTAAATCTGGAAAACTCCTTTCTTAGAACATTTGTAGCGATGTTTACACGCCCAGATGAGGTTATAGGAGGTTATATGAATGGAATGCGTAAGAAGTACTTACCCGCATTCAGTTACTTTGCTATTGCACTTACCATTGCAGGAGTTTACAGTTTTTTACTTAAAAACTATTTTGCAGATGTTTTTACGGGTATGCAGGCAGATGCGTCTACAATGTTTGTTTCAGACCCAGAACAACTCGCAATGCAAAAGAAATTTGCAGAGGGCTGGGCAGAGGAGTGGATAGAGCTAGCTACAGACTATCAGTCTATGTTTTATTTTGCTGCAATACCACTACTTGCAGTTATCTCAAGAATTGTTTTCTGGAACTATAAGAAGTATAATTTTGTTGAGCATCTGGTCATCTATTTATATGCCTACTCACATACAGCTATGATAACCTCAGTATTATACATATGTTTTATGTGGAGTGAGACTGCTTTTCAAATTATAGGTTTTGCTGGGATGCCACTTGCTGTTCTTTATATAGGTTATGTACTTAAAAGACTCTTTAAATTAGATGCAGCTGGGATTATACTTAAAACGGCATTGTTTGGAGTAGTATTAACTGTAATCACCGCAGTGGTAGGTGGAATTTTTGGTGGGTTACTTATTTTTAATCTTCTCAAAAATGATGGGCAACCGGCAGAAAATGAATCGTCATTTGTAAAAATTATGCGAGAGTCCTTTGAGCAAGGTAAGAAGAAAGGAGAGGAAATTGCTAGGGAAAAGAAAGTCAAAGACTCTATTAAGCAAGACAGTGTAAAGCGACTTGAAGATATACTGGAGATTACTCCAGATATGATTAAAAATAGACCGCAGTAGGAGTACGCTTTCGCGAAAGCGTTATTAAAACCTCATAA
>ENA-ORXC01001507-ORXC01001507.1-marine-metagenome-genome-assembly--contig:-NODE-1507-length-13626-cov-13.806480_pt1 | contig 13626 bp, 9 predicted proteins | sample MGYA00237865_ERZ511478 | MGnify/ENA metagenome assembly ERZ511478 | reverse complement strand
CTCCAGAGCTGCGGGAATGGAGGGGTGCGGGAGCGTTTCTGTGAACTACGGGGGGGTCTGGACGCCACCGGATCCTGTGTCCTTCGAAAACTGTCTAAATGTATAGAATATTTATATTCAAAGTAGGAAACTGTTCCTAATTTCATCCCGGTGGCGTCCGTTGCGGATCCGCACCAAACTTGCCATCGTGAAACAACCTACTGTCACGAACTTTGCACGTCCGCCGCCGCATGGGCCCCAAGTGCTGCCACGCGCCTCTAGCGCAGGCGCACCCTCGAGGACACGCTCTGTACCCGTTTTTCCGGTGCCCTCCGCATCGAGTCTCCCAGTGCCACCACGATTCCTTTTCCCGGTCCGCGCCGAGCGGCACGTACAACTGTCGGCAACGGACTTGGCGTCCTTGGAAGAGGGAATGGAAATGTCCAAGCACATGATGGACGGCCTCCTGTTGTGGTTCCTCTACTGGGCTAGAAGCAGCGGTGTTATCGGTGGCCTGCGCGTGCTATCTGCACTGGACGGCGAGGACGTTAAGGACGCCTCGACTGACGACGTATTGATCGTGAACAGGGCTGCCAGCGTCTTGCTCGACCGCCTCGTGTTCAGCGGCGGTACGGTCGTCATGCCGATTTACAGTAGACGAGGTTGGTCGGGGGTGGTTATTAGAGGCCTCGACAAGGTTGTGCCGTCGGTTGTTCGGGCCGTGCTCGACGGCGAAGCCGAGCCCGTTTACGGGGCCGCCGTGGTGCTCATCAACACATACGCGGGGAATGGAGGCGCGGAGGTTGACTTTGAGGTGGTGAACGGCCTCTTCCGCTCCTTGACCGCAGCCATTTGCCAGACCCGCCTGCGCAGCAAGGACTGCATTGGGATGCGAATGCGTGTGAATGGATGCTTGAGGACTCGATTGCCGGTGCGCCGAGTGGGGACCCCGGTCGGAGAGATGGCGGACACGGCCGACAACCTGCTGGCGTACGTTTCTCTTCTCCACTCTGCTGAGCCCGCAGCAGCAGCGTGCCTTTTGCGCGCTGACGATAGCCCGCAATGGCGCAAGGCCCATTCTCCCCGGCGCCTGCGTGGCCTAATTGGCCGCATTGTTGAAGCGCACCGCCCTGGTGGCCAGGTCTGGCATGAGCAGGAACCGGCCGACGAGCTTTTGAACGGGTGCGACCTGTCTGAAGACGAGGCCTCTGAAGGCGGGGACTGCATGAAGGACGTAACAGACGACGAAGAAGCTGGCGCAGGTGGCAGCGCGCGCGATGGCGGCGGCGATGTCGGCGGCGGCAGAGATGGCGGCGACAGTGGCGGCTCCATTCCCGGTCGCGCGGGCGATCGTGGCGCTCGAGTGAGCGAAGACGCAGACAGAGCCGACGGCCGTGCCCGTGACGACAAGGATGAGATTGAGCGCCACGCTCGACACGTTTGCGCACGCGACCACGGCCGACGTCGTGATCGTGGATCTGTTGATGATGAGTTACATGTGCATGCAGGTCGCGACGGCGACGCCCGTTATGGAGGAGGCGGCCGAGCTGTTGGCGCCCGTCTCGACGCCGCTGTGCATGGCGATGACCAAGACCCCGCACGCGACCACGGCCGACGTCGTGATCGTGGAACTGTTGATGATGAGTTTCATGTGCATGCAGGTCGCGACGGCGACGCCCGATATGGTCGAGACGGCCGAGCTGTCGGCGCCCGTGTCGACGCCGATGTGCATGGCGATGACCAAGACCCCGCACGCGACCACGGCCGACGTCGTGATCGTGGAACTGTTGATGATGAGTTACATGTGCATGCAGGTCGTGACGGCGACGCCCGTGACGGAGGAGACGGCCGCGCTCGCAGTGCCCGTGTTGACGCCTCCATGCCTGACGATGCCGAAGTGGCCGCACGCGCGCAAGGCCAACGCCGTGATCGTGCCGATGTTGTCGATTCGTCATACGTGCAGCAAAGGCCCGACAGTAACGACGGTGACGGGGGAGGCGGCGGCGCAGTCTTCGCCTGTCGTGACGCCGGCGGCGGCGACGTCGAAGACGATCGACAAGTTGCCACACGCGCGCACGGCCGACGCCGTGATCGTGGAGCCGTTGTTGATGAGTCACATGCGCCTGCAGGCACCCGTGTTGATGCTGCCAGCAGCGTCGTCGACGGCGAACGAGAGGTTGCGGCCGTGGACGGAGATGGACGAGTTGGTGCACGCGCGCAGGACCAACGCCGTGCTGGTGCAGTTGTCGTTGATGGCCATCATGTGAAGCGAGGTCACGATGCCGACACCCGTGATGGAGCCGGCGGCCGCGATGTCGGAGCTCGTGCTGACGCCGCCGTCGACGGCGATGGACACCTCGCAACACGCACGAACGACCTACGCCTTGATGGTGGAGTTGTTGTTGATGGCGTTCATGTGCATCGTGGACAAGACGCCGCCGCCCGTGATGGCGTAGGCGGCGGCCCCGTCGACTCCCGTGTCGACGCCGCCGCGCACGGCGATCGACACGTTGTCGCTCTCGCACGCGATCGACGCCATCATGAAGGGGCTGCTGGCGACGTGCGACATGTGGCCACCGACGTTGCAGCTGGCGATGATCGGGACGATGATGGCGGTAGCGGTTCTGATGTGGGAGGTGGTCAACTTGGGGGTGATTTGTCTCTGTTTAGTGGAGTCTCTGCCTCGCGCCATGACGATCCGTTATCCAGCTTGGACGCGGAGGACCTCAGATTTATTTCAGAGGCTCTCTCCTCTACATGCTTCAGAGGAAAACCTGGACGCTCCAGGTCGTCGTACGTACCTTGTAACGATGAGGCAATGCAACTCGGGCCTGTGTCTTACAACGCTACGACGCAAAGACACTGCCCAGACCACGTCAAAGGTGCCCCAGAGGTCAGCCGCCGCCGTGAAACCACGGCCGAGCGCCGAGAAGGGGCTAACAAGCACGATGTTGATGCTGCCAGAGAAGTACATGCCCCTTCAACCCGCGGCTCACATGCCGATGAGGCGCGTGGCCCGGCAGCAGCACATCACGACGAAGGGGAGGCGTCTGCCCAGGCGGTTGGGTCCTCGTCACGACATGTCATGCAGTTCCACTCAGCACCTGTTACCGAATTGACATCGGTTCCTGAATTCGGAATGCACGGTCTGATTCGATCAAAGATTGCGTCGATTCGGACATTTGGTGCTCACGTATTCCGAGTAGTAGCCCCCGAGAGGCGTCCTCCGTCCAGTCGCCTGCCCAAGCGACTTACCGGGACTAAGCACAGGGTGCGCGTTCAGACCTTCCCACAATACCCGACCATCGTGAGTGACGCATTCTTTGGCAGGCCTGCGGCCGACTCTAGTGTGAAGCGCAAAGAGTTACGGGCTCAGCTGCCGTCAGAACGAGAAAAACGGTTGTCTGCTACGGAACTCAACAAAAAGGTCAGCGAGAGCGCAGCTTCCCTTCGAGCTGAGTACAAAGACTTTGGTGTGAAGCGCTTTCTCAGCAGTGTGAATGATCCGAGCGTCACATGGGTGCGACAGGTGACCGCTGCTCGGAACGAGAAGATGGTGATGGGCGGTGAGCCAAGACCAATCGATGTGTATTATCTTTCAGATATGTCACCTCGAAACGAGGATGGGTGCAGCAGGAGCCTTGGCGACCCTTCCTGTACCGCCATAGCGGCTTCTGTTCCTCCTCGTGAGCACTTTGAGAATCCACGCACTCTAAACCACCACACCATGCTCGGTGCCGCGTCTACGTACGAAGGAATAAACACCAACCTGCTTTACGCTGGGACCAGAGGGTCTCACTTCAGCTGGCACGTGGAGGACAGTCTGCTGCAGTCCTCATCGTACTTGCAGAAGGGCTCAAATAAGTTTTGGTTTTTTATTCCTGCCCCCGAACGTCCACGAGCCGAGCGCGTCATGCGAGAACACATGGACCCCGCTGTACTGGCAGCGGCTGGAGGGGATGTATGGGAGGTACTCGCTGTGAAAGCGTGCCTTTGGCCTGCGACTCTGTTTCTAGCGCATGGCGTTCGCGTGGGGTTCCACACGATGGAGACTGGGGACTTTGTTGTAACGGGGTACGGAGTGCTGCACAGTGGTTTCAACGGGGGACCAAACATAGCCTCTGCGGTGAACCTGGCATGCACGGGTTGGCTCTCCTATGCGATAGAACATTCCACTCACTGGCGTAAGAAGCTCACAATCCACATCCCTTTCGAAAAGTTGCTGGTGCTTGCCGCTCAGAAGCTAGCCGATGGGGAGTGGTGGTGCGGCGATGCAAAGACCTATGAAGCGTGGGAGCCAGCAGAGTTCCGACGCGATGTCGCCGTGATGGTGTCGTACTTAGAAGAGTACCTTAACAGTGTCGTTGCCTTCATGGAAGTGGACTCTCGGCCAGGCTGGGGAGGCAAAAAGCCCACTGCTGTGGCCCTTGGAAGCACATCACGAGCTGTTCAGCAGTTTATCGTCGAAAATGCGATCCAGCCGGAGGGTGAGCCCTTAGTGCTCCCAAACGAGATGGAGGGAACTGCTACAGACTACTCTGTTGACGGCGCTTCATGCCCTCACTGTGGTGTGGTCACATGGATTTCTGCGGTTGTTTGCCCGGCGTGCATTGAGCAGCTCAGTAATGATGCGGTTCCTGACGCGCCACTGTGCTGCTGGCGGTGTGCACCTGTCATGTTCGATGAAGAGCACGATCGGATCCGCCACGGCCTTCCGACTTCTAAGGACCTGGCCGGATTTCATGCTCCTGTGCTGGTTCAGCGGCTGTCTAACAGCAGCGTGTACCTTTTTGTGGACATGCTGAAGGTGCTCGGGGGGGGGGGGCGGAAGGGTGCCTCTTGAGGATGACACTTTTCTGGTTACCACTGATTTTCTCTTGTTTGATAGTCTCCGGGTCATGAGCTCTTACTTCCGACGTTCCCGGTGGGGGGTGGGGCGTGGAGGTTTGTGTGCTTTTCTCAGCTACTTTTTCGTGAGATACTGCCTTGACAATATTGCTCGTTTTGCTCGGTGAGGTGAGACATCCAGAGAACACAACTTCACTCAGCCGCATCCTACCGCAGCCGCATTGGCAAAAACGCCCCCAGTCATCCACTCTTGAAGTGGAAGCCACATCTCTTAGTGAACATCACGTTGCGCTGCCCGCAGGGCAAAACGAAGGCAAGTCGTCTCACATAGATAGCTGGTATCAAAGACAATCCAGCTTCAGTGTCGATTGTGACTTCAGCGGGCTGTCCCAAGACGCTGAATGCCATCGCTGGTAAATTCCAGGTCTCACAAGCGGTTACTGGCCGTCACACATAGGCTGTTGGAATGTTCATCAAAATCTTATCGTTTGCTCTTGAACCCATCGTATGTCCCTTGCTCGTTGTTTTTGGTGCAGTACAGTGTTCAAACCATGAGCCGAGTCCGACGTACACGTCAGAGAGGTATACAATACACAAGTCACTGTCAGTCACCCGCTCTTAAAGTGGAAGCCCGAGCGTTTGGTAAACATGACACTACGCTGCCCACAAGGAAGCACAAATGCCAATTGGCCGACGCGGTCGGCAGTGACAATGGTAACATCAGCTGCTACGTCAACAGCTACGACAGCCGGCTCGCCCAAAACGGAGAAGGCCATGTGCGGTACACTCCATGGCTCGTAGGCAACGTGAAGCTCTCCGTTGACGGTTGCAATGGAGTGGACGCGACCAAAGCGCTTGTGGTTCATGTCGCTCGTTCCAGAGCCGGGCCCTTCAGGTACAACGTCAACAATGGACACTGTGGACCCTTCTCCGATAATAATCGGTCGCTCTTTCCTCGCGGCCTTTCGCCAAAGAATGAGGGCCGCGTTGGGCGCATGGCGCTTCCAAACATCTTCTGTGGACCCCAGGAGCGTGCGCACAGCGTGCATGGCACGCCAAGCATCATTGACTGAGGAAGAATTACCTCTGCTCGGACCCAGGCTGTAGAAAGACACGGCCTTCAGCTGCTTGCCTCGTCTACCAATGAGCCATGAAGCGGGTATTCCATATTCGCCTGGCAAAGATAGCACTCGGGAGTACTGTTCTGTGTCTCTCCACCTCTGTATGGCATACTCAGCGGGGTTCCAGCTGTTGCTCTGGCTCACCTCACGCTTTGCCAGCTGGTGAAACCTCTCAAAAATGAGCTCACATATGGCCGGCCCGAGCTGCACCAGCGGGAGAGTGCGATACAAGAGCTCTAGTAGACGGTGCACAGATGGTCGCTCCCACGACCCGTTGAATGGCAGCAGCCGACGCAGTTCAATAATCAGACTCTCGCCCAAGACTTGGAGCTCAGCGACAGTGGGCCTCGTTCGCACGGCCTCCTCACCATCCGAGGCAGCTGTTGGGAGGTAGAACAGTGCGGTAGAGAACCGTCGGAGGGCATGAAGAGCACCGAGAGCGGCAACTGCGTGTGGCGATGTGGCTGGAGGATGGACAGAGTACTGCAGCACAGTCGGGCCCACCGTGAGCAGCACTGCATAGTCTGACATTGAGAGGGTTGTGCCACCCATCTTTTCGGGTTCGAACGACGACAAGACTGTGTGCGTCGGGACATACTTCGCACAGCGACGCATCTGCTTTGTGAATGAGTCCCGTTGCTCTACTGATAAAGCATCGTAGGCTTCCATTAAAAGGTTTGACCCGATGTTGTAGTAGAGAAGATGTGAGGGAGCGACAACCACGTGCTCGTGTATGTCGAAACTCCCGGGACCCCGTGCCTCTTCAAGACGCATGATCAGGCTGCCGGACTTATCGGATATGCCATTAAGAAGCAGTGCATCCTTCACGGATTCCGCAGACAGCTGTGGGGAGCTCTTCACGGCCGACATGATAAGCGCAGTCCGCTCTTGCGTTCGAGAGTAACGAGAGTCCTTAACGTCAAAAGAGGTGGTGCTGCTCATGGCTCGCTCTTTCCGAGCTGTAGTGGTCTTCAATTGGACAATGTCGCAGCTAGTGCAGTGCTCTATGCCTGGGGCACCGACCGAGTTGGAAAACTTTGACGCCATAGGGAAATCAAGGAGACCAAGACACAGGTACACACGAACTACCACGTTCTGCTGTTTGAAGGCATCATAAACGTTAACACCTTCCTTGCTCGTGAGAAGTACGTCTTCCACCACGCGCTTGAGAAATGCGTCTGGGTTGGCTCCTGGTGGCAGATAAAACAGTGGACGAACAGAAAGCGCACGATCCTTGATGCTGAGAGACGTGTATGCTCCATAGTAGCCCTCCAGGCTTCCCCGTCGACGCTTGTATACGTTGAATTCATCACCGTACAATGAAACGTACAGCGTGTAGGGGTCTTTTTCCGGGAGAGCACACTCAGGGGGCTCTGCCGCCTGCGAGAGCTCCAGTGGCCGCAGTGACGTTAAGGCGGACCACGAGTTTTGTTCCATCATGGCTGATGCTTTCACGGCAAGAACTAGTACGCCACCGGACCGCGTGAACCGCAAAGTAAACCTGCGTTCTTCTGTGAAGCATGGCGCCCAGCTCGCGGGCGGTACGAAATCAGGAAAAGCAGAAAACTGCGCGAGGGAGTCCCCAAGTCTAAGTGCGCTCTGGGGAGCATACGTGGACGCGGATGTGGTGAAGCTGCCGTCACAAGCAATGGCTGTGCTCATCAGACTTGCCTTGAATGTCGTAACTGCATCAAAAGAGACCTGGGCGATACATCCAATGTCGTACCTATACCGGTCTCGGAACAGGACGTTCTTCACGTTATACCTCGCGGGATCCCTGGCCACTACAGTCTGATAAAACTCTGCAGGCCGCTCAGCTGTGCCCATGCACGATTCCCCCTTACTGTGGAAAAGAGCAGCCGTCTTGGGATCTCCAAAGTCCCGCTTTACGTGCTCAGAAAAAGGAATGTACGATACGACTGCGTCAGGCAGTTTTCGCAAGGCTCTTCCTTTGCCAACAGGAAGCTGACGTGTGGTCGTTTCTCTTCGCAGTGGTATGGCAGACTTCAGCATGTGCTTGCGCAACTGCCGTAAGCGCCACCTCGAGGGCCACTCCTCCTGCGGGATAAAGGAGTTCTCGGCCTCTCGCATCATATCATACTGTCTGAGCGTCACGCGCACTCGCCCATAGAGGTACCCAAAACATAAGAACTCGCGACGTGTTGCAAACCCCTCATCAGGGTGCTCAGATGCACTCGAAAATTCTGTGTCGTCTGATGGGTAAGCGTCTGACTCAGATTCTGAGGACAGGGCGACGTCGTCGTATTCCTCTACACCGGACGTTCGTGGTATCTCTCTGCCAGGGACAGGTTGGGGTCTGCCTGCCGAGCCCCCAGCGTCGCCTTCACGGCCGACATCATGCTCTGCAGAATCCGAGTTCGTGGGATGTGCTTGCAAATGAATCAGGTTGGCATCTGTGAGATTGAAAAACGCAGAACCTCGTGGACCGCGCCTGCGACGCTTCATGGTAACCAGGAAAGGGGGCCCGTGCGTGCGTAGCACAGTATCCGACACAGCACGTTAACACCGCATACGCACGCCCGTAGGAGCACCAAGAGGGACACAGCCGAGGACTTGTTTGACAGGGATACACAGCGAGGTCAAGGGCCCAAGGCACAGGACGCCGGCACGATGCGACTGCGGTGTGGCACCTCAAGCATCAACGGAGGCTCACCTCGGTGTACCTATGGCGAGGGAGGCTCTGATCTGCTGATCGGCACGAGCTGGAGCTGCCCGGCAGATTCCCGGCTCAGACACTCTGCACCGATCCCCCTTTCTGACAATTGGAAATGTAGGAAGGTCACACGTCCTTCAAGGTGGACCACCGGCGGACGGCCTCCGTGCGCTCATTGGCCAGCCACTTCTAGCCCCCCCAGCGACCAAGGCGCCGATTGGTTTTCCATTTGATCCGGCAGACCATCTGCGGAACAGTCCTCCAGTGATCCTGGTTTGATCTCAAGGATGATCCTGAGTAAAGTCCGAACGCCACCGTCGGGACTGTTTCCAGGACGGTCCTGCGACATAGATCTCGCCCTATCCTACTCTAAGTTTGAGACTAGGCCAGGACGGTCCACCGGAAAACCCCGGGGACTTCCTCCACTTGATGTGAGGATCACTGGGGGACAATCCCAATTTCGCGTCACGCCGACCTCCAGAGTCGATGTGGCTGCGTGAGCAAATCGGTCCGCAGTACTATACTGTGAATTCCTCGATTTTGTGGCTAGGATTAAATAAGGACGAGCATCCGTCTCCCTGTGTTGTCTGTCTGGTCGACAGCAAAAGTAAGGTGGGCCTCGCTCCGTGTGCGTCATCGGTCAGCCTCGTTCGTATTAAAGTACTCACTTAAATACTACCCGGACGTTCACTGATCGTTCTTCAAATTGACAATACCGTCCTTTATCGATCGGGATATCGACTCTGACCGATTTCGTTTATCGATCAAAACTTCCGATATGCTAACCTTACGAAAGGGGGGGGTTTCAAAGCGTCTTTTGAACTGCACACACGAGGCACGTGCGTGCAACACCCTGGCTTATGGCCACTCTCTCAACTCCAGCACCGCCGACTAGGGTGCCCTCCCTGTGCGCGCGTCTATGCTATGATGCGTCTTGCACCGGATTCCAAATCAGACCGAGACCGTTACAAGCTGAACGGACAACACTGTCCATCGGCTCACTACCAGAAGAATAACCTGCGCACGGAGCGCCATGAAAATCATGACGAATACGCAAACTTGTGGTATATACCCAGCCAACACGCCCACGAACAACCCATTGCTCGTGCGTGCCCCTTTCGCACATATGCGCACGACAATGAGCAAGCCCCATGCGTCGAAACCGCTCGCATGCCCTGTGCTCAACAGCACGAACTACATCGTATCTATGTTAGGTTTTCGGATACACTGCGCTTCATCGTATCCGATGCGCTTCGCAGCACCGCTCCCCGAAACGATTGTGGAAGTCCTGATACTAGGAAAGTATTGGTGACACTACATTTTGGCAGCACCCTGCACAACAGACCAGGGAAAACGTCGAACGGCCATATCTAAAATTCACCTACCTGAAGTGCAATGATGCCGAAGGCGCTACAAGTATTGAAGACATTGCTGCCCGCTCCGAGGCTGTTCATTGCGCTTCGCGCCTTTATTATAGCCACAGGGCGCACGCGAGTAAACTACGAGGCCTGTTGAATACAAAGCAGCGGCGGTGCCCCTCCACCCCACGCCCCGCCCCACCGCGACGCGTTCAACGGGCACCCACTACGAAAAGTTGTGGAACATCTCAATCCGTCCCGTCGTGTACACGTCCAGCGTGCGGTCATAGTTGTTCCGGTAGCTGTTGCGGTCCGCGCTCAGCAGGCTGTCCTTGTTGTCACGGCTGCGCAGGGCGACGATATCCCCCAGCCGCCCGCCCATCGCCGAGGTCATGGCCGACGCTTGTGCTTCGAGAGCGTCAATAGACAATTGCTGCGCGATGCGCACAAGAGCATCCGCGTCGACGAGCGGGAAGCGGATGTTGCCGACCGACACCTCCCCCGCGGGGCGCGCCTTGAGCTGCCCCAGAAAAGCCACGGCAGCATCAATCGTCGGCAGCAGCACGTCGAGGTTGGCGCGGTATGCGTACGAGCGCTTTTTGAGTTCCGAGCATCTGTATGAGCACGCCTTGCCAATGTTGACGCTCGTGTCCCGCACGTCAGCGTCAGAGACACCGAGCCTGCGGAGGATGACTTTGATCTCGTTGTAGGCGGCCTCGCCGCGCCGCACGTGCATAGGGGGGACGCCCTCGGTCTTAATCGAGACGGTCACCACTACAGAGCAGCACATGCATACGACAGGAAAGACAGCAGAAAACAGAGACGGTTCGAAAGAAAGGGGGGGCGGGGGGGATCGCAGTTCTTGGGCAGGATGAGCCAACAAACCAAGTCGCACTCTGGGTTAGCTGCTGCGTTTGGAGCCAGTTCAGGATGAGACAAAGAGCGAGTCCAGGAGCGGGTTGAAGTCATCCTCAAAGACGACTGTGTTCTATCACCATGGGTCGTACCTGAGAACTCCCACTGCAAAAACCCAGTCCACCTCCACCCTCCCTCATTGAGCACCTCTCCGCAACAAACGTACAAGCAGCCTTGCGTGGCACGTCCACAGCGCCCCGTGTGTCAATCTCTAGAATGCCCCGGCTGACTTGCGCATCCGCACCGATGAATGAGGCGACCGCGACAGCGGCGACAGCCGCCGCCGCGAGTCCACGCTGCCAAGCGCCCATGGTGGGGGGGAGGGTGGGAGCGCACGCTTCTGTGCGCAAGAGCAAGCCGGACTGCCGGCGCGACTGCGACACGCTGGTGTGGTGCAGTCAAAGCACGTCCAGGTGGCAAGGAAGCGGGGTTGACTTGTACGGGGTCGATGCTGCAAGTGCCCGGCATCCACCCCTCCTCGCCGCCATGACCAGTGCTTAAATGGTCCTCGCCAACTCTGCCGTCTCTCAACGTCTGAGGCGCGCCGGCCAAAGTGTGCAGCCCACTGCGCACGCCCGTCTAGGCCCTCCCCCCAACGGCACGCCGTGGGCGCCACAAGGTTCGACGGAGAGCAAACCGTCCAGGTGCGCTCGAGGGTACTGTCTATGCTACTCAGGGTCGCTTTCCCGTTCTGGAACCAGCGTCTTCCACCTTCAAACAGTCTGTTGGGGCGGCTGGTTGGCATAAGTCAGAGTCACGGGACCTATTGAACGGCGTCTTGCAGGATTACTGTCAGGGCCTGGCAGGGAGAGTGGTATTGTGCTTCCCACAAAAACTGGACCCTGATGCATCAGCATCCGATGCAAAATCGCTGTTTCATTGGCTCAGAGGGCGGTGCATGCCGATGAAGCGGATGATGCGGATCCAGTTTTTGCGAGAAGCACAATACCTCTCAGGTATAGATTTTAGAAATGGGGCCCGAGCCAGACCGACCCCATTTCCGACCGGAAATGGGGTCGGTCCGGAGCCGGCCCCATTCTGCTAAGCTCTTTTATTGGTCGAACAATTCCGAAAAGTATTGAATACAGCACGCTTAAGGGAGCAACGTGTGAGCTGACAATCAGCCTCGACTTTTCATAATCATTCAGAAGCGAAAAAGAGTCGATTTGGACCACTCCTCTTCAAAGCAGGCCCACGGCGCCTGCGCGATACTGTGGTCCAGACGCTGACGGAGGCAAAGCCGTTGGATCTGGAGGAGCGCGCCGCTGATCGGCTCTGACAGCGGCGGCCGCAACCCGCCAACATTCGTTCTCATGAGTCCATGTAGCTCCCACGCATCACTCACAGGACAATTTGAGATGGGGAAGACCGCCACCCAGGTTTTCCCCGCCTCTGTTGAGCCACGAGCGCCGCACATTGCGGAGGTACGTGGCTAGAGGCGACACAGGCCGGAAAAAGCGCATTCTGGAGGGGTGGGGTAGGGCCAGTCGCTTCGCCACGGCGATTGAAGGCCCCTTAGAGCTTTTTCAGGGGGGCGGGATTCCTTAACGGTCGCGCCAGGATAGCGGGGCTGCCATCCGCCCCGTTTGGAGGTGGGAGCCCCCTCAGCCACCCTCCATTGTGATACGCGCCCACGCACGCTTTCCCTGGGGGCTCACCCGCGGCGACGCCCCACACCATCCCACCGCCGGCGTCACGACCGTCCCGCCGCCGCATATAATGGGCCACCCGCTGTTCCCATGACCACAACGGACCCCACCCCACGTCCATCTAGCTGCCCATGCACGATACTCGCACCGCTCGGCCGTCCCCCCCTCCACGCACGACGACTGCTGACGCACGCTACTCACATGTCTCGGCCTTCCCCCCCCTCCGGCATCGCCACGCCGGCCGCACGCTCCTGCTGTTTTCTCCTCCGACGCCAACTAGTCTTATCTGACCCCTCACCGCGACGCGATACCCTCGTCGGCGTCCCACCCTCGATATGGATGCTGACTTTGTCGAGCAGGAGGAGATTTCTTTCACCGCCGCTCTGCTGGCGGAGGATGACGGGGCGGACGTTCCTGCTGTTTTTCAGACCAATCCTCAAGTGCTGATGGCGATGCGCCGACGCGCGCACGCCAAGCGCATTGCGCGGCGGCGGCGGTACTGTGGCTTCTCTGTCGGGCGCCGCGCCAACAACGTCGGCGGTTCTGCCCACGCGCTTGTTTGGATACTTCAGCGTATTGCGAGAGCCCCACCGCATGGTGCTTCCGGAGATTGTGCGATTCCAGCCTGCAGAAGCATTGTCGAGAGATTGGCGTTCACGATATTACGACTGCAAAGACCATTCCGTGGTGAAGGCAATGCAAAGGTGCTGTGTGCGGCGAAGTCCCAGCACTCTAGGCTGCTTTTCCTCTAATTCGGTCTCAATCGGAGCATACAGTGCTCGGAACGCTGCACAACTGCGGCACAGGACGCTCCATGCGGCTCCTGCGATCTCGGCGAGGGCTCTGCAGCCTGAGAAGACATGTGTAGTTTTATGAGCTATTGTCATTGGTTTTTCAAGAATTATCATTGGTTGGCAGTGGTCTCTTACCGCGAACATCACCACAAGAATCTCTTGGGTGGCCACATTGGTGGCTGATGCGACAGCAGGCCCATCCTGTGGCGGGCCGCCGTGGCGGCAGCGACGGTGGCGGAGGCGGGCGGAACGGGCAGCGGGGCAGCCGGTGGGGACACCCCCCCCCCC
>ENA-ORXC01001506-ORXC01001506.1-marine-metagenome-genome-assembly--contig:-NODE-1506-length-13630-cov-4.616911_pt1 | contig 13630 bp, 19 predicted proteins | sample MGYA00237865_ERZ511478 | MGnify/ENA metagenome assembly ERZ511478 | reverse complement strand
CACCCGCGGCAACCTCCCCGGTGCACAGCACGTGAGCCAGCCGAGCCTTCTCGTGCTTCGAGAAGGGTGGGGCACGCGCATTGGATCCCGCCCCCGCCGCACGGCTTTGCCCCGCTGGAGGCGATGGAGGCCAGGAGCCAGTGACGGTCGTCGCAGCAGGTGACGCCCCGGCGTGCGACCCGATCTGTGGCGAACCGGTGGGCCCCGCCGTCAGCATTCAAGAAAATGCGATCCAACCCCCATCCGGCACGATCCCCCATCCGATATTGATTTGGATGGCACATCGATGGGCGATTCCACCCCATCGAAGTTACCATCCACGCCACCTCAGGATGGAAAACCCATCACGAAAAGTGTTTACACTCGAGTCAATGCACGGCAGATGGGCTCGTGATGACGCGTTGTGCAGCTCAGGCGGCACTCGTTGATTGGACATCGCACTTGAGGGAGTCGGAGCCGCCTCAGATGCGAAAACCACGGCAATGCAATGAAACAGATGGTCACCTTGATTGGTCCCATTTTCATCGTAAATGCGAACGACGGAGCGAGGTGCTGCGTGAAGTGTCGGAGAAGTAAAGAGCGTGTGCTCTTGGTCTCTGCGCTGTGTTGGGGCAATCCACCGAGAGCTTTGAACCCCATGGCCGCTGCGCAACGTACAGACACGTACCAACTAGAGGCGCAGGGGACACTTGCGACTGTGGAGTAGGGCGACAACACCCAGACCGGGAACAATAGCATTGGGCGTACAGATGAAGCCGAAAAAAGAAATAGCCGTACCGAACGAGAAACAAAAAATTGAAAAGAAACGAGCAAGGCAATCACGACGCGTGCCACGGATAAAAGCCGTTCGAAAAATAGCGCATCTCCTGCCGGTGTTCTGGCAGCGCGTCGGGCGGTGTGCGAGCAGCATCGTACCCATGGCGCTCAGCCAGGTCGGCAAAGTCCGGCACGACATGAAGCAGACGGCGGATGCGGTGGACTGGCACCGCTCGAGCCACACACTCAGTTTCCCCCCCACGGAATTTCCACCGCAGCCTCGTGCACCCCCGCTTGGAGAGGGGGCAGCGCGCGACGGCCGGCGTGGGCACCATCTCGACGACGAGCGCGACGTCCGCCTGCGGCAGGCGCGCGAGCGCCCGCACCTCGGCGGCGCGAACACGACTCGCGTCGTCGGTGGACTGGAACAGAATTGCATCGCACCATGGCGCACCGCGGTATTCGGGCGAGCCCCGCACGTCCTGCACCAGCGAGCCGCCGCATTCAAAGCGGGCGCGGATGCGCAAGGACTTGAGGACCCCCACCGCCGTCTCAGGCGGCAGCTCGAGCAGGCGCGCAGCGTCCGCGAGGCCCGGGCGCTGTGCGAGCGACGCCACCGTGGTGCGAGTGACATGGTAGACGCGCTTGCGGGCGGCCGACCGCCCGCCCCCGTCGTGCGCGTCGCGGGCGACCGAGAGGTTGCTGCCCGCGTCGGCGGCGGTGCGCGCCTCGGTGGCGGTGCTGGCGTCGGTTGACGCGTCCGACGACGAGGCGCTGGACGCGCTCTCGCCGCTGCTGCTGGAGGCGGCCGAGCGGCCGGCGCCCGCCGACGATACGGAGACATCCGAGTCGTCGGCGATTGGGATGTCGGAGTCTCTGCACGCACGGGCAGCAGCGGCAAGTGCGGCTGCACGTTGCTCTCGGCGGGCGGCCTTGGCGGCGACCGCGGCGTCCTCTTCCGCTTCGAGCCGGAGGCGGACTAGGCGGGATCCCTGAGCGTGTCGGACGACCTGCCGGGTGTACGTCTTCGGGTTCTTGTTGGTGCGCACGTAGTGGGCCTTGTCCTCCTTGTGCTTGAACTCATTCATCGCCGTGTTGCTTTTGCACAGGCTGCCGTGGTCGCGAATGGCCTCAAAGACGTGGCACAACAGCCGGTGGATTTTGGAGCTGTTAATCGTCCCCATGACGGGCGTCACAGAGTCGTTGATAAACCGCGTCGCCTTCTTCTGGATGCTGCGGGCCTCGGTCAGGGTCATCTGCGGCGGGAAGGCGTCGTTCACGTACCCGGCCATCCGCTTGTACAAAAGCGCGTATTCGGAAAAGATAGCGGTGACGGCTTCGTCGTACGGCGTGTCGCCAAAGGCGCGATGATACGCCTCCCAGTCGAATGTGAAACTCTTATCCACGCGCGCGGCTGCCTCGTCTTCACCAGCCTCGTAGCCGCTCTCGTCTCCCGACTGCGACGGGGCGTCCGTCTGCATTACAGCCGCATCGGTGCCATTGTCGAGCACACCCGCTGGCGAGTCGCCGACAGCGGTGGGCGCGGGCGGCTGCCATAGAAGCTTGAACGCGCCCGGAACAGCCAATGGCACAATGTAAACGCCTCGGCGTTGTTCCCTTCCCGTGAAAGTTGCCTGCTTCTCCTTGGGCCCGACAATGTATCTGAAAAAGAAAGAGGCCAGGAAGAAACACAAAAAATGGCCACCGAGAAAATAGGAAAAATCATATGAAATCAGCCATATGAGCATCTCGTTAATAAAGCGAGCACCATCATCGTGTTGAGCGGCCGTCGAACTGAATTAATGGAGACGCGGGCAACTGAGAAATGCGACAACGTACCCTGGTGCCGTCCTCGACGCTTTGCTGCGCCGGTTGAGCTCGCGTATCCGAATGTTGACGGTGCGGTATACAGCGGTTGGGGAGCGCAGAGCGGGGGGGCAGACGGCACAAATGCTGGGGAATACGTGCACCAGCCGGCGCACCATTGCCCTTGTGACACCCAAGTCAAGCACCAGTGCCACACCAACGCAGAGTGTCCGTCAGGGACGGCAAAAGAAATTGGCAGAGGGCTCGTCAGAAGGAGCTCACAGAGCAGCACGCAACCGAACGCCAAACAATGCTCATCAGAAAAAAGTGACCCACGCCACGTAGATGGAGCATGTCAAAACCGATCGTTCGATATAGCAGGTTGGGCCCGGTGCTGAGCCCAGCCATCCCCGCGATGGCAGGCATAAAGCTCGTGAGGCTGTCCTCGGCTTCAAGCTCGAGGAGCCGTGCGCTTTGGCGCGAAAAGTGACGATGCCGAGTTGCCTCGGAGTGCCGACGCAGGGTGCGCAAAACTTGGCGCTCGTTGGCATTGACCGCCCTCGCCGTGCCGCAGTCCTCCAATCTCACGTCACAGTGCGAGCAGGGGTGATGGCCCATGTCTTGCTTCAGAGCCAACACTGCCCTCTCCTCGGGTTGGTCGGCAATGTACAGTAAGAGCCGGGGAAAGGCCGTCAACGGCGTGCCGTCCTTCGTGTACACCGTCACGCCCGAGTGGCTCGCGTTAATGACCGACCTGAAGGCCATGTACAGCACGCGCTGCAGCACGGCGCTTCGGCGCAGGTTCGCGCGCTCGTCGGCCGCCGACTCGTTGAACTTTTTGACGACCGGGACGTACGCGACGGTCACCCACTGCGGCTCCTTGGTAACAATGTTGACAATGCGGATCCGGATTGGATACAGTTTGCGGGCTGTGGCGAGAGGAGAATAGCAGAACATGCACAAAAGTAATTCAGAAAAGAAAGAGAGAGAAAGCGAACCGAGTTTCAATCGGCTGTGTCCGAAAACAAGCAGCCTTCATCACCCACCGGTCACCAAAGCGCCCGCACCAAAAAAAGAACGAGGCACCGGAGCACTTACCCCCTGACCCGGACAGCACATGGCTATCACTGAATCCATGGAAACCCAGCACAAAGTTGCCTCGCCCCTTGCTGTGCACGTCCTTCTCAAACAGGCGGAAAACGTCACCGTCCATCGGCGTCTCCCTCCTCTCAGTCGGCTCGGCTGGGCCGTCGGCGCCGCTCCAGAACTGAATGTTCTTGGCGTCGGCCACCATCTGCATCATGACGTCTAAAACCGGAAAGTAGTACGCCTCATAGTTGATACCCCCCTCGACAAACTCGCACTGCATCCACCTCGCGTCCTCCATCGCCCCGTCAAGGTCGGCCGCGACTGAGGACGCAAACGCGGTGCCCAACTTGAAGGTCTCGCTCAGCATCTTGTTGCAGGGCTTCCCGTTGCTGGACGGCTTCTCCCACTCGTGCATGAACTTCCAAAACTTCGTGAGGCCCTGCACGGACATGCCCGTGCCGCCGGCCGACAGCACATACTTCTCCAACGCGCGCAGCCGCTTCGTGGTGAACTTTCCCCGCTTGCTGCGCTTGTTGTTCTTGGGCTTCGTCATGATGACGGCGCGCTGGGCGTCGCGGAGCTCCTCGTAGTGGGCTCGGATCTCAGCGTTGACGCAGCTGAACTCGTACTCTTGCTGCTCGGGGGGGGCGTTGGGGCCCGCATCGTTCCCGCGTTGCCTCTTGCGCAAGCGGGTCGAGTGCTCGAGCAACGCGCGGAAGTCCCGCTCGAGCCGCGCGTGGTAGTCAGGGGCGGGGGCGGCCGGTCCGACACCACTCGAGGCTGGAGGCACGGCTGGGCCCCCACCATCCCCAAAGTTGTGTGCATCCGACGGTGGGTGGCCATCAGAGCGGTGATCCGACGCCCCCCCGTCCTCTCCTGGCCCTCCCTCAGCCAGTCCCCCCCCCGACTCCACAGACCTTCTCCGCCACTCTAAGGTAGAGCGCAGGCGCGCCCGAGACCGCTCGTATGCTGCCGTCCGCTGCTCCGTGTGGCGCTGCAACGACTGGTGGCTGCGCATGAGGTGCCAATTCAGGCCCCCCATCGCTCGCGTCGCAAAGTTACACAAATGGCAGTGCAGCAGAGGTTGCACCCCCCACCCAGGCGGCGCCTGGCGCGGCGGCTCCTCCAGTGGCGACTCATGCTGAGCATCCTGTGCGTTAGTGTCCATTGCGACGTACAGGCAGAGCAGAGTGCAGCCAAAGATGAACAAAACCAGACGGTGCTCACGGGCAAGGCACGGCGATGCTGAGGGGCCTTGGTCATTGTAACCAGACCGATGGAGCGCTCCCACCCGTGCACTTATCGAGACACGCGCGGCTGTCGACGAGCCCCCCCCCCGTCCGCACGTCCCCTCACTCCGGCCCACTCCCACAGCGCCGAAACTCTCAGACTCACCTCAGATGGCTACTTTTGCGGCAGGCAGTGGGACGTAGAAACGTTGATGTCGTGCCATGGCGCTCGTTTGAACAGTACGCGCGCGCGCGGTGCCGCCATCTTGAAGATAGGGCGCTCGCGGGAAGCACACCGAGCGCGCTGGCAGCATCCTGCTGTCGTGACTGTCAATAAAAAAGCCACAAAGAGCAGCGAGAAACGCTGGTCAATGACAATTCACCAGGAAAGAGGCCAGGGACCTCTGCCAAGGGGCCGAAAAAGACCGCAACGGCCACGACAGGCTGCATGCTCCCGTGATCACGTTATCATCACCATGATGGTGGAGCAACCTCGCTGCCCAAAAAGAAAAAACGAGCGCCCGGCGGTTACGCTGCAAGGCAGCAGCGGGGTCTACACCGGGCAGCGCGCTCCCTCGGAAAACGTACAGGATGCTCCGCGTGCCACAATGGAGCGGCCCAATGCCTGCTCGCGGTCGATGGTCAGCACAACGAGTCGCATGCCGGGGGGAGCCATCCAAAGCCCATCTCGTGATCGGTGTCGCCGACGTCAAGCGCAGGAAAAAAGACAGTATCAGCAGGCACCGCGTGTGGGACGGCACGGTCACAAACAAGCGAGGCGCGAGGCGCCACGTGGGGCACTCGCGCTCATGAAGTCGATTTGAGCTGCTGCCTGCAGGCGAAACGGATTTGTGCAGGCGGCGGTCCAAGTGATGGCATGCGCAAGGGCCACGCTCGCTTGCCACAGCCAGCGTCGTCGGACCAGATCCTGACCAGGAGACGACGTGGAAAGGAAATGAATTCCATTGGCTCCTCATCGTAGGATTACTGCGATAGTATCAACGATTGGCTGAGAGCAGTTCTTGTCGACTGGATGCTGACAGCTCCCGTCTGGTGTCAGCTGGGAGGCACGGCCCTCTAAAGCGTGGATGACTGAGATCTGCCTGCAGGGCTCGGATCGAGCTTTGGATGGCATCGGGATGGGTTTCCCCGTTGTGCCGCCCGCATCCACTGACCACCATCGTTGGCCAAAGGACGCCAGCACGTAGACGCCTCCTGACATGCTTGTGCATAACACGGCTCATCTACCTTACAATCGGCGTGAGCTCCCGCTCCTTTGGACCACTGTTGCGCGCGCACTCGCCGTCACGGGAGCCGACCACGTGTCGACAAGTGAGCATGGCGACGCCAGGCTCCTGGGGTACGTGAGCGACGAGAGCTCCCTGAGGGTACGCTCGCCCCAGAGTCGCGTGTTATAGGCTGGATGCGCGGTGGCAATGGCGCTCGTCTTTCCGCTTCGGATGCTGGCAACGGGGCTCTTTCGTGTGAGGCACTCTACTTGCGTTTGTAACTTGGCACAAGGGAAAAAACCGCTGCGTGGGAGGCGCCGCGGAAATACAAGCGGCACCGGGACACCCTGACCACACGCGCAACTGCTTGAGTGCCGCTTGTTGCTCCGTTACACTCTCGCGTTTGGCGCCACTTTCTATTGTCTTGGCTTTTTCTCGCATCCTCGCTGACCCCACCCCAAACCCCTATGCGGCGGCCCCCCCTCACCTGTGCCCTCCTCCATCACACCACACCCCCATCAACGGCGGCTGGGAAGCGCTTATAAGCAGCTGCTGAGGGCGGTCGAGACGGAGACTCAGTTAGCCACCCCACGTCCACCCACTCGTCCGTGCTCCCCTCCATCGCTTGTGCACAGCCATTCCTTCACCCAAACACCTGTTCCCCTTTTTTCCCATCTCCAACCCCCCAAGTCGGAGCCGGTCGCCGTGGTCCTCCCCCCCCCCACGCGTGCACCCCAGCCGGGCGCCGGCAGCGCTCACGGCGCGCGGTGGTCGCCGGTCATGTCGGCCGCGACCGCCCCCAACCCGGCCGCGCGCTCATCCAACGACGTCGAGGATGCTCGTGCACGAGCTGCCGCTGACGCGGTGATAAACGGCAGCGAGCGCGTCTCCCCGACCGCCGCCGGCACGGCTGCTGTCTCGCAGCTGCTGGGCATGCTGCCCTTCACTCAACCGGCGCCGGGGTACGGATTCGCCCAGCGCCGCGGCGCGTCGGCGGCGTCGCTACCTGGCTCACCCCCGCCTCCCCCTCCATGTCGCCTCTTGCAGGCGGGGGTGCGGTTGGCAGCGGCGCTGGGCGTCGGACTGCGCGTGGGGCCGCCCGAGGGTCTTCGCGTGGGGCTGTGCGCGGGGGTGCGCGTGGGGTGAATCGTGGGGTTGGGCACGGGGGTGCCGGTGCCAGTAGTCCCGCTGGAATTGACGACAGCAGTGCAACGCTGTACAATGCCGGTGGATTTTCAGCCACTGGCGTGCGCCGCCTGCCCTCCGCTCCGTCGCTGTCACCGCCGTCGCACGGGCTTCGCACTGCTGGTGGCTCGGCAACGCTCCAGCCGCCGCCGCCGCTGGGGGGCACACGCACCGGATTGCCCCCTCCTCCCTCACGCTCCCTCGTACCCACGGTACGATCGCCGCCCCGCAGCACTGGGAGCGCCGCCGCTGCGCGCCAGGCCGCTGCGTCTCGGCCAACCGGGTCCACCCACCCGCGCTCCAGGGCGAAAACACGGCCATCACGTCGATGGCCCAGATTGAAACGGCTTTGAACAATGGCATCGAGAAAGTCATCAAGTCGGTCGGGTCGGCGTCGGCCGCGCCGCCCGCCGCCAAGCGCTCGCCGATCGACCACTGCGGCGCCATGGCCAACCTGCCGCTCAAGGAGAGGCTGGAGACTGCCTTATTGAACAAGCAAGAGATGGATAGCGTGCGCTCCTTGTACGAGGTGGCGCTCAACGAGACCATGGGCGGTGCGACGCTCACCCGCGAGTCGTACGTCGACACCCTGGCCGCCTGGGACCTGATGTGCTCGACGGCCGGGTCCCAGGTCAAGCTGTCGGACAAGGAGGCCAAGTCGTACATGCTGAACGCGCGCCTGTTCCCTACCTCCGACCGCATGAACGTCAAGCTGGCCACCGTCTCCTCGTGGTTTACCAAAAGTGTGCCGCGCCTGATGGAAAAGTACCGCAAGGTCATGGTCAACGCCTTTTTCGACTCCGTGGAGGAGGCCAGCCGTACCTCCAAAGAGGCGGCGCAGGACTGGCTGGAGCACTTCTCGTACCGGACCTCCCCGCGCGGCAAGACCGCCATCAAGTGTGCCATTGAGGCCTTCCTCGATTTTGCGGGATTTCACGAGCGCATTGTGGCGCTCTCGTCCAGGGGCGGGGAGGGCCATGTCTAGTGCGTGCTTGGCCACGTCAGCTTCGCGTGCGCCGCTGTGCGTTGGCATCTTGAAATGCGTGCTGCTGTGCGCGCCGCCGGGCACAAGGGCAGCTCCCAGACGTTTCGCGCGGCGTGGCGGGACGAGGCCAATACGATTGACTTAGACCACCCGCTGCACGACAAGGTGCACAAGGGCATCCGCCTGATCGACGGCAAGGACGTGCGGCGGACCCATACCTTTTCCGAGGAAGTGGTTGGCGACACCGTGTTGCTGGCAGCGGCGGGACGTGGCACTGGTCAAGGCGTGAAAGGCCAGAGACCTTCAATCATCAGCTGCTAGATCGATTGCAACCACCTTCAGCTAAAAATAGCCGGAACAGCATCGGTCAAATTCGTTCCAAGTCACTGCTCGTGTTTGTGGGGGTCTTGTAGATGCACATCGTGCATGATGCAAACTTGTCAGTTAGAGACCACGGGTTGACGCGGACACGGTCAATGTCGCGTCGCGATGGCGCGGGCTCAACGCTCTCATGCAAGGTCCATAAAACGTAGATTGAACAGTGTCTGGAGCCCCCAGTTGCCACTGCGGAACTCCGTGACAAACTGTGTCGAGGAGGCTCGAGCGGAGACTGTCTTGAGATCGAAGCTGTAGGCGCACCCCATGAGCGTAGTCACAAGATTGGACGTCTCCAGAGACTCAGCGATAAGCGCTTGACCGTAAAAGTGATGAGGCGTGCAAAAAAGCATTCAGCGTATCCCTCATTTGCGACGCAAGGCCAGCGTCAGAGATGTGAGTAAACTTCAGCCCATCCGTGCGGAGCTGGGCATCGAAGCGAACATAGTAGGGGTTCTCGGACCCATTTATCTCAACGTTGGCTCCCGTGTGCCGCGCGTGCACGCCAACTGTCCGAAACACGTCACTCATGCTCTTTGGCTTAGCTGGGTGTAGAACTACGGGACGCCGTCGTCGAAGGTGGCGCGGCCGGCGGAGCACCAGGGGTGCGGCGGACGCCGGGGGGTCGGCGGCGCCGACGACGTCGGGCACGGACGGAACGGGGGCGCGGGCGCGGGGACGGCGGGCCCGCCTGTGAGCGCAGGTGCGAGCCCGCGAAGGGGCGCGCCGGGCCGAGACGCCCGCCGCGGGGTCCGGGTGGCCGCGGGCGGAGGGCGCGGCAAGCGACAACCGACCGAGCGCCAGGCGGCGGCTGCAGCGCGTCGCGCGCGGAACAGTCACTCCCCCTCGTCTGTAATGATCGCTTCGGGGGACTTTATATGCATGGAGGGAATTATCTGCATTGGTTGGTGACTGCCCGGGTCAATTCCCAATCGGGGAATTGAGCCCGGGCAACGGGTTCCGCCGTTTAAGGACGGAGGGAAACGACGGTGGGAGGCACCGTCGTCGCCGGCCCGTAAACAGTGTCTTCACGTCGTAGCGATTTGATCGGCCAGACCTCCTGGACCTCGAGTCCCATAGCGGTCGACGCACGAGCGGAGTAGACGCCCGCTACTTCCCTCCTCCTGAAGTAACCCCCCTGATCGTGGTACTACGCCACCCGCTCCCCGAGACCTCCGGAGGGTGACCCAGCCTGGGCCCGGGCCCTGGTCGCATGGGGTGTCCCTTCGCTCCCGTCTTCGGCTACAAAACCGCTCGAGGCTGTCTTCGACCATATGGTCGAACAGGGGTACGATGCGCATGAATGCCTCATGCTCAAGGTGCGCTGGCTCCGGTACGGACCACGTGAAGACATCTGGAACTACGTGGAGGACCATCCAAGACATCCTTGCGTGGCGTGTCGGCGGCCTTGGCCGCAGCACCGCCGCCAGACGCAACAAAACGACGCCGAAGGCCAACGGCGCCCGGCAGCCGCCATGATGATGGTGCGGCACCGTTTGTCTCCGCGGTGCCCCAGGCGCGGGCGCCGCCTCTTGCGTGAGACCCCACCGCCGCCGACCGAACGCTCAAACCGCCTCCCCGCCACTCATGCAGCGACATTACAGCGGCCCGCCCCACGCACGGGGCGAGGCCGCCCCGTTCCCCCTCATGGGACATATACTCGGCCCTCGGCCGGTTGTGGCGACGCCGGCCCACACTGACCCCGACGTCTGCATAGTAGGCCGCGCCGCGCCGTCCCACCCCAGTAGTGGATGGCGGGGAGGACCTCCGCGATCCGCGTGTGACACGCTGGAGCGCGCGTGTTGGGAACGGGCGGGGAAGGGTTTGTCCGGTGGCGCGGTCGGAAGCGCTGGCCATCCCACTGCAGCCCCCGTACTGCGCCCACGCGTCCGTGATCCGGTTTTATGGGCTCCCGTGCACTGGAAGGAGCCCTACCCCCATGACTGCGACCGGCCGTGGGCCGGGTCGGGTCGTGCAGCTCTCAGCCGGGGCGGGCTCACGACTGGCGCATCACCCCGCGGCGCGGCGCCACTGCATTGCGTGGAAAGGCAGAGCAGCAACCCCGGCCCACGCTGGCGCACGGCGCGACGCACTGCACTGCAGCGCGGGGCCCCTCCCTCCCGCGCCACGGACGCGGATCGCGGGCCGCGTGGCGCTGCGGGGCAGCGCCCGCGCCCCTCGCTGTCGTAGGGCGCTACGCACTGCCCTGCGACGCGTGGCCCTTCACCCCCGCGCCAGAGTCACGGATCGCTGGCAGCGTGGCGCAGCTGGGCAAAACCCCCGCCTCGCACTTGGAGCGCTTTCGCCGTGCTCCCGGCCCGGGCGGCGCGGGGCCACGGACACCGGCTCCACGGTCGCGCACCGCCGGCCGCGCGGCGCGGCAGGGCAGCACCCCCGCCTAACCCTGGTTCAGGGCAAGGCACTGCGCTGCCTCTCCTTGAACCAGCCATGCCCCAGGGTTGTACCCCAGGCGGTCCCTCCGCTGCTCTCCGGGCGGGCCGCCTCCGATTCAACTGCTGGGCCACCGGGACGGTGACCCCTTGAGAAGGGGGAGATGTGACCGACTTACTGCTTGTCAGGCCTCGGCACGGGGCCCCCTTCCAGTCACGAGGGTGTCAGCCGATCCGGGAAACTGGGCGGTCAGGATCGAGTCCAATCCCGACCAACGTCAAACCCGTTCAGGGCGAATATGCCCAAGTTCCGCATGTTTGGAGTCGTTCCTGTGGCGATTCACTTCTGATCACCCCGTGCCTCACCAATCACAACCGCGATCTCGAGATTTCACTGGGACTAGTATATCCCAGGGCGGGCCTCCAGTTAGGGGCCTATTTTTGTGCAAGCCCAACTTGGGCCAATGACCAGCATTACACAACGCGCTGGACACCGGAGCGCCGCGAGAGTGTCACGAAGCACCCTTCCCCCGCCTCAACGCGAGGTAGTGTCTGAAGCCTCGACTGTCCTCCGCTGAGACTGGCTCCATGCGCTCTGAAAGAAGGGGTCCTGAGGGATCTCTGCGGGTGTCTGCGGGGGTGTTTTCCGAGAGGTGGAAGGGGACGGGCGGGTTATGGAGGGGATAAGATGGTGAGGCAAGCGCGTTGCCTCCAGGCCTTCGACGAGGGCAACTGAACTTCCGGACACACAACTCATGTTTGCCGCACGGGGTGTCCTGCCCCGGTCGACGCCAAGCGTGTGTGCTCTTCGGGGCTTCCTTCCAGGGCGGTTTTTCCCCGACAGAACTACCCCGCGACACAGTCTGGATCGCCTTCCTCCCAGCTGGGTGGGGTTGGCTGGCCGTGTCGTCACAATCTCCCACTTTGGAGGGAGGGTCAGGTATCCCCGGCCGCGTATGCGGCATGGGAGGCGGAGGGGGGAGTAGCGAAGGTGTATGCATGTCTGTGACGCTCGCAGGAGGCCTCGAAGGTGCAGCAGGGGGGGGACCGGAAGTGAGGGGCGTAAGTAATGCGTTGTCACCGTCGTCGCCGAGAATCGTTGGCACCCTTTTCGCGCGTCATGAAGGAAGGAGGGAAGGTCGTAACAGGCTGGAAAAAAGGTTGGCGCCTAAGGCGGAACGCGCGCGAGCGCGGGGGCCAAACGGGCGCAGAGGACTCGGCAACGGGCAGAACGCCGCACGAAATCTGCGGCCGGAGCGTAGCCGCGGCCGGGTTCCGCCGCGGACGCTACCATCGAATGATCCCGCCCCGCACACGCGCGCGAGCACATTGCGACTGGTCCCTCCAAGTTCCGGCACATGCAGCCGACCCGAATCTCTTTGCGGCCCGTGTCGGGCCGTGCATCTCAAAGAACCGTAGAGACGCGGTCCCGCGCGCAGGACATTGTGCCGGCAACCGCAGATTGTCCATTTGTTGTAGGGAACGACAGCCTGCTTGTCTCGTGGGTCCGGGCGCGCTGAGCGAGAATGAGTCACGCGGCGGACATGCGCACTCAAGTCCCGCCCCTGGCCCTACATCGGGTGCCTTGCGCGGCGGACAACAGACTGATAGCCCTACCGACCGCCTGCGGCGACACTAAAGGCGCCAGTCGGCGGCCTCGTACGAAGGGGACGCTCGCAGAAGCTTGACCTCTCGGACAGCAGCACACAGCCTTTGGGCCCTTTTGTAGCGCCTGCGGGTCAATAGGATCCGTGAAGAGACGCAACTATAACCGAGATGCATGCCCAGAAGATTGAAGCAGCGCCTGCTGAGGCGCAGCAGACCCGCACAGCAGCACCCTCGCTCGACATTTGGCCTTTTACGCTCGCCCGCGCAGCGCCGCTGGGCTTCCAAGCCAGGGGCTGTTCAGACACCGCCCACGCACTGTCATACCGCGCCGCGTCGACGACCCACATGCGTAAGAGGCCAGTTTGACGCGAGCCTCGCTCAGCTCAATAATGTCTCGCGTGACCGACGCGATGTCCGTTCAGTGCGTCAGTCGGGCACGGAGCTTTCATAGGGAAATGACCCGTGTCAATCCCCTAGCACAGTACAGGGGACAGCCGATCCATCTCGGATGACCGAGGGCGCATACTGAGGCCGCGAAACGAGCAAACTCTCCAATACCTTGGAAGCCCGTGTTGACTCAACCATGCATATTCCGTTACGGCCAGTCAGAGATCGCCCCTTCGGCCTGAAAAACACGACCACGACACGAGAGTGCGTCATGACTTCCTACTCGGAACATCGCTGCTCTCGAGTTTTGTCATTCATCCAGTCGTCGCTCAAGGTGAATGCCCCGGTTGTGCACGAAGGAGACCAGGTCCATCACCTGAACTCGTGTGGCATAGACACACCCAGAACAGATCGTTGTTGATCCGCCTCTTGCTGCTACTGTGACGGCCGGACACCCGGCCCCCACACTCGGGGAACCAGTCCCTCCCAGTCAAAGGGGGACACGTGGATTCGTGTCAGGAGCGATCGGATCCAGTCAGTCCGAAACGGTCACTGGCTCTCGCGAGGGAAATATGTCCTACTAACGCATAT
>ENA-ORXC01001499-ORXC01001499.1-marine-metagenome-genome-assembly--contig:-NODE-1499-length-13683-cov-4.896222_pt1 | contig 13683 bp, 22 predicted proteins | sample MGYA00237865_ERZ511478 | MGnify/ENA metagenome assembly ERZ511478 | reverse complement strand
GTCGAGCGCCGCGGCGGTAGACGGGAGATGCAGCCAGGCAGCCCGATAGGGAACACCCCCGCGTGCGACGCGTTTGGCCACACACGCAATCCGAATGTGTTCAATGTTTCAGCGTGGCGACTGAAATTGCTCCCACGTGTCTGACCCAGAAGACCTAGCTTAACTAGGGGTGCTACGGAGACGTCCGTTCTGCATTTTCGAACAGGAGGTTGTCTCGGCGTGAATGCGCGGCGGTCTTCGTGGCGCGTTCGTTCCCGTAACACCCGCGCGCTGCTGGCGGAGTCGGCGACCACCGCCGCTGGCTGCGTTGCTGCCGCGCCTGCCGCCGACTCGGCGGTGGCCGGTGGACGACCACGCGCGAGACGCGCCCCTGCAAGCGGCGGCGGGCGGCGGCCGCGACCGCGGTGGTGGTAGCCGCGGCGGCGGCTGCGGCGGCGGTGGCGGTGGCGGCCGTGGGCGCCGTGTTATGCCGCGCGGGATCCGCCTGGTTGCTGCCACGTGCTGAAGCCGTCGTTGTTTTCGCGGCCGCCGCTACCATGGGAGCGGCGCGGCCGCCGTCGCGGCGGGGTCACCGCCGCCGACGCCGCCACCCGTCGCGAGGCGGGCGTTGGCGAGGTTGGGGGCCGAAGGTGGCGCGCCCTCCCGACGGGAAAGCGGCACCCGAGCCGCCGCGCCCCGCCGCCACCGTGGCCACCACCGTCGCCACGACTTCCGCAGGCGTCTTCATGCGGGCGGTGGCCGCCGCCACAGCCGCGTCACCGCCCCGCCGCCGCTTTGCCAGAGATCGCGCGCAACAGCCGCGGCGGCGGCCTGCCAGCGGGCACCGCCACCACCACCCGCGTTGGCATGCCGTCGGGCCGCCCACGGTGGTGCCGCTGCTGGTGTCGCCACCCCCCCCGGTCGACGTGGCGCCTGGCCGGAGTTAGGGCAGGCCCGACCCTGCCCCCCGCCGCCGGTGCACTTCGCCCCCGCGGGTGGGTGCCCCCGTCGACGCTGCGCGCGTGCGCGCATGCGGGCGGCCAATGGCGCGCCCCCCGTTGGCCGCCGACGCCACAGGGTTTGCATCCACGCGCTCCGGGTCGCAGCGGCGGCGGGCACGCGGAGGCCGCCTCACCGGCCGGTGGGACGGGGGCCCGCGGTTGCGCATCTCAAGCAGCCTCCCGCACCGAGGTGTCGCGCGTGCGCACGCGTTCGGTGCTGCAGTGGCGCGCCGCCGCCAACGCGCACGCACGGCCGCGCTGTGGACGGCGGCTCGGTGGGGGCGCGGCGACGCGGAGGGCGCCGGCGCCGAGCGCCACGCTGACGCGGGTGATGTGGGACTTTCCCCTGGCGCCACTAACCTGGAAACGCGTGGATACCGGGTTGGGGGGTACTCGAGGCCCGTGTCAGTCGCCCCGCTGCTCCGCCGTCCACGCCAGTGGTCGAAGAGCGGAGATGGCGCAAGGGCGACTATACCGGGCTCCCATGGTGGGCGCCCTGTGGTGTGGGTGAGAATGTCGTGGAAACAGACAAGGATGCTCTGTTAGTGTGGTGAGACTGTGGCGTTGAAGTAGGTGGACTTGTGTCGGACGGCGTTTCCCTCTCAGCAAAGCACATCCTCAGATTATGGACGTGACGCTCTGATCCATCTGTTGTGACGTGAAAACAGTTTGGTGATTTCGCGAGTCCAGGGTTTCTTCCCTGACGCGCTTTCAGTCCATGGTGTTTTCGCGAACGCGCTTCAGTTATGTACTCGCATATCTGCCGGGCGCGCTGCAGCTCGCCGGGCACTTCGGGGCAGCACCTTTGCTGTCGCTTGACGGACACTTGCTGGTCCCCGGTCGCTCGGCCTTATGCCACTTCCTTCCATTCTCGTTCGTCACGGCTCTCCAGGAGTACCCAAGATGTTGGCTTTGCTTCCACTTCACGGCCAGTGGTTAGCTCGTCTGTAGCTGCATTGCTCTGGTCCAAGTACTGTTCTCCATGGCTGGGGACCGAAAGCACACAGCAGAGTTGGTTCAGTGATGACAAGCACATCGAACTGCAGCTGTGCGTGCCGCGGTTGTGACAGCAGCCGAACTTCGTATTCGCGCTTAGCGACATACGTTTTTGCTCCTAGGATCCTTCTTTGCACAGCAGTTGCCTGGCCGCCTGTCGGCAACGCCGCGTCTTTGCTCCCCCGCCTTCTGGACCCCTTTGTTTCCGACTGTCGCCAGCTCCTCTGTTGTCCGTCCGAAGCTGCTTCGTGACGGGTGATTGAGTTTCTACTAAGCGCAAGATGAGGTGCGTCAAGCTGGCTTGCATACTCGTGGAAGTGGTTACAGGACAGGCATGCAGTGTCTCAACAATCATGCTTTCATTAAGCTGTGTATGGTACCGCTACGCTTGTGCTTTCTTTCTTGTTGTCGCTCAATCGTTAGCTGTTGCGTGTCACGGTTCGTGCTTTGCGTGCGGTGGGTGAAATGTGTGTTCTGTGTGCCCTGCTTTATTAACGCACGTACCATGGTTGCATGGGCTTCATTAATGAACCAGCAGACTCCGCCACTTCTGCTGCGGCGACGCCTTGCGCCCAGCCACCGCCGAGATCCTCTGTTCCTGCCGCTGTGCAGGACGGATAGGCGGTCGACGACCGACTTGATGTCTCGAACAGGCGCGTTGCTGAGCTCGAGAAGAGAGTCCACGAGGTGGAGGAGGCGCAGCCTCACGGACAGCGCTCTACAGCAGCTCCCGGCCCTCCGTCGGCGGAAGCCGACGTGCTCTGCTGTTTCGGGTATCCAATGGCTAAGGCGTCTGACTCGCTTTTGTCGAAGAATGGTCGCTGGTGTGGTACCTGTGTGCACACCCTCCCCACACACGACCCGACCAGCCCATACCGCTTCTTTAAGTACCAGAAGCCGACGGAGCAGGATACGGCTGACGTCCTCGAGAGCAACGACGGCTCGTGCAGCACCCTGCGCAACATGTCGGACGTCTCGGTCGACGGCGTCTCAATCCAGGAGGTGTCGCCGGACCGAGCCGTTCGCACGATGCAGACGGAAGTGGTGAGGACGAACCAGCAGCATCTACTGCCTCGCGTGCACCTGAAAGAGCATGAATCCCTCCGCCTTCTGCAACAGCCGTTCGTGGACTGCAAGCTCGATAACACGCCGCACATTTCTCGGGTTGCCCAGGTGGGCCGGGGGAAAGTCGTGCTTGCCGTTCAAGAAGGCAAGCAGGCCCCCGCGTTTCCTGTGGACGGTCTGAAACAGGTGGCCACCTAAACCTGCGCTGCAGCAACCGGCACGTACATCGCTGGCGCTGACGACGACGAGATCCTCGTGCCCATGTAGATACGTACGGGCTTCGCGGAGGTGCACGGCGCGGCGTACAAGACTACCGCGACGTTTTCTGTGGCCATCTCGACGAGCGCGCAGCTAGACCTCCGGTCACGGCACGGAGCCGCCTGCGCGAACCTCCACCGACCGCTCGCCATTAAGAAAATGCAGCGGTCACTGGACCTGTTGGACAAAGAGAGGGCAACAAGGCGCCCCGCAAGAGCTTGCACAATGCGGTAAGGAACGAATGCCTGTGAGGACGCCGTTGCACGGTTCCAGCCGTCGTTAGCCGTCTCACATGTGCGGCCAATGAAGCATGGTGTGGCTCACGGGCGCATGCACATGCGTGATGTGACGCTGCAGCGCATGGGTCGTGTCTTTCAGAAGTTGTATGACTCTTCTGCGCGTCCCTTCGTGTGCTTCCCTCTTTTCTTGGCCAGCACTGTCCTGTCTCGGTCTTTCACGACGGTCGGCGTGTCGGCGCTCCTGTTTCCCAACATGGCGCGGGAGGGGTATCGTTAGGGCTTGCGAGAGGACCTGGAGACGGCGAAGAACTTCATCGCGGCTGTGAAGGAGGCGATGAACGCAATGCACGAGGCGGGGGTCATTGACGGGGACATGTATGTCTCGAACATCATATGGTGAAAGTCTCTCTCAACATCGGCGGTTGAGAGTCGGCTGATAGACTGGGACACGGCCTTGTTGGCGCACGATGGGCTCCCAGACGCATAGAGCTGATGTGTACTGCCACGTGTACGTAGAGCCTCTACCAGGTGCGGTCTTCCAAAGAGGACGATGTTCTCAACCTGCGTCAGTTGCACTCTTTCGTGAACGACACCCTTGCGCACTCTGGTGGTCACGACGCTTCTCTCTGGCGCGAGTGGATGAATTCTGCCGGCGACAAGCCCGTGCACGACCCGAACAGCGCGTTCAGCCGCATGCAGTGCTTGTACGTGAGGCACAAAGGGTGGCCCGAGCCGGAGGCGTGTCGCATGTTGCTCGGCGTCAAGGAAGAGCAGGTGACGGAGCGCTCGGGAGAGGCAGCGGCCGTCGCCGCCGTGTCTCTTCCGAACACGGACGAGTCCGTCGGGTCGGTGGGCATCGCTGCGCCTGCTCCGCCGCCCAAGAAATCACGAGTTGAAGCTTGTGGGCGTTTGTGGCTCGACCATCTCCTTTTTTCTTCAAGTCGCTCCTTTCACTGGTCTGTTTCCCTGCTTCTGTTTTCCTTTTGTGTGGCGTTTTGGAGTGCGTTTCATTCCGCCGGGTGCCGGGTCCTTTTGCCGCTACTGATATTTCACCGCCCGCCTCGATATGTTGTCCTCTCCGCGTCGAGATAGCAAGGTCTTTCCGTTTGCTAGTGGAAGGTTGGCGTGAAACCCAGTGCGACGCTAACGACCGGCTGGAGCCGTGGCGGGTGGGGTGGCGCACGTGGCTGCTCGCCCTGCGGGTGGCTGCTTACTCCATTCCACCTTGCCCCGCCGGCGGCCGTAGCGACGCCACGGCATGCAAAGGCTCCACGGCCCGCCCGGGGATGCCCTATGATATTGCCCGCGCTACCACCTGGGTCTTTCGAACTGCGGCGGCGATTGCCGTGGGGCTTCACAAGGTCACTGTGGCTGCGCCGCTGGCCAAGAAAGTTGTCCGTGCGACACCGGTCAAGCCCCTCGCCGCACCAGTGGCCAAGCCCGTTGCTGCGCCGGTGGCCAAGGCAGCGCCGATGGCGACGGCCGTCACCACCGCCGCTTCTGTCGGCGCGCCGCTGCAATCCGGGACGGCCTCTGTAGCGGCGGTCGCGCCACCTCGCCTTCTGTCACTGCCGAGGCCGCCAAGCGGCAAGGCAGGCGCTTGTCCCGAAAGCGTGCATTGCGGCCGCTGGCGCAGTCGATGAAGAAGGAGCTGACGCCATCGGCGGCAGGCACCGTCACTGCCTCGCTCTCTCCCCGCAATAGCCTGAACTGGGGAAGATGGTGGGGCGGCACCACCTCCGCCCTGACGACCACCGGCGGCAACATTGCGCTGGATATGTGCATGGAGGCAGCCGCTTCAGTGGCGGCGGCCATTCGCGCGGCGGCCGCGGCCACAGCCACGGCCGCGGCGGAAGTGCTTGTTGCCGTCGCGGCGGCCCCTGCGCGCACGTCTGTGGCCGCTTCAGCGACCGTCACGGGCCTCCCGGCGGTCGCCGCCTCCCTGCCTGAGGCTTCGGTCAAGGCCGCACATGCCCTCGTCAACCACGCTGTCACCATCGGCGGCTGTGGCTTCGCCGGCCTCGGTTAATGGCGCCCCTCGGCGGCCAAAGTCGCGGCTGCGCACGCGGCCACGATTCTTGCCAAGCGATCCGTTCTCACGAGCGCCGCGCAGCTGTCGGTCGTCCTTTCCGTCCATGTCGGTCGGCAGACGGGCGCTGCTCACGGTGTACACTGAGGTCCTCGCGCCGTACGGGAAGCCCTTCCTCTCTCGGGAGGACTCAGGCGGGAGCTCGTGACGGCAAGATATTCGGGTATAGTCACATAGATCTGCCGCCACTTTTTGGGAGCGCGCGCGAGGAGCGACGCTGAGCGCATGTGTGGTAGGCTTGGCGGGTTGCAAACGGTCTGTCGGTGGGCCGGCACGGTGAGCGACACGGTCACAGCGCCCCCGTCAGCAATAGGATGGCGTGCATACGTCAGTATCACCTCTAAGCCACTGGAGCCGGCCGAAACGCTTCAGGGAGGTTTTCAAGAGCAAGCGGGTGATAGCGCGATAGTGCACTGGAACCAACATAAAGTGTCATCGCACGCCACTCAATGGGACAGCCATGATGATCGCCTCTCACAGCAGTCTGGGTCAATCGCCGCCCCAACAGCCGCTCTCCCCACCACTGCCCCTGCAGAACACGCCTCGTGGTGAAGAGTCTGCGTCGGCAGCCTCGCGCGGTGACGAGACGTCATGGCCGCGGCGGCCGCGCCGTCCCTGTCGGCTCGCGCCTCTATGGACGCAGGCGCGCAGTGGCCCCTGCCGCTCCATTCTTAGCTACCATCATTGTCCCGCGGCCGCCGAAGGCAGTGGGACCCTCCATCACACCCACCGCCCCGTGATGCGACGTCCCCACCCGATGAGCAATCTCGACGGTCGGGGCGGTCAGCAGCCCCCTCCGCGGCGCGGTGCAAAGGCTCGCACGAGTGCCAGCTTCGCCGGCCGCCCTCCCCGTCACTGCCGGTCACACGCAAAGCGTGTATGGCGTCCTCTCTGCGGCGAGAAACGGCCGGTTGCGGCCGCCGGTCAGCGGCAGGAGGGGCTCATGGGGGGTTCACAGTGCCCTCCCGGAGTGGTGACACGTTACTGGTGAAAAAAAGAGGACTCCGCATGGCTTTGTCGCCAGAGTGGCTCAAAGGTGGCTCGGCGACCGTCGCTGCAGCCTGCGGACGTCGTTGCCGTCGTCGCCGTCACCGTGGCGCTCGGCAGGACGGTCATCTGCCTTGCTTGGCGCCACCATGGCCTTTCCACCACCGCCGCCGTCGTAGTGATCACGACGCACGTCGTGGGCCGCCGGGACGACAGACTGCGCGGCGGCCTTGCCCTGCTCGTCGGTTGAACACCCCCGCCTCGCGTCAGCGGCGGCAGCGGTGGCAACTAATGCTGGTCCTAGGAACCGGTCCCAAGTGGGCTTCGTGTACGTCGGCGGCCGGCCGGCCGGCCGGCATTCTGAAACGGGCGAGGGGGCGGCGGAAAGCGTCGCGCCTGCCGGCCGCGAAGCGTCCGACGGCGGATACAGGGGCACTGCTACGGCGGCGGCCGTCGAAGCGGCCGGCGACGGCCGCGTTACCACCTCTGCCAGTCGCTCCTTATCCACCGCCTCCCACGTGCCCCGCCGCCGCCGGAAGCGGTCGCTCGCATTCCACCCGTCCAAGGAGCTTGAGCCCGTCGGCGAGCCCGATGAGGAGAAGACGTCTCCCCTGCGGGACGTCGAACCGCCAGACAAGCACCTGCGCATGAATGACCGATTCTCAACGCGCCACTGCACCGCATACGAGAGCACTGTCCTCCTTCGTGCATGAGACAAAGCCCGCGACCCCCGGAAGGAAAAAAGGCCAGAAAGAAGCCCAGTGCTGGTCTCTATGGCCCTGTTTTGGGGTTATCCCGGCCGGCAGCCGCTGTTCATGGCGGCCTGCGTTTCCTGGAAAACATGGCATGGAGGTTGCTTAGGGCCCGTCCGTGTGTGGTCCCGGGGCAGCTGGACTTCTTTTGGGGTTTTCCCCACCGCCAGGCGCTGCTCATGAGGGACTGTGCTTCTTGGAAAACATGGCATGGAGGCTGCTCAGAGCACCTCCACCAACGTGCTTCTCCAAAGCTAGATTGGCATACGAGAGGAGACGCGTGAACGCATCTGATTGTTTCCGCAGCGGTGTACCCGCGAATGGAGTCAAATGGATCCGGGGCTACGGTACTGGTCTCCCGAATTTGAGGGATAATAGCCGTCGGAATGCGGACAGCGCTGGTAGAGGAAGCCATTCACAATCTGTTCTCATTTTATGAGGTGATGGGCTATCTCTTGTCAATATTGAAGTCTACGAAAGTTCGTCCACGATCGACTCGCGAACAGGCAGCGATCATCAAGAAGTCGAGGATACGCTGCAGCATTAAAGAGGAAATCTGCCAGCAATACGCGATCATGGGGGCGATCGTCGCGCCACGACGCCTGCCACCACGTGCCACTTGTGGTGCAACCGGGTCGCGGGCGGAGGGGATCCGAAAGCTCCGGAATTCCTGTGGTCAGAATGCCATGACGACCGTATTTAGAGATCTGACTCGTGCCGTCACCCGTCACGAGCGGGGCTCTGTGCGCCCACAGACACCGGCGCTGATTGAGGGGGTGTGGTCGACTCAAATAGAGGGGTTTGGTCGGCAGTTTGAAACGGGAAATGACTGTAGCTCTGTGCGGCCCGTGTCGTAGCCGATCTCACGATCGGTTCGGCCGAGGCTTGTTCGCTGCTGTACCCTAGTCCCAGTAGTACCGGGGTTGATACCGGGGTAGTGGGGGCAGCTCTTGCAACGGGCTTCCTGCCGCCCTTGCCCGCTTCTACTCCCCTCCACATGAAGAGTAGCCCAAGCTAGCCCTGCGTATGGTGTGCTATAGATGCCTTTTGCAGCTTTTTTACTGTCTAGCTCGTTGCATGTGCCACGATGAACAATGTTTTACGCCATTTACCCGCATCGACCTTGGCCTCATCTTGCATTGACTTTTTTTCCTTGCGTTTGTGTACCTCTATATGAGGAGGTCGGCTAAAACCCCCTCCGCTCATGTGTATGTAAACGCTTTGTCCTGGGGGCTACTCTGCTCCCGTCGCCGTCACCCCAGTTCCGATTCCTGAGACGAGCAGGTGCGGCTGCCGACATCAATGTGCCGGCCGCGGCCGCCTTCGAAGTTTTCGGAGGCAACCGCGGTGGCGAACGGAGCCTCGGCGGCGGCGGTGACGGCGGAAAGCCGGCCGAGGTGACGCATGCGGCGGCCACAACGCGACTTCGAGGACGGGGGTGCGCAGCCACTGCACGACCACCGCCGCTGAGCGGCACATGAGGCAGCGTCGGCGCGCCGCGTCCAGAGGACCACCATTTGGTCAGGTTCCTGCTGGCAGAGGTCCCCCAGGCAGTGGTGTCTGTGGCGCTGTGGTGCTCAGCTGGCTACCTGCTGCATCGAATGAGGCACGGAGGAACGGCGATAGCGCAGCAATGCCAGGATATCTGAATTGCGGGAACCTCGGAAACGTCGCGCTGAGAGGGCAGCGTGGGTGGTGTGGATGGTGTTTGTCGCTGCATGCAGTCGAGTGAGGGATAGGCTCGGTGTCCAGCGTGCTTGAGCTGTCTTTGAACCGGTCGCCATGACGAACATTGCGGCGCGTGGCCCCTGGTCGGTAGGTTCATAGTCGTAGTGGTCGTACTATTCGGGGCATGGCCCGCATTGTCGCTGCGAGGCTAGTCACGGCATCGCCTTTCGGTGGGGCCCTGGATGTCCGATGCAGAAGGCAAGCCAAAACGTTACGTTGTCTTATCATGGCACCCCTGTCACGGGACAGGTCTCATCGCGCCAATGTTCACTGGCCATGGGTGCGTCACACAAGGTGGGATAGGCATAAACACGGCAGCAAATGACATTTGAACACGCGTTCTCGACCCCGCGGTGGACCAAGGCACCACGAAGAATAATAGAAACCCCAACGGACACGAGAACACGCTCCGCCAAGCACGTTCTAACCGCACATTCCTCTTCACCCGGATCCAATAATAGACAAAACGAACCCGGCCTGTTGTCCGGGTGCGAGCCATCCTCAATGGCCATCACCACGACGATCATTATTGGGGGCTTCCCAGCTTCCTGTTGTCCGCTGCGTCGCCGAGAGGCATCTGGGGCTTTGCACGCGGCAAGGTGAGAAACACCTTTAGCTCGGAGGCAGCGTACCGACGCCCTTACAAATGGAAAAGATGGTCACACAGGCGGGACAAGCTTGACCGGACGCGCTCGGTGGATGCCCACCGAAAATTCATAACCGCCTGGCGGCGCCGGTTGACGAGGGGCTCCCCATTTCGCTTTGCACGCTTCATTTCTTCGAAAGACCGCTTGTTGGATATGGAATCAGCCATGGGCGGCGTCACGCCCAGCCCTCCCGCCTTCGTTGCTCGTAGCGCGTCATCGTCGTTGAGGCCTGAAATTGACAAGACGCCCGAGCCCTCAGGCCTTCGAAGGGCGCAAGTGGCCACTGCTTAGATGATGGCATCGGAAGTCGTTCTGATGTCGACGTCGGCCACGCTCACAAGACCCTATACCAGGACAACCTCTGTGTCCGAGTCGGAATCGTTCAGCTCGGCCAGCGAACCCGCGTGTACCGGACTCGCGCGAATGACGGAAGAAACGACAGCAGCCGACGCCTCGTCCACAGACTCTCTTGCAGCCGCCACATGTACTTCCGCACCACTTGTTGCGACATCATTGGCGCCCTCCGCGTCCACAAACGCATTCATAGTGGCGGCGACCGCCGCTCCTTTCTCCGCAGGCGCCTCATCCATGCGTCCCGGGCGTGAATTCGTGCCACGCTTGTGCTTTCCGCTTCGCTTATGCTTGCTTGGCCATCGGAGCGTCGAGTCTGCGGCATCATTCGCGGCCGACTGCTCGGCACCCGGATCCCTCAGCCGCGCACAATTTCCATCACGCGCGGCGGCACCCTACACTAATGCCGTCGCCGTCTCCGTTTCATTCGCGACCGACTGCCCAGCTCCATGCGCCCTCAGCCGCACACTGTCTTCATCATGCGCCACTGCACCCGACGCCGCCGCCAGCGCGACGCCGTCGCCGCCGTCCAGACGCGTGAAGCACTGGCGAAAAATGCCAAGGCTGCATTTCTTCCAGCCTTCGCGACTCCGTGGCGACTCTTTTTTTAACCAGCTTTTGCGCGTGCGCTTCACGGCGCGCGTGCGCTTGGCCTTGCCGACTAAGGGAGTGCATCCTGAAGACCTTGTTTTGACAGGGAGGGCACAGGCCAGGGGGCACATTGTGGCCAGGCCGTGTGGAAGGCGGGCCAAAGAAGTGCATAGGAATAGCTGCGAGGCGGGGTGGGGTGAAAATACTGACGCCCGCTGAAGCAGCTAGCACCAACTCAAAGTCCGGTCGTACAAAGCACCGTCGCCTGCTCCGTCGGCTGTCCCCTCGCGGACACACAAGGCGCCGTCTCCGGCGCCGTTGGAACTCCGCACGAACCCAGAGACCGAGCGCGCAGAGCACCGTTGCCGGTGCCGTCGGAAGTCCCCCCCGCCGACGCACAGGGCGCCGCTTCCGGCGCGGTCGGTAGTACGCACCAACACAGAGTCCGGGAGCACAGGGAACTGTCTCCAATGCCTTTGGCAGTCCCCTCCGCGAACGCAGGAGGCGCCGTCTTCAGCGTTGCAGTGATGGCAGACTGACCAATACATGCAGCGGAGGGGGTCAGTCTCGCGCCTCAGCGGCGCCTGACTCATGGAATGCTGTGCTCGGGCAGCATTTCTTGAAACACGGGCAGTTGACGAGAATAGAAAGAAGATACAATTGGTTGGTGACCGAATACAGACGAAAAGCGGACGAGGCACAACAGAAAAACAGCGAAGACAATCAGGACGAAAACGAATGATAAACGAGAGTGACTAGGAGTCGGGTGCGGTGAGCTTCGTCAGCTGCGCCATCAGATGCTTGACCACGAGCTGATCTGTGGGGCCGTCGGGGTCATCCGCCAAGTCCCGACTGTGGCGGTTCTGGGCACCACCACTTTGTTTCGTCGTGCAGTCGAAGGGACCCCCTGATCAGCTCGGTCCGTCGAAGGAACTGCCCCGGAAATCGACCCACAGCCCTGCCTTCCCCTAACGGGAGGATAGGATCACGGCAAAGCCCAGGAGGGAATCGTAGTCCAAAGCAGAGCTGGTTTTTTCAAGCGGCAATGGGGACGGCCTCCCCACTGTCAACACACCCCTTCCCAACCCGAGCGCCAGCGGCCAAATAGCCACCCCAAATGCACCAAACAGATATATCCCTCCAAAGCGAAAAGTTCAAACAAGTAATAGAGGGGTTGGGAAAACCACAAGGGAAATACCCCTCCCCCGACCAGGTCTGATCTCCCTGAGATTCGGACAGGTCGTTCCCTTGCTGGCCCGGATCGGGGTATTTTGGGGCCGCCCCCGGGGGCGTGCTTTCCACAGCTGAGAGGCCACGCCCCTTCCAACCGCGAAACCCCCGACCGCCATACCGACGAGCAGCTTGCACTTGTTCCATGACGGCGCCCCCAGCTCGGGCGATGTCATGGATGTCCGTCGCTGCCGAGGCGGCGGACGGGCCCACGACGGCCTGGGAGACGCCAGCAAGTGCTTCGATCAACCCTCCCATGCCCTGAATGGCCACCTCCACCACCTTAGGTCGCTTTGCGCGTCCCTGTACAGGTTTAAAGACGGCAGCGCTCCCGGGAAAGCCGAGCTCACATTGTGCGACGGAGAGGAATGGTGCGCAACACTAGTCCCATCACCGGCGTACCGAAGAGCAAGCAGTAGATATACACAAAGCGGGCTTCACCATTGCCATGGAGCTTGAGCTTCCCCCACGCATTCTTCCCGGTGCCCTTGTGCCTCTCATTCGATACTGTGTGAGCCGAGCGCAGCGAGCGATACTGCGACTTGATTTTTGAGGCGTCCCTCGGGCCCGAGAAGCGACGCGGGTCGATGACTCGCACATTTCCCTTCAGGACTCCCCCGACAAGCTTGGGCGGCGGAGGCTCGTGCGACGCCCCATTGTACCTGGGCGCCAGCGTCTCTCCTCACAGCTCGGTATGTGTCCGGTCCAGCTCCGCCCGCGCGAGCAGCACATCTTCCCGCTGAACCACCGGTTGATTGTCCTTTTCCACTACGACGTGAAAAAGGCGAGCAGAGTCATTGGCGGTGAGAACCGGCTCCCGTAAAGCTAAGCCCGGGCTTGACAAGGACGGTGTAACTGCTCCAAGACCAGAAATTGCGGGCGGTTGGGCGCGCGCGGCAGCTGGCCGCGGGCGAGCATCGTCGCCAGCCGCCGATGCACACTCGGGCGGGCCTGACGGGCCGCCGCCAGAATCATTGCGATATTCGGGCGCCGCGCGCGTCGTGATTGACCCCTCGGACGAACCCAATGGGGAAACAGGGACGCCGAGCGTCCTACCCTCAACCGGGTTCTGGGCTGCTTCGGTTGACAGCGAGGCCCGTTCAGCCCCGAGGTTGAAGCCAGCGCCTTCAAAACGCGCAGGTGACTTCACGAGTGAGCCGTCGACGGCACTCGGGGGAGCACCTCCGAGACCGACCGGCACCGGCTGACCCGCCTTGACCTTTTCGACTGCCGAAGGCGCGCCACTCAAGCCGACCGCACCGCGCGAGCCGACAGGCGCGGACGAACCACCCGCTGACCGCAGCGCGAGCCAAAAGCGACAAGTACGCCGGGGTATGCCGTACCGCGCGTCCCCGCTGTTCTGCGCGTCGTCCTCCATGAGGGCCTCGAGGGCCTCTTGTCTAATGTCCACGCGCTGCATAACCTCGTGGGCGAAGCCCCGCTTGACAGACATGGGGGTGCTCATCGGGCCCGACACATCCAGCACGCGCATCACTTAACGCAGGGCAAAAGTGGATAGGTGCATCAGGTGCTACTGGACCTTGGAGTGGACAAATCCACGGCGGACGGGACGCCTGCCGGTTTTTGTTCCTGTGGAAGGCTGCCTCAGGGCGGAGAATGCATCGCCCATCGCGGTTGGGTGTCCAAGGGTCCATGCATGGGTCAGGGGGTACGGGGGATGCAACCGGCTCGCTCGACGCGCGCACAGCGGCGCCGCCAGCAGGGAGCATACCGAGTGATGGGGTGGCTGAGGGAGGGGGGGGGGGAAAA
>ENA-ORXC01001497-ORXC01001497.1-marine-metagenome-genome-assembly--contig:-NODE-1497-length-13693-cov-5.832623_pt1 | contig 13693 bp, 14 predicted proteins | sample MGYA00237865_ERZ511478 | MGnify/ENA metagenome assembly ERZ511478 | reverse complement strand
CCGCGGGGGCGGCGGCAGCCAGGGGCGGCGACAGCGGGGGACGGCAGCAGTGCGGGAAGGAGGCAACCGCTGCGGGGAATGGAGTAGCGCGGTGCAGCGACAGCCGCCGGTGGCAGCCATCCACGCGCCGCGGGTAGCTCCCATACAGCGGGGGCGGCCGGCATCGTCAGCTAGGACAACAATCCCACCGAGACCCGCGGTTCGATGGCCACCAGATGCACGTGGGAGCCTCCATCGAGAACGGTTGTCGACGGAGATGGATGTGGCCTCGATGATGCTGACAGCACCAGCCATCGACGGCGGGTCGATGGTCCCTCGATGAGCGCCTCCACTCACGAGAGGCTGGCGGCGTCTCGCGACACCGTTATCGACTCGCCCAATCAACAAAGAGGAAAAAGGAGGATTGTTGGCAAACAGGGCGGCTGGCTGCGTCCGGACGGACAGCCTGTGTTTTCCTGGCGCTGTTGTTTCTCTGTTTCGAGCGCCTGCAGCGAAGCACACGAGCGCTAAAACGCGCGTAGGTCAAGAGCGGGCTTGTCGTGGACGCAAAGAAAAGAACCGAAAAGAAGGGAGAAAAGAAGACAAAGCAGGTCGAGAGAGAACGGCCGGGGGATGCGGCAACTCCCGGTGGTGGTGTGCGCCGCCGTGGTTGCACCGCTGCGCGCATCGGGGCTGGTGGCTCATCGGCACGCCGCCTATTTGTCCGCCAGGAGGCGGAGCCCGTCGTGGACCTCCCCATCGGTCGGGAGGTGCCCCTCGACGGTCGGGAGGTGCCCCTCGACGCGCGCCGTCTTGGCGACCCACTGGAGGTGGAGGGCGTCTCCGACGGCGTTTTCCGGCGTCATTTGGGCCGCCTGCTCGAGGAAGGTGCGGACCATGACCGACACGAGCGCGACATGGCCGGCCGTCGCCTCGATCACGACGCCCTCGCCCGTCTTGGTGGGCGACTTGATGCGGCCGGTCGCTCCAATGATAATAAAGAAGACATTGAGGCCGGCCACGATGCCCTTGAAGCCGCCCGTCGTCTGGATGTAGGCGCTCTTTGTGCGCCACTCGCCCGCCCTGACGACAGCAATGGTGCCGGCATTTTCCCCCACCGCGTTGCACCAGGCGGCGGTGACGCGCTTCTTGAGCGCCTGCGTGTAGTGGCCACGCACGCGCTGGAGCGGAATCAGCGGGCGGACAAACACGGGGGAACCACCACTGCGTCGCACCGGCGTAGTGATGACCCCCGTCAGCCACGCCTGGCTGCCCTCCTCTCCGAGTGAGAGCACCTTGTTGACCGCCTCGAGGATTGAGTCGTGGTAGCCGTCGGAGCTCGAGTAGACACGCTCCGACGACGTGGCGTTGGAGAGCTGGCGGATGATGATGTTTCGCAGCTCGAAGCGCACTGACTCCATCTGCTCGTAGCCCTCCATGTCGCATTCCTCCTTGGTGTCGACCGCGGGCTGGCTGCCGGTGCCGCCCGTCGTCGCGCGGCAGGTCATGTCGCTAATCTTGGCGTCAAGCGTGTTGCTAAACGCCGCAGTCGTCTCGCGCACCTCGGCCACCACCAGCCCATGGGCGTCCATCGAGCCACGCATCGCCGAAAAATAGTCCTTCAGGTCGCTGGCCACCTGAGACAGCGCGCTGAGGTGGGCGAGGACGAGCTGAATGTCCGCCACCGTGGCGCTCGCTGTCGACGAGTGCCCTTCCGCCACAGTCGCGGCAGGATTTGAGCTTCCAGGCTTGCTGGAGGTGGTGCGAGGCGGACGGGCCGGGGGCTTGAAGGCCGGCACGGCCGGGCGGGCGGGTCCCTTGCCCTTACGGCTGCTGCGGGTCGGCAGCGGCGGCGGCAGGCGGATCGACGCCCCGACGACCACCGAGGCGGGCGTGGGAGTGGCCGCAGCAGCGGCGCCGGCCGAGGGTGGGGCAGCGCTGACCGAGGCGACCGCCAATGAAAGACCCGCCCCGACATTGAGCGCGTACGCCGATGGCGACAGCGTCTGCTGTAAACCGCCGACGGCAGCAGTCAGGCTTACCGCCTCGGGCGGGCCCGGCGACGTACGGATCGACGCGACGACCGGCGCGACGACGGGCGAGACGACGCCGCCCGAGAGTACTGCCTGCGCCGCGGCCTGGGCCGCCGCCGTGGCAGCGTCGACACGCATCTCATCCTTGGCCTGGCGGTCCTCCGTCGTGGGTGTCAGAGCGACGGGACCTGCGGTGGGGGGGGGGACGCGGGACGCGACGCGGCCGCGGCCCGATGCGACGCCGGCCATGTCAAGGATGGCGAGGGGTGGGAGAGGGAATGGAAGTGAGCGACCGTTTCGTCGGAGAGAAAACAGGGGAAGAAGGGGTCGAGGGTAACCGGCGAGCAGGAGGCGAATGGTCGTGGTGGCCAGCACAGTCAGGGTAACCCGCGAGGCTCCGCGAGACTTTGTACCCGCTTGGCGAGGACCACCCCGCCTCACCTGTGGGAGAACGTGTCTTTTCAAGAGTAGAAGCCGGACGTCCGGGCAGCCCTCCATCCCCCGTGCGTCACCCACGAGCCCCTCAACCACCTGCCGTCGCGCTGTCTGTTGCTCCCCTGCGACCACGGCGCGTGCGCGGTCCTGACCCGGATCCCCAGCTCCTGCCGAAGCAAAATTCCAACAGAGAAAAAGAGTGCAGGAATAGCGCCCGCAAGGACGCCAGCCGAGCACAGAAAAGCGGCAATGCGGAAGTGTGTGAGTGTGTGTTGACCGCCCCTAGACAGACAACAGCGAGCGCTACACTACGAGACCGCGCGATGCACGTACTTTTCCATGTTGGAGTGAGGTGGTGGGAACGTGGGTCAGCCGTCGGCCCGACAGCTACCGCAGCTGCTACGAATCCTCAGCCCTCTGCCTGGGGACAAAAGACGGGGCCGGGACAGGTTGTGGGGTAACGGAAGCTACCACGACCACCGCCCGCGTCGCCAGCACGGCCACAGCCAGCGTCGCGGAACGGTCACGGGCAACGGGGGGCGAGGGGTTGGCGTGCCGGTTGCGGCGTGGGGAGCGTGGCGGCGGAGGAACGCCACACCAAACGGAGAAGCCAAGTCGGGTAGAGCAACGCTGACTTGTCGGAATTGGAGGCGCCGCTCCCTCGCTGGCACTTGAATTTTGATCGCGGGAAATACGCCCTTGCTCATGTGAATACCCTCTAGAGCCGCTTGGAGTGGGGGTAGAATTACACAGCACCCTCAGTACACTCTGTATGACGTCACTTGAACTAGGAAAAAATTAGGTATCGACAGACTGTCGGTGCGATCGACAGCTCCGACTGCCGCTTCCACCCCCACCGCCACCGCCACCCTCCGTAGACGTTAGTCGCGCTTGGCACAACGGCTTTAGCCGCCGCACTGTGCTTTCGTGTGCGACGTGCGGGGTGAGCACCACCAAGCCTTTCCGTGTGGCTCTTGTCGTGGTAGGTCGCCAAGTGTGGCGGAACCGACTCGCGGGTGGCAGCCCCATTTGCACCACGGCACCGTTACGTGTGGGTTGCCGCCACCATGATCGTGTCATTTCTTGAGGGGCTCAGCGGGCACCCACGACGAGCGCTCGGCAACAACCCCCCTCTGCTGGTGTCGTTCATGCGGTCCCCCGTCCTTTGCGCCTCCTCCAATTTGTCCCAGGGAGGTCTCGGTGTGCTGGCCTCGCTAACGTGCCTCTGCTGGGATGCCGGCGACGCGGTGCCTCGGCGGTGTGGATCGTTGTTTGGCGCTTTGAGCGGGTCGCTGTTGAGAGCTAGCTGCCCGCCGCCGGCCCATCATCGCTCCCACTCCCGCCTGCCCTTCTCTCACATCCCCCTCCGTTGACCTGTCGGTCGGTCCGCCCGCCTACCAGTCAAGGCGAGGCCGAGCACTCGTGCTCGCTGGCAATTCCTCTTCCCGCCTCAGCGGTGGGCACGCGCGAGGGCCACTGCGCCCAGCCGTGCAAGTCGTCGCGGCCATGTCGGACGTGCCGTTTTCGAACAATGAGCTGGCATACTTGATCTGCCCGTGGATGGGGCAGCACCTGCGTGGCCTGCGGTGGCACCGCCAGGCCCAACACGGGGTCATCCTGAGCACGCTCTCGCTCCGCCGTCGTCTCAAGCTGCTGGTCTCTGGTGGCGGCACGTCGAGTTGCACGTCGGGTCGCGCGTTGGGTGAGACTCTGGCGTCCGTGCCCCGTGGCGGCGACTCGCCACCGCCGCCCTCCCTACCACCGCCGCCGCCGCCGCCTTTACAGTCCCCACCGCAGCCACCGCCAGCATGCGCTGATAATGACGACCCCGAGGACGACGGCGCTGGAAGAAAAATGGACGCGGCTATCGCTGCCGCTGTGGCCGCCAGCCGAGTCCCCGTCAAGGGGGTTTCCTCTGAGACGGCGGCGCCGGTGGCCAACCGCTCCCACAAGCGCAAGTCTGCGGCTTCACCGGCCCCGTCAGGACCCATAGAGTACAAGTACACGTCTGTGTCGGCACACGCGCGGGGATTCTTCGAGGACCTGCGTGGCAACAAAAGGTCAGAGCCGCTCGTGCGGCTGCGCAAAGCCGCACGCGTCGGCATGTTCAACTCGCCCAAGCTTCGTGAGCTGCAACGCTTTGTGTTAGAAGCGACCCGCGGGGGGCTCCAGGTGGCTGCGCAGGAGAAGCTCTACACTCTGATCAGCTCGATCGAGGCCGACGCGGCGACGGGCGCGTCCACGCCGGTCAACGAGACCTTCCCGACGTTCAACTAGTTCAAGCAGGCGATTGTTGACGACCTGGACGCCGCCGTCCTGGCCGAGGGGTGGCGCAAGGCGACCGTCACGGAGAAAGGCGAGACCGTCAACGCATACTTTCGGCCGGTCCTGGACGTGGTGATGGCGTTACTGGATGGGCGGCGGGTCGTCAAGCTCTGGTCAGGTGACGAGGGCCCCGCGCCGCCCTCTGACCGCCGCGAGACCCCGATGGATGGGGACGCGTCCAGGTCATGCGAGGCGTTGGTTTGCGATCGGCTGCGCAAAAGCTGTGTGCTTGGTCTGCACGTCTTTTCGGACAGCACCCATATGTCATGGTCAGGAGGTATGACTTCTGGGCTGCTAGGGCGGCCATCTGAGGAGGGGAGAGGCTGCTGCCTGGGAGGAACGTGGGAGTCGGCGGGCTGGTGGTTCCGAGGCCGGGTGCCAGATGCTAACCTTGTTTTTCCTTCCTCGCGTCGCGTGTTTGCGTTTCGGGCCCGCTTCTTGTTCCCCCCTGCAGGCAGCACACAAACTTTATCCCGTTCGAGTACGCCTCGTCAACATCGAGGCGGGAGATGTGGAGTGGTTTCCAGTAGCGTACATCCCGATCGTTCGAACGCTGAAGGAAGCGAGCGCGGCCAAGCGCGGCAAGCAGCGGCGGTGTGGCGTTTTGCAGCGGGTCCTATACATGGCTTTTCGCACGGCAATCCAAGCCAGCCACGCAGGCGTGCAGATTGACGGCGGGGCCTGCGGGAAAGTGTTGGCGTTTTTGCGCATCCTGCTTTACGTTTGCGACCAGCCCGAGGAGCGGGTGGTACTATGCCTGAAGGCGGGCTCCTGCCACCGCCCTTGCTCTGGGTGCTACGTGGCGGCCGCCGACATGGTGTCGACTGATGCTCTCGACACGGCGGACCGCGACGCCATCAACACATTGGACGACCACCTCGAGTCGGCGGCGCACGCGCGGTACCACCGCGAGGCACCGCGCCGCCTGCTGCTTGAAGCGCGCCACAGTCTCAACAGTGCCGTGCCTGCGATGGCCGCCATGGCCGGGCTCGGTACCGCCCCCTTCCTGCTCTACAAGATGGTTGGCTTTGACATCCTGCACGTACGTTTCCGAGCTTGCTTTCCGCCAGTTTTTGTGTCTTTTTGTTCTGTTTAGCAACCTGGGGAACCACAGGTTTGTTTACTTTTCTGTTGGGCAAGCAAGTTGTGCCAGTTGCGTGCACGCGTTTCTTTTGGACCTGGACTCTGACACGACTTTGCCCCTCCGCCAGATTTCTTGGTATGACCTATCCTCGTGCTACTCTTCTTCGTCTGTGCAACGCGCAGGTACTCGACCTCGGCGTCACCCAGATGCTTTCCCGGCGCTTGGTACTCGTGTACCCGTACATGTGTAAGGGCAACAAGCCTTTGCACAAGAGCGTTATCGCCGCCGTGCGAGCAGCCCGGCGACGACTGGACTCCCTGGGGCGGCGTAGCCTCGCTAGAGCCACGGCACCAGGGTGAGTTGAGGTTCCTCCTGTTTTGTTTTCTCGCCGCATCCATCCATTCCAATGAGCTCGCAGCGGCTCCAGCAGTTTCCCAGCTCTTTGCATGGATTCTGACTGACTGCAGTGTTCTTCTTTCACCGCGGCTTTTTTTCCATTTCTGGTGATCCGGTCATGTGCCTCGCATCTCTATTCCACGTGACTCGCTGTTTTTTCCTACAGGTACTTTGTTGGCCCCGATGAAAAACAGGCCACATTCACGGGCGCGCAGCAGCGCGCGGGCGTGGCAATGCTTCCCTTTATTGTCATTCGGCTCTTTGGCCTGATACGGGTGCACATGGCAGTTTGTGCGTCCGCCTCTGTGCCCTGGGTGGCGACCACCGATACTGGGGACTCTCAGGTGGCGGCAACCGCGGTTGAAAGCACGGCGGCAGCCGCGGAGGCGTTCACGGCGGCAGGTGCTGCGGTGATCGAAGCGGGTGGTGCCGCGGCGGCGGCGGAGGTTGGTCCCGAGGCGGTCGAGGCGGCCAGTGAGGGGGCGGCTGCGGCAGCGGGTGCGTCAGTGGGCGAGGCGACGGGCGAAACGGTGGGCTCGGCGGTGGGCTCGGCGGCGTGCGGGGCGGCGGGAGCTGCCGACCACGCGGTCGACGAAGAAGGGGAGGGCCTCAGCGCCGGATACGTATACGACTGGGACGCGTATCACGCTGCCTTCGGCGACACACCGATAGACGTGGCGGTGACAGCCATGTTTGCTGAGTATGCACTGCTCTATGGGCGGATTAGCAACCATGTCGGCGCTTCCTCCGCCCCGCCCATGACACTATCCCGGGCAGAGTCCATTTCCAGGCAGGCCTCCATGTTTGTGACCGATTATGTCAACCCAATCCTCGGCCCAATCTACAGCACCAAGATGCACAAGCTGGTGAGGCGCGTGCTGGACGCGATTCGCATGCACGGCAACCTGCGAAATGGCAACACGGCGGGCAACGAGACGGAGCACAAGATGGACAAAGGGTTTTACAACCGCACCAACAAGGGCCACGGCAGCTTCACGGAGCAACTCGTGAGGCGCTCCCAGGGGACACGGGCGGTCTTGAACGCCAACGAGGCAGCCGCCGGGGGCGGTGCCATGGCGCCCGCGTTCAGGTCATCGACTGTCTCGTCACAAGCGCCGGTTGTCGCCTCCAGCTCCACCGGGGAGCCACCGCCGACGTCAGTATCGTCGCCTGCGGTGCCGCCGGTGGTGGACTCGGGCGGCTCGCCCACGTCGAGCACGTCAAGTGGGATGATGCCTGCGGTGTTTTCCCGGAGCGCCGCCAAGCAGACGACGTACCTGTCCAAGACGTCGGTGGCGGCGCTCGCCAGCCGTCCAGGAATGGCAGCGATGGCCGAACTGCTACAATTGCCGCTGGCGGCCAAGGTTCCCGTCCTGTCGTTGGTGACCATTACCGCCGAGCTTGACTGCGGAGCGCATGTCCCCCAGCAGCTGAGGTCCAACCCTAGCTTTCGCGGCGCGCCCTGGTACGACGCGGTACTCTATAGGGTGGAGGACAGCGGCGACGGGACAGGCGTCAACGGTGAAGCGGAAGACTCTGGTACCAAGGGGGCGCCCACCGAGGGCTCATCTGTCGGGGAGCGAAGTGGGGTGGCTGGTGCGGGCGGCAAGAACAGTGCGGATTTGTGCATTGGTGAGGTCCGTGCCATTGTACGGCATCAAGACGGTGACTACGCGTACGTCCGAGAGTGGGCGCCCGTTGAATCCGAGCCGGGCTGCCCGTTGGGCGCCAGGGGCTGCCAACGTCTGTGCTGGTCCTTCCCTGAGAGCAGCGCGGACGCTGCAGTCCGTGAGGTGCCATTAGCGCACGTCAAGCGCCTCGTGCACGTCGTGCCCGACTTTTCCGACTTGTTCGCTCGCGAGGGGATCAACGCGGAGCCGCCTAGCCTCCACGGTGCGGTCCACGAGCACCGTGCCATACGTTTCTTTGTAAATCCCTTTTATCCGTGGGTGTAGCTCACTTTGTCTTGCTGCTGCTGCTTGTTTTCTTTTTACACCTTTCCTCTCTCTCCAGTCCGTCGACTTTGCGGGCACAGCTCTGCTACCAGTCGGGGTCCTTTGCGCGCTTGGCTTGACCAGTACCCGCCTTAGAGCTTGACCAGTGTCCCCCTCTGCGCGGTGCTTGAGCAACTGTTGGAGGCTGCGACCGCAGCCACAGCTGCTTTCCCCTGCAAAGTCCATTCCTCGGCCCCCAAGTCTCAGATATCAGGCGCCTCCCACGCTCTGCTTGTTTTTTTTTTGTATCGGTGGGCCGTCGCCACCCGGCGCGCCGCCCCAAAAGTCTCCACCGCCCCGGTCGTTCCCGCCCGGGCGGGTGAGTCCGAGCCAAGGCCCAAGTCGCCGCTGCCAGCGGCGGGTTCCAGACGCGGCAGTCGGACGCGACAGCTGCTCCGGCGCAAGTGCCGCTCCAGAACGAGTCTGGGCAGCGGTTACGCGCAGTCGCGTGACTCGCACCTCATCGAGCCTTCGATGAAACTGCTTCCAGTCACAGCTGTAAGGCGATCGAACCCGGGGTCTCGATCGGCCCATCGAGGCCCCTCGGACGGGGCTACCGATAACCGATTTCGATCGCCGATTGGCCTCGACGCCCCTCGGTGGGGCCTCGACGCAGATAGTGGTCCTAGCTGACGATGGGTCTTCCCGACTCGGTGCACGTTGGAAAAGACTGTTGGAAACTGGGGATTTGGTCGTCGCCCTGGACTTGGGCGGTCGGCTGGACTTGACAAGACCCGTACATTCGGGATCGAATTCAAGGGCGGGTGGAGAGTCCTCCACGTGTGCTCGGGACAGTCAGGACACTGTCGCGCAGCGGTAGTGTCCCCACGGGTGCCAGGGACGGCCAGGACAGTCGTCTCCGGTGACACTGCTGATGAGCAGCCGCTGCCGGCACCGTGAGAGCGGGGTGCCGAGGGGAGAGAGCAGCGGGCGACGTGGGCAGGCGGTCGCCCTGGGTGCGGCAGCCGGGAGAGCTTGGTGTGTGGACGTTTGGGGCGCGCGCGGTGCCTGTGGGCCAAGGCGGCCCCTGGACGGGGTCGGAGCACCCCGCCTGGGCGGCGCTGGGGGTAGATAAGCAGGGGGTGCGAGCCCAGGGAGTAGGACAGAGGGAGTAGGCAACAAAACCTTTACCACCACCACCCTCGATTGACAACAAAGACACCGGGGACTGTCAAACACAAGACTGGCTGGCTCTGTTGAAGCGCGGCGCGCACCGACGAGCATCGGAGGGGGCGCCTGGGGCGGCGGGCGGCGGCGCGGGCGGCAGCGTGCCCCCGCGGTCGGCAGCGTCGGGCCAACTTCCCGGGGTCGGCGGCGGCCGCGCCTGCCGCCCGTCGCAGGTGTGCCTTGGGGGGGCGTGCCCCCCCGGGCGGCGTGCCGTGCGAGCACAGACGCGCGCGCGTCAGCAGCGCGTGCGGGCGCGCGAGCGGCGGCGCCATCCCGGTGCGGTGCCGACAGAGCCGTCGTGGTCCGTGCGTCGACGTGTTGCGCGCGTCGGCCGCGGTGGGGAGCACCGTCGGCCGGTGCGAGCGTCTGGGTGGTGGCGCGGCGGCGGTGTCGACCCTGTGAAATGGGTTCTGTAAGCCGCGGCTTACAAACCCCATCTAACAAGAGCTGGTCGGACACCGAGTTGGAGTATGTGGCGCAGTGGGCTCCATGATCATGGCCCTTCATATGAAGGGCCAGGAGAGGGACGGGAGACGAACGGGGGAGGGATGGGAGATGCGCGCGGGGCGAACGGACCAGTGCGCAGGGGTGGCCGGGCTCAGGCGCGCGAGCGTCGTGGGTCTGCGCGCGGCTGGGAGTGAGGTGGTCGTGGGCCGGAGTGACCCTCGACGGGGGAAAAGAGGCGGTCCCGTCGTGTCGGCAGGGACGACGACGTGGGTAGGAAGATAGACCCTTTTATCTCACATGGTAGCTCCCTCTTGCGGTCTCCTTCTTCCTCGGTCGGTGTGCTCGGGGCACGCTGTGTTAGGACCATTGGTGTCCTGGTCGGGCGGTTGCTCGTCTCCTCCCCTGCTCCTCCTTTGCCCTCCCTTTCCCCCCTCTTCCTCGGGCGGCGTGCTGCGTGTGCGCTGCAGCGGTCTGGTGGCTTTCCCGCTGGTTTGCCCCTCGTCTGCGTCTTGCCCTGCTCTCCCCCCCTTTTTTCCGATCTTTGACATGGCCGCCCCGGCGGTGCCCCTGTCCACCATGCCGTCGCTCGACCTGACCGCTCCGGCGGCCACCTCCGCGGCGGCTACGTGCTCCACCTCGGCGCCGGGGTCGGATGCGCTCCCGGTCAACCGCGTCCTCTTCTCGGAGGACGCTGTCGGGGCCGAGACGCTCTACGCGGAGACCGTTTGCCATGTGCAGGCGGACCACGCTGGTGGGGTTGCCCAGGCGGCAGCCTCCGAGGCCCGCCGCGCCTCGGCGCTTCGGGCAGCGATCAATGATCTCAAGGTTCTCTACGCGGCTGTGACTACGGCTGATGAGCGCACGCGGCGTCGGCTTACCCGTGCCGCTCTCGTGTGCCGTCGCCCGGTGCCCGCGTGGGCGCAGCCAGGCGGGCGGGACTGGCCTGTGGAGGTGGCTGACGCCGACGTTCGCCGGGTGGATCAACTCCTTGCGTTGGGCTGGTCGCCCGCCCCGGACACTCTGTCGGCCGTGGCGGCGCCGGTGTCCCCGTCCGGCGCTGCCAACGGTCCCTCCGTGGCGGCCGCCTCGGCTCCTATGCCCTGGGCATCTGCTGCCCCTGTGCTGCCCGGGGTGTCCGCCGTGCCTGCTGCCTCCAACTCCGCTCCTGTCTGTCCTTCTGTCCCGCTGTCGCCACCGGGCTTTCCCGCCGTACCGCCGGGGGTCGACGCCTTTGGTGCTACCTGTGCCACCGGCAGTCTGGCTGCCGCTGGCGGCTCGAGCGGGAGCGACGGCGGCGGCTGCGTCCCCGTCGGTGCAGCTGACGCCGGTGCCTCGGGCGAGGACGCCGGCAGTGCCAGTGGTGGTGCGTCGGGGGGGGACGGCTTTTGTTTTGATCCCGGTGCGCACCAGCGGCACCAGCTCCGCCGAGGGGGGGTGCGTCTCCCCACCGCAGGGAGCTGGAGGCGTTGCCGCCGGAGCCACACGTCTTGCAAGTGGGTATGCCCAAGTCAACTATTACTTGCCGCTCGTGTTTCATTGCCTCGACCGACGCCAACGGCGGGCACTTGCACACTATCGTCTTTGCAGCGCTGCGTTGCACCCCTGCCCCGCGCACCACTCTTCCCGCCCCCCAGATGGCTGCCGATTCAGCGGGAGAGCAGCTCGGCACTCACCTTCTTGGCCGCCAGCGCCTCCTCGTTGGTCAGCACCCCGCACGGACGAAACGACCCCGGCTGCGCCACGCGCATGAAGCGCCCTTGCCCATCGAGGAGCACCGCCCGGATGGTAAAAGCCGTCTTGCACTTGCACCGCCAAAACGAGCAGCTGCGGTACTTGGTCTCGGCGCAATACACGCTGCCCTCTTCGGAGGTCGACGCGCTGCGGATGTTCATCGACGGCCGTCGGCAGCGGCGGTTAGAGCGGGAGCCTTGCACCCACGACAAGTCCGTTTTGGCAACGATGGAGCCACAGCCGGTCGTGCTCGGAACGTCAAACTCATGGTAGCCGTTGGTGGTGCTGCGCTTGACATTTTGTTTGGCCCGCAGCTTCTCGCCGGCAAAGGAGATGGTCGTCGCCCACTGGACCTTCACGTCTGACTTCAGTTTACCGTCAAAGATGAGGAGCTTGGCGGCTTGTGCGTCTGCGCCAGCTGGGGTGGTGGCAAGCACGGCGAGCGCCACGACCGACGTACACAGCAGGGACAGGTAGCCCTTCATGGTGAGGGTGGGGTATAGAGGACGCGGCGATGATGGAAACGGGGTAGTGCGAAGCGCGCGAGCGTGTGGGCCGGGGGTTGTGCCGGTGTGCAGGTGCTTGTCGCCTAAGAGAGGCGCAGGGATGGTATTGATGTGTGGTGGATGGGACGGATAAGAATCGAGAGGAGCGCCTCCCACCCGCCGCTGTTGTAGCACACCGCGCAGCCTTTGCCGTGCTTGACAGAGCCGCTTCTGGCCGACCAGGAAAGCCAGCGTTGGCGACGGCTGCGTAGGACGGGGGGGGTGAGCGGTTGACTCCCGCGCCCGGGCCCGGCTGCAGACTCGGGCCGGATGCAGCCACGGCCTGGCGTCCGTGAGAAGGGTGTGTCCACTGACAGAGCCGTCAGCAAGACGCAGCCGCGGGCGCGCCCCGCCACCGTTGCCGCGGCACACCCCACCTGCCCATTGGCGGGGCGGCCGCCGCGGCCGCGAGCGTGGTTGACCATGGCTACAGTATTGTCGCAGCCGCCCGGCCCGCGGCGCTCCATGGACGGCGCGCGCGGCGCGATGCCCGCCCTCCCCCAAATCACGGCCCTGGAAGGGCCGCCACCCCAGCCGCCCGCCCCCTGGGGCGATGGCAGCCCGCCCCAGGTCACCCCAACGGACTGGTCGACTGACACAGCCGCAACGCGGTGGCGGCGACGAGACGCATACGTGGCCGCCGTCGACAATGGGCCGGCCGCGGACGGAGACCGTCGCTGCAGGCTGCAGCCCAACAGAAAGCCGAACAGAATCGCCTGCTGGGCAACGGGCAACAAATCGCCGATTAGTTCGGTCTTCTGTTCGGGTAATATGTAACAGCGATAACAGATCGCGATTCTGTTCGGCGCCGCTGTTGACCTGTCCTGTGAGGAAAGCGTGCCTGTACAGCACTACCGTATCGGAACCTCGTGTGCGCAACGGCGCACATCTGAGGATTTAGTGTACACAGACCTAAGCGACATGGCTTCTTCGAGGTCCTGACACCGCTCCGTGAGGATAATTGAAGATCCACATCAAGGACTGCATGCCGTTATCAAAAAAGATCTGGACAAGTATGGTACAGCATTCCGAGTTCTACGCCAGGCCGCCGAATGAGGCTTGTCCCACGAATGTCTAATCCAGAGGGCTTGCCTCTGCTGATCTGCCCGTTTCAAAGGGCAGTCTCGCGAGCCATCGACGTAAAAACCGAACGGGATTGGAAGAGAATGCCCGTCTGTTGGGGCCTTGTTCGGGAACGGGCGCCCGAACAGAACGGCATTTTGCTGTGGCTGCTTCCTGAGGCGACGCGGCCGGCCCACCCGGCTCGCCCGCTGCGGGGCGACGAGGGCGCCCCGGGACCAGCGCCGCGCTCGGGCGCCACAAGCGGCGGCGGGCATGCCGTAGCCATCATGGCTACTGGCAGCTGCGTTGAACGCAGCTGCCAGCAGCGCTGACAAGACTGCAAGCGTGGTCACGGCCAGGTTCACTCAGTTACGGCAGTTACGGGGGGGCTAGGCATGCCACCCACAGCGCAGGTAATGGTAGCACCCCTCCACACGCCCCCGCCGAACCTGGCACCGCCGCATCCCGGCCGCACAGCCGCAGTTGGCGGCGGCA
>ENA-ORXC01001496-ORXC01001496.1-marine-metagenome-genome-assembly--contig:-NODE-1496-length-13696-cov-3.781996_pt1 | contig 13696 bp, 15 predicted proteins | sample MGYA00237865_ERZ511478 | MGnify/ENA metagenome assembly ERZ511478 | reverse complement strand
TGATAAAATCTTTTCGCAAAATCGGTAAAGACACGTGCTTTTTTACTTCCGTTAGAAATGCGTTCGCCCCCATAAAGAATGACTCGTCAGTTAAAACAGAAATCGCATCTGCACCCGCCTTTTCATAAGCTTTTGCTACTTCTACAGGATCAAAGTTCGCATTGATGATCCCTTTAGAAGGTGATGCCTTTTTTACTTCTGCAATTAAGCCTACCTCGTGCGTTGGCTTATGCAGGCTTTCAAGAAGAGAAACATTTGCTAATTTTTCATCTTCGGGCATACTAAATCGTTTCATCTCTTCGTGCTTTACTTTAATAATTTGCTCAAGCATGAACATTCAGCTCCTTGTTTGCGCTTAATGTCTTTAGTTGATCTCGACCTGTCCCATTCAAAATGGCTTCTTTTGCCATTTGAACACAATCCTTAATGGTTTCACTAGCTCCAGCTAGATAAAGAGCTGCTCCAGCGTTGTAAAGAACAATACCTTTACTAGCTTCGTTTCCTTGATCATTAAAAATTTTCTCGATCAAATCTGCACTTTCTTTTGCATTGTTTACTACCAAATCCTTTGAGTTACTTGTAACAAGTCCAACTTCCTCTGGAGTGCGGCGATACGTACTGATTTCACCATCCCTCAATTCAACGAAATCAGTGTAAGTGGAAATAGAACACTCATCGATTCCTTCTCCACCAGTGACGAGTAGTGCACGCTCTGTGCCGAGACGCTTCAATGCTTCTGCCATTTTCAGCGCCTTTTCATGACTATAGACCCCAATTAACTGAGACTGACTACCAGCCGGGTTTGCTAGAGGACCGAGGCTATTAAAGACCGTTCTAAAACCAATCGCCCTCCGCGCATTTACAGCGTGTTTCATTGCGACATGATAGTTTGGTGCAAATAGAAAACACATGTTTTTTTCTTTAAGGCTCGCAACTGCTTCGTTCCGGCTTGATTGAGTTGGGATGCCAAGCTGGTCCAATACATCTGCACTTCCACTTTTGGAAGACACTGCTTTGTTACCGTGTTTCGCAACTTTCACCCCAAGACTTGAAACGAGAATGGCAGAAGCTGTAGATATGTTAAAGGTAGAGTGTCCGTCGCCTCCTGTTCCACAAGTATCGATAAGCGGAAGGCCACCATGATCTAACTGAACAACATGATTTCGGAGCGAGCGAACAAACCCTGTCAGTTCTTCAATCGATTCACCTCTCATGTGAAGAATCGTTAAAAAGCTCGCGATTTGTGCATCGTTTGCTCTTCCTTCCATAATGATATCCATCACTTGTTCCGCTTCAAATTCTGTCAGAGTATGACCTTCAATCATTCTACTTAATTGTTCTTTAAACATTAAGCTGCTCCTCCTTTTTATCGAAAATCGCTTCAGCCACTTGTATTGCTTTAATCAAAGCGCTCGCTTTATTTCGCGTCTCTTCCCATTCGTTTTCTGGTATTGAATCAGCTACAATCCCTGCTCCAGCCTGTACGTATGCTGTTCCATCCTTAATAACCATTGTTCGAATCGCGATACATGAGTCAATGTTTCCATCGAAACCGATATAACCGATCGCGCCTGAGTAAATCGATCGTGCAGTTGGTTCCAGCTCATTTAAAATTTGCATCGCCCGTACTTTCGGAGCACCAGACACAGTTCCTGCAGGGAAGGAGGCTACAACAGCATCTAAACTAGTGAATTGAGGTGCTAAAACTCCTGTTACTTTTGATATAATGTGCATCACATGGGAAAAGCGTCCAATGTCCATCAGCTGCGGTACCGACACACTGCCATATTCCGCTACTCGACCAACATCATTTCTCGCCAGATCAACGAGCATGTAATGTTCCGCCCGCTCTTTCTCGTCTTGAAGTAATTCTTCTGCAAGTTCATTATCTTCTTGGTCAGTTCTACCGCGCTTTCTCGTACCAGCTATTGGATCGATCTCAATTTCCCCATTCCGAACCTGAACTAATTTCTCAGGTGAGCTCCCAATAATTTCAAAATCATTCATCTTTAAATAAAACATATAGGGAGATGGATTAATGACGCGAAGGACCCGATAAAGATCCAATCCTCCAATCGTGACATCTTTTTCAAATCGCTGAGATAATACAGCTTGAAAGACATCACCCTCCTCAATGTAAGATTTTATTTTATTTACATCATTTAAAAATTGTTGCTTTTCATAATTCGATTTTATTTGTGAGAAATCCACTTCGTGAGAAGTATCTTCGGGCAGTACCATCACTTCCGATTGGTGTGATTTTGAAGAAAGAGTGACCAGCTCTTCCATCACCGAGAAAGCATTGTTGTAAACCTCTTCAACATCCGCTCCTTCTCTTAATCTTGCATGATGACAAACCGTCAAACGCTTTAAATGATGATCAAAAATTAGTAAATTCTCACAAACAATGAAATGAAAAAGCGGCATATCCTCATCCCGATCTGGATGAAGTGGAACTTTATCAAATTGGCTAACAGCGTCATAGCCGATATAGCCAACAGCGCCACCATAAAAAGGAAAATCATGTTCTGGAAGCTTCGGGTTTAAATAGTTAAACAAGGCTTTTACACCTGATTGGAAATCATTTCGTTGCAGAATATCTGAACCATTGGCATCAATAACGGTAAAAGTTCCTTTTTGTTCAATTAGCGAATAAATTGGATCGACTCCAATAAAGGAGTAGCGTGACCATTTCGACTCCTGATCACTACTCTCTAATAGAAAACTCGCTCGTTTACCAATGTTTTGAAAAATTTGAATGGGTGTGGCCGTATCAAGAAAATACGACTTCATTATCGGGATCATGCCGAACTGTGTGGCATCCCTTTGAAAAGAAGAATAATCTGTAGTCAACTTTCTCACCTCTCCATGTTTTGTTATGGAGAATGGAAACCTGAGTATTCCGAGGATGTTAATATAGTGGTATAACAAATAGCAGACTTAAATCGTCTGAATGTTAGCAATACCTTAAAAGGGTATATAAAAAACCCCCTGAATAGCCTCAGGGGGTGTATAGACGTATCCCTCTAAGCTCTCCTCAACTCAACTATCCTATTCTCAGCTCTCTCAACTCATAAAACCTACTATTGCCTCTGCTCTAAACTTATTTCTATCCTAGTATGATGCACTCGATTTGTCAACTCGCAAGGTCGGGACGAAGCGATATAGCTTTCTCCAGGTAAACATGCTTGATTTGTTGCTGATTGATTGATGTATTTACCGTCATTAATAATCGAATGCACAAAGGTAACGCACCTTGAACTGGGATTTCAGATGAGCATAGCAAAGGAACATTTGACCATCCTTTAAATGCGCGGACTGCTTCAGCTGGAAATACCGCATCTAAGTCTCTAGTCATCGTAAATTGAATAGATGCCACCCGATTCGGTTCAACGTCATTTTGCTCGATTAATTGTTCAAGTAACAAAGTCGTTGCACGAATAATTTCTTCTTTGTCATTAAGACTAACCGTTGTTGCTCCTCGAATCCCTCGAATCAATGAGCTCCACTCCCTTCTATACTAGCTCGAAGTAATTTAAGAGCGATATCATCGTTTACCTTCACCTTAATTGGTTGACCAATTCTCTTTAATAGAACAAGCTGCAACGTTTTGTTTTCTGCTTTTTTGTCTTTCTTCATTCTCTCAATTAATTGATTCGTATTAAGCTCTTTTGGAACTGTTGTAGGGAGGCCAATTTCTTGAAACCATTTCTTTATGTCATCCATACGAAGTGTTGTTTGAAAATATTCCTCGCTCAAACGAAGCGCATAAATCATACCAATAGCCACTGCTTCTCCATGAGTCATTTTGCCATACCCTAGCTCTGCTTCAATGGCGTGACCAAGCGTATGACCAAAGTTTAGGTAAGCACGAATTCCTTTTTCACGCTCATCTTCTTTTACGATAGCACCTTTCACAGCAATACCCTTTTTAATAATAAATTGTAGCTCTTCATCGCTATAACCCTGCACGGGCTTTCCGCTTTCCATTAACCAATTTAAAAACGCTTCATCATGAATAAGCCCATGCTTAATCACTTCACTAAACCCCGAGCGCCATTCCCGATCTGGTAGGGTTCGCAGGCACTCTGTATCATATATAACGGCTGCTGGTTGATGAAACGCACCGATTAAGTTTTTCCCTAGTTCATGATTAATCCCAGTCTTCCCACCAACGCTTGAATCATGAGCAAGTAGCGTTGTAGGAATCTGAACAAAATCAATGCCCCGCATATATGTAGCGGCAGCAAAACCTGCAAGATCTCCTACAACTCCACCGCCAAGAGCAATGATGCATGCTTGCCGATCTAAATCAGCTTTAAGCAACGCAGTCATCACTTCATGATAACGGGAAAATGATTTGGATTCCTCTCCTGATGGAACGACAAACGTTTGTATCTCTTTATCCTGCTGAATCGATGATAAATATCTTCCTTCTACTTCTTCGTCCGTAATTATGAAGAAACTTGAGTAAGGGCCTTTGACCAGCTCTTGCCATTTGAAGCGTATCCCAGTTCCGATATAAACGGGATAGCTTCCACCATTTGTATCAATCGATAGTGAATCCATTATTAAAACTCCCGGCTATATGTCCTGTAGCGATCTAGCGCTTCCGCAATTTCTTCCATTCGATCATGACCAAATTTATCAAGAATCGAACAAGCGACTTCCCATGCAACAACATTTTCAGCCACAACGCTAGCTGCAGGTACTGCACAGCTGTCCGATCGTTCAATACTTGCCTGGAAGGGCTCCTTTGAATCGATATCTACACTTTGCAGTGGTTTGTATAGTGTGGGGATAGGTTTCATAACCCCTTTAACAACGATCGGCATTCCTGTTGTCATACCGCCCTCAAAACCTCCAAGTCGATTGGTTTTTCGTGTGTATCCTTCTGACTCAGACCATTGAATTTCATCGTGAACTTCACTGCCTGGCTTTCTAGCCGCTTCAAAGCCTATTCCAAACTCAACCCCTTTAAACGCATTGATACTCATGACAGCTCCTGCAATTTTAGCATCAAGCTTACGATCATAGTGAACATGACTTCCAAGACCTACAGGTAGACCCTCGACGATTACTTCTACGATGCCTCCAATTGAATCGCCATTCTTTTTAGCGTCATCAATTGCTTCCATCATTTTATTTCCTGCTTTTTCATCAAGGCTTCGAACAGGCGATTCTTCAGAAACACGCTGAACTTCTTCAAGAGACATACCACCATCGTATTGACTCTCAATCCCTCCAATCATGCGCACGTGCCCAGCTACCTTAATATCAAGTGTATTGAGTAGTTTTTTAGCTACTGCTCCAGCAGCAACTCTTACCGTTGTTTCTCTAGCAGATGAACGTTCCAATACGTTTCTCATGTCACGATGGTTATATTTAATAGCGCCATTTAAATCTGCATGGCCAGGACGCGGACGTGAGATTTGACGCTTCATGTTTTCTTCTTGTTCTTTCGTTAATGGCTCTGCACCCATATAATTTTTCCAGTGCGTCCAGTCTTTATTTTCTACAACAAGCGCAATGGGAGCACCCGTCGATTTCGCATGTCGAACTCCGCTTAATATTTGGACTTGATCCTTCTCTATTTGCATACGTCGACCACGCCCATATCCAAGCTGGCGCCTCGCAAGTTCAGTATTAATATCTTCTGCCAATAGCTCAAGACCAGAAGGAAGTCCTTCAAGTATTGTTGTTAGCTGCGGTCCGTGTGATTCTCCTGCTGTTAAGTATCTCATCTCAATCTCCTCCATTATGCTTTGGCGCTTTTACGTACTACTATATCACACCATATAAAATTCGTGTAAGTATTTTTAACTTTTTCAATGATGGTTGGGCATATCCTAACACAATTTAACTAAAAAAACACAAAATTTTTATTCTTTTCTCTAGCAGAATTGCTTCATCCGTTTTCTTTCGTTAATGTTGAAGATATAACCTACAACAAGGAAGTGTCTAGATGGAAATCACAAATCTTACAGCTCAATCCATGGCAAAAAAAATAAAAGCAAAAGAGATTTCCCCTGTGGAAGTTGTGCAAAGTCATCTCAATCGAATAAAACGTTTGAATCCTAAACTGAATTTATTTATCACTGTATTTGAAGAACAAGCGATAGAAGAAGCAAAAGCAGCTGAAAAAGAACTGATGAATACTGGTACAAGAGGACCTTTGCACGGTGTACCAATCGCATTAAAAGACCTTACTTCAGTAGCCGGCCGGCGTACTACGTTTGGTTCTCCACTTTTTAAGGACCACATTCCACAATCAGAGCCGACAATTGTAAAAAGGATTCGAAACGCAGGCGCTATTATTATCGGAAAAACAAATACACCAGAATTCGGGCATAAAGGCACAACAGACAATCTCTTAGTAGGTCCGACAAAGAATCCATGGGACCCTTCTAGAACTGCTGGAGGATCAAGTGGTGGATCTGCTGCTGCAGTAGCAAGCAAGTGCGTACCACTAGCAGAAGGTAGTGATGGAGGCGGTTCGATTCGTATTCCTTCATGCCTAAATGGCATTATTGGTCACAAACCAACGTTTGGTCGCGTACCGTTTGACAGCTCACCTTTCAATCGCTTTGGAACGACTCAGCCTTTTGTTCATTATGGTCCAATGGCAAGATCAACCGGGGACGCAGCTCTCCTCCTCTCTGTGATGGAAGGCTACCAGCCAACTGATCCATATTCGGTTCCAGTCCCAGAGGAAAATTTACTTGAGGAAATGAAATTAGGTGTTAAAGGTAAAAGGTTCGCCTTCACAGAAAACTTTGGATTGTATCCTTTTGAGCAGGAAATTTTAGGACCGCTAGAAGAAGCGATCAGTCTTTTACGTGACCACGGGGCAATCGTAGAAAATATTCCATTTCAATTTGGTATGAAACTTGAAGAATTGATTTCATTCTTCAACAAGATGTGGTATGCAGGTTTGGCAACAGCTTACGGGTCGCTTTATGATCGCTTCCCTTCACAATTCAGTCTCTCTGTTTCTCGCATGATTGAATCTGGTAGACAGCTTAGCGCAATAGAATTAAGAGAAACCGAAATGAAGCGTACGATCATTTGGAACACACTTCAACAAGAATTAGATCAGTATGACGCTATTCTGTCTCCAGTTGTTGGAGTAACTGCTTTTTCACATCAAATCGAAGGTCCTGATACGATAAACGGAAAAGCTGCCGCCCCAATATCTGATTGGATGATGACCCAGTTATATAATTGTACTGGGCATCCTGCGATATCGATCCCAGTCGGAAAAGCGCGATCTGGCTTACCCGTAGGTCTACAGGCTGCGACCGGCAAATTCAACGATACTTTATTATTTAGAATTGCCTATACACTTGAACAGGAAAAAGGTTTTGAATTTCCAATGATCTAACCGCCTATTCATCGTTTTGACTAAAAAAAGAACCAGACAGAAATCTGTCTGGTTCTTTCCATATAAGCGCTTTCATTTTTCTTTCAAAAAAATTAAACCCACTTCGAAACCGTTTTTGTATATTCATTTAATTCATTCTCATTAAAAAACAATGCAATTTCACGCTCTGCACTTTCAGGTGAATCTGAGCCGTGGATCACATTCATACTTACTTGAACACCGTAGTCACCGCGAATGGTTCCTGGATTAGCATCTTTTGGATTCGTTGCCCCCATCATCGTACGAGCAGTAGAAATAACATTTTCACCTTCCCAAACCATTGCGAAGACAGGACCTGATGTAATAAAGTCAACTAGTTCCCCGAAGAATGGACGCTCTTTATGTTCACCATAATGAGTTTCTGCAAGGTCTTTTGAAACCGTCATCAATTTTGCCCCTACTAAATTAAATCCTTTATTCTCAAAGCGTGATACAATTCCACCAATCAAATTACGTTGAACACCGTCAGGCTTTACCATTAGAAAAGTTTTCTCCACAAAAATCTCCTCACTTTCAACACTTTGTATGTATAGGGCAGAAATATTTATCTGCCCTTCAAAATTCTATCAAATATTCGCAAAAATAACAACATTTCCTTTTTAATGTTTTCTCTTGCCGATATATTCTGCGATTTGTCTAAGTGACGTTCTTGCTGAAGAAGCTGGCAGCTGTTCTAGTTCATAGAAAGCTTTTTGAAGGTAACGATCGCTAATCTGTCGAGAATGTTCAATACCACCTGACAATTTCACAATGGACAGAACTTGATCCACCTGCTCTTGAGAAGCATGGAGCTCTTCTGAAAAAACATCCATGATTTTCTTCTTTTCGTTTTTCTGATTCATCGCATAAAGGACAGGTAACGTAATGTTACCCTGTAGTAAGTCTCCACCTGCTGGTTTCCCAATCTGTTTTACAGTTCCTGTATAATCTAATATATCATCTGTTATTTGGTAAGACATACCAACGTAATAACCGAATTGCTTTAAGTGAAGCTGCTCTTGTTTAGATGCTCCCGCTGCGACTGCCCCTAGCTCACATGAAGTTGAGATTAGAAGGGCTGTTTTACGTTTAATTCTGCGAAAATAATCCCGTACATTTTGATCCCAATTAAATTGATCACGAATCTGTTCAATTTCACCAACGCTCATCTCTAGAATGGCATGGGACAAAATTCGATTTGCAGTCGGATCATTTAATTCGGTCACTAGTTCAATGGCTCGAGCAAAAATATAATCTCCAGTATACATGGCTACACGGTTATCCCATTTTGCTTTTATTGTTTTAGCGCCCCGTCTCATTTCAGCGTCATCAATGACGTCGTCATGCACGAGAGAAGCCATGTGAATTAGTTCAAGCGCCACCGCTACGTTTTTCATGAGTGGCAAATTGTAATTCCCAAACTTACCTGAAAGCAGAACGAAAACAGGACGGATTCGTTTCCCTCCAGCTTTTAATAGGTGGTTTGATGCATCCCGAAGAATGGGATGATGAGCATCTACCGTTTGCTCCAATTCAGTTTCAATAAATGACAAGTCTTTTTTTAAAGAAGCGTATATCGTTTTTAATTTCATGAGATCCACCTAACTGATTTTCACAAAATATCTGTTCTCTTATTCACTGATTTAAAACCTCTGTGCATCGCTGCAACTCCGCCAGAGTATGGCTTTGTATCAACGCGGCTAAATCCATTTTTAAAGAAAAGTTGTTTTAACTCTTCTCTTCCTGGAAACGTGCTAGCTGATTCCTGAAGCCAAGAATACTCGTCATAACTTTTTGCGAACACTTTACCAAGAACTGGCATTACGTGCTTAAAATACCCGTAATAAACTTGTTTAAAGACTGGGATGGTGGGCTGGCTCGTTTCGAGGCAGACAACTTGTCCACCCGGCTTAACCACGCGATACATTTCTTTAATAACCTGGTTATAATCGGGGACGTTTCTTAGTCCAAAACCAATCGTAACGTAGTCAAATGAATTGTCTTCAAAAGGTAGATTCATTGCATTTCCATGAATGAGGGTAACGTTTTCTTTCCTTTTCTCATTCACTTTGACATGACCGACTTCAAGCATGTTTTCACTAAAATCAAGTCCAATGGCTGATCCACTTTCTCCAACAGCATCAGCCATTGCAATTGTCCAGTCTGCTGTGCCACAGCAAACATCAAGTGCTGATGATCCTTTTTGAACATCCATTAGTCGCATTGTATCTTTTCGCCATGCTTTGTGACGCTGAAAGCTGATGACTGAATTCATTACATCATAACGTTTTGAAATCGTTTGAAATACATCGTGAACGCGTTCTTCTTTTGATGAAGCCATGCTTTATCCCTCTTCCGCCATTTTCTTTTCCTGGATCCCCTTCATTCCCCAGTTGTATTCGAAACGCTCCTGAAATAACTGATGGAGTTCTGAATGCTGTTGGAGAAGTTGGTCCATTTCCTTTTTTGCATAGGCAATATAAGAATCGAGTACGATTTTTGCTTTTGATGCCTGATTTGTTGATAACTTCGCACCTTTTACCGAGAGGAGCGTAGAAGCAATTTTTTGTAACATAAATGTACCTGATTGAATGATTCCCTGCTTTCTTTCAGTTAAAAGACGATTCATGTAGAAATAGTGTGAACCGAAGCTTTTCCAATTCGTAAGACCATAGTGTTCAGCAACTTTGCGTACTAAAATGGATTCAATCTCTTTCAAATTGTCAAACACGGGTTCAATCGTACTATACTCAGTTTGGTAAAAAGACATCTTTGCTTCATTAATCTCCTGAATGGCTTCAGAAAGAGTCCGAATCAACTCATTATCTTCCCATTTAGAAAGAAGGTGATAATACATGCTACTAAAATAATCACCTGCAAGTACTGTCAACTGACGATTTTTTCGATCACCCTCGTTATCGATCTCCTCAAGTGAAATAAGATCATGCGTATCAAGAGCAATTTGCACAAGCATGATGGAAAGAAGTGTATCCTGTTTCCTTTTATGTTCGAGCTTCGCTTGTTCTAGCATGCCATAAAAAACATATAACTTCTCTTCATCAATCACTGGAAAGTCGATAAATCGAAGTAAATATGAATGGGATAGGCGAGACTGCAGCATGTCCCGAACTCCTGCTATTTTTTTATGTGTGGTTTCCTTCGGATTTGTCATATCCCATACCCCTAACATGTCTTCCATTTAGAAAAGTGGGCTAGCCGCTTTATAGCGGTGAAAGCTTATTTTTCTTTTCTTCTTCAAATACCCTTATTCGTAATGGTTCAATTATGTATTCAATTCTAGTATAGCACAATAACCTTTGACCTAAAACGAGCAGCTCTTGTTTTAAAATGAAAGAAAAGCAGGTTTCGGTTTCCTGCTTTACTCTTCTGTACTTATTTCACCGTGTTCTGTTTGAATAACGGCTTTCCCTCTTACCTTAACGGCAGAAGTATGTTCAGTGAATTGGGCAATCATCACTTCTCCCTTATCAAGTTTCTCTGAATGATGAAATCTTGTATCAGACCCTCGTGTTAACCCAATTACGTTCACGCCATTTTCTAAGGCTTTAATAACAAAAAAATCATTGCTATCGCTTTTCATATCAATCACTCCGTTTAAAAGTTTAGCCTTTAATCAACCCAAGCACTTCAGCTCGTGCAGCTGTGTCATTCTCAAACACACCTCTAACTGCTGACGTTACGGTTGATGATCCAGGCTTTTTAACGCCTCTCATCGTCATACACATATGCTCAGCTTCTACAACAACCATCACGCCGTGAGGTTCAAGTGTATCCACCATTGAATTCGCTATTGTCGATGTAATTCGCTCTTGAAGTTGAGGGCGCTTTGTAACAGACTCGACAGCTCTTGCAAGTTTGCTAAGTCCTGTCACTTTACCGCCTTTCGGTATGTATGCCACATGCGCCTTTCAAAAGAAAGGAACGAGATGATGCTCACAAGTTGAATAAAACGGGATATCTTTCACTAAGACAAGCTCTTCGTGATCTTCCCCAAAAATGGTTTGAAAATGCTCTTTTGGATCTTGATGTAGCCCCTGAAAGATTTCTTCGTACATTCTTGCGACACGTTTCGGAGTATCTAACAATCCTTCGCGTTTAGGATCTTCCCCAATTGCTTCAAGGATCATTGTCACTGCTTCTTGTATTTTTTCATGATTAACTTCGTACATTGTTCTTACTCCTCCATTCAGGGCCTATATTACCTATGAAGATTCTAGCACATGGAGAAAAAGTTAGCAAAAAAGAAGAGCCGCATAATGTGCGACTCTTCTTTTGCCCTATGTATTTATTACTTAACTGCATCCTTAAGGGCTTTACCAGGTTTAAATGCAGGAACCTTACTTGCAGCGATTTCGATTTCTTCGCCAGTTTGAGGATTACGCCCTTTACGAGCAGAACGCTCACGGACTTCAAAGTTACCAAAACCAATTAGTTGAACTTTGTCACCCTCTTGCAAGGATTGCATAATGTTATCAAAAACTGAGTCAACAGCTTTTGTCGCTTCTTTTTTAGAAAGCTCTGCAGATTCTGCAACAGCATTGATTAGATCTGTCTTGTTCATTCTGTTCACCTCCTCTCAAGAGAGATGGATAAATACATTCATTCACTTAATGACCAATATTTATACGTTGCAATGCACGTTTAGTACGTTTGCAAGCCCTATATTATACGAAGATGCGAAAGAATTCAATACGTTTGTGTCGATTTCAACGATTTTTCAGTGTTTTTTTACCTATTATCTGCTATATTCACTATTTGTAAACGCTCTAACGATCACTTTCCTGATTGTCGGTTAATTCAATCAATTCCGTCAATGCTTTGTTAATGCTTTACTGAACTCTCTTCTTATACACCGCTCGTAGAAACTATATTACCCCTTATACAAGTATGGTTAAACCTACAAAGCGAAAAATCGACTCCATAAATTGGAGTCGATTTTGTTATAGTATAATCGCAATTAAACCGCCTGATCCTTCGTTAATAATGCGCTCTAACGTCTCTTTTAATTTATAACGAGCATTCTCAGGCATTAAACCAAGTTTTGCCTGAATCCCTTCTCTTACGATTGAATTTAGTGAACGACCGAATATATCAGAGTTCCAGATCGAAAGTGGATCTTCTTCAAAATCTTGCATTAAATAGCGTACAAGCTCTTCGCTTTGCTTTTCTGTTCCGATAATTGGAGCAAATTCGGATTCTACATCTACTTTTATCATATGGATCGACGGCGCAACTGCTTTTAACCTTACGCCAAACCTCGACCCCTGGCGAATAATTTCTGGCTCATCAAGACTCATATCTTCAATAGCCGGGGCTGCAATACCATATCCCGTCTGTTTTACCATACGAAGAGCGTCAGAGACGTGGTCATACTCTGCTTTAGCAAACGCAAACTCCTGCATAAGTTGAAGAAGGTGATCTTTTCCTCGAATTTCCACGCCAACCACTTCTTTAAGAATTTGATCATAAAGATCTTCCGGTGCATACAGATCAATTTCTGCTATTCCTTGCCCCATCTCAATTCCAGCAAGGCGAGCATCTTGTATAAATTCAAACTCTTCAAATTGCCCAACGACACGATCAACATCGCGAAGTCGCTTAATATCTTTAACTGTTTCTCTTACAGATTCTTCATAATTTTGCCTTAACCAGTGATCCTGGTGGAGAACCATTACCCAACTAGGCAAGTTCACATTGACTTCTAATACTGGAAATTCATAAAGCACTTCTCTCATCACATTGTTAATATCATGCTCTGTCATACTCTCAACACTTAGTGAGATGACTGGTATGTCATACTTATTCGAAAGATCTCCACGTAACGCTTCTGTTTGAGGATGGTGAGGATGAGCTGAATTGACAATCATAATAAACGGTTTGCCTACTTCTTTTAATTCTTCAACGACTCTTTCCTCTGATTCGAGATAATCATGTCTTGGAATCTCTCCAATAGAACCATCTGTTGTAATCACTACTCCAAGAGTGGAATGCTCCTGAATGACTTTTCTTGTACCAATTTCAGCTGCTTCCTGAAACGGAATAGGCTCCTCATACCAGGGTGTATTGATCATACGAGGTCCATCCTCATCTTCATACCCTTTTGCTCCAGGTACCGCATACCCAACGCAGTCAACAAGTCTAACATTCACGTCTAGGCCATCTTCTACATGAATTTGAACAGCATGATTCGGGACGAATTTAGGTTCTGTCGTCATGATCGTCCTGCCTGCAGAACTTTGTGGTAGCTCATCTTGTGCCCTTGCTCGATCTGAA
>ENA-ORXC01001495-ORXC01001495.1-marine-metagenome-genome-assembly--contig:-NODE-1495-length-13713-cov-5.603256_pt1 | contig 13713 bp, 10 predicted proteins | sample MGYA00237865_ERZ511478 | MGnify/ENA metagenome assembly ERZ511478 | reverse complement strand
GCACTGCAAACGCTAGTAATAGCGTTAAAATTCCACTAAACTTTGTTTTCATTTTTATAAATTATTTGAATTAGCCACCGCTAAAATAACATTTAATCTATAAAAATTAATATTTCTTTAACTGAATTTCACATTTCAAATAATTAGATCGGTGTTGATTGAAGGCTTTTACGTTGGGTATAAAGTGTAGAAGCCTGAAATACAGTAGATAGAGTAATATTGACTATTTGTTAACAATATAGAATAAAAGCTATTTTTTATCTTAAAAATTAACAAACTTGTATTAGTGCTATTATCAAGAATCCTCTTTAAAAATATGTTATTCGTGGTATTATTTCCTTAATGATACGTTGAGCTAGCCTTTTCTAAGATAGTGACGTATTTAAAATAGAAAAGCCACTCAGAATATGAGTGGCTTTTAAAATACTTATAGAGATATTTAATTCACATCCCAAAATAATTTACTAATTATTAAATCACCATTAGAGAGATTTGCAGCAGCAGCAGCTCTGTTTACACCATTCAAAGTTTGTAAGACTTGTGGGTATCTCAATCTAAATGGTAAATCTGATACAGAGGGATCAACAGGCCCAGCTTCAAAAACATAAGTTTCAACTCTGTTTTCTGGAGCTAGTCCATCAATCTGAGCTTGAGGGAGTGAAACTGTTTCGTTTATCTGAACTAGAATATTTGGAAACCCTGTTCGTCTATACTCTGTGTAAGCTTGGTGAGCTTGCATGTATAACGCGACATATTTTTGGTTTAAAACATTAGCCTCATTAGCTGGAGGTAAATTATTTACAAAATCAGTAATAGCTGAAGTTGGTACACCCCATTTTTCCATACTAGCAGCAACTCCATTTTCGTAGTTTGCTTGCGCGAAACCATTTCTTTCAGAAATTAAAAATTGAACCTCTGCATATTCCAATAATGTCTCACTATAATCAGGCTTGATAATATTGCTACTCGGATATGAATAGGTTGTTCTATCTAGAAAATTAGTATTTCGAAAAGCGTATGGTACTCCTAAATAGTCATCATAGTCCATTGCAATGGCAGCAGCTCCAGATTTCACTTCTTCAATGTCAACTGAAATTGGCACGGCCATTTGAAATAATCTAGGATCTTGATTAAAATTTCCTCTTTCACCTTTAAGAAGTTCTATGAAAGGTTGCTGCCACAGCAAAGTCTGTTCTTGTAAGAAATGCTCTCCAAAGAGGAGATGCATTAGCATCGGCACTATCATAAGCTTGAGAGGCATTATCATCATTAGACGTCATAAAACCACTTGCAATTGCAGCGTCAAATGCTGTCTGGTATGCTGCCGCATCTGTACCTTTGATAGTTGTAGCAACTCTTAAGATAAGTGAATTAGCAAATTTTTTCCATTTAGACGCGTCACCATTAAATATATTATCGCCATTAGTAAATGTGAGTTCATCTTTATTAATCATATCTGCAAATTCTCTTAGCTCTTTAAGTATATCAGTATAAATATCTTGTTGAGCTGCAAATACAGGAGTGAAATTTCCAGCTTCAAGTTGTGCAGCTTGAAAAGATTCATTGTCAGAGCCGTAAGAGTAATATGGAACATCTCCAAATAAATTTGTCAATTCATAGAACATATAAGATAACATGATTCGAGATGCTGCAATCTGATTGTCATTATTCCCAGATGCTGCGGCATTACCTCTTGTTTCTTCGTTAGTGTTCAAATCTAAAATAGCTTTGAAATCCGTCATCGCCAAGTATGTGTTGTTATAAATGGACTCGGCAGTAGTCTCACGATAAAGAAATCTATCTTCATCTGCATAAGCAGTTTGACCCCAGTATTGCAACCAAGGTAACGTTAAGCGACCTTCATTAAATCCATTTCTAGAAAAATCAGTAAACTGTTTTGTTGCACTAGAAAATATATTTGCAGTAGGAACAACCTCTGGTTGATTTGGGTTAACGTTTAGCTCGGCTAAATCATCAGTACAAGAAGTAAGCGCACAGCCGATAGCGAGCATGAGTATAATTAAATATTTATTTTTCATTTTCTTAGAATTTTAGTTGTAAGTTTAATCCGTAACTTTTAGTTGATGGAAGCGATCCACCTTCTGAACCTTGAATATTTCCACTTCCTGAAGTAGCTACTTCTGGATCAAAGTTGTCATTGTCTAGTCCCCATACTGCTAGATTTCTACCAAAAGCAGATAGCATTACGTCAGACACTCCAAGATTTTCAATCCATTTTGAAGGTAATCTATAGCTTAAAGATATCTCCCTTAGCTTCATGTAATCTGCATCAAATACGTTAGCAGCATCTGGTCCAAAAAAGTAATCTTGACCCTCTTGTTGAGCAGATATTACTTGTGTATTGGTAGCGGTGTTTGTTACTGTGTAATTTCCATTATCATCATAAGTCACCGTACCAGTCACACCGTTTAAAACAGTTCCTACCTCACGTTTGTTATTTGTAGCTGTTTGTTCAAGAATACCCGAGTAGTTACCCCAGATGTTTGTAAGCGACCTGTATTTTCCACCTTCCTGAATATATACTAAGAATCCAAGACTAAGATTTTTATAACGGAATGTGTTTCTAATACCTAAATTAAAATCGGGTAAAATAGTTCCTAAATTCTCTTGGTCCTGAGTTTCTGGAAACTTCCATTTGAGTTTACTACTTTATTGCCTTCATTATCCAAAACAAAATTTGTTCCTCTGATGATTCCGTAAGATTCATCTACAACAGTATTTAATGTAACCGAGTTGAATGGAAAACTTGCTATTTGTAATGATTGTACACCATCCAGTAACTCAAGAAGTTCATTGTTATTTTTTGAAAAGTTAAAGGTAGTGTCCCATGAGAAGTTATCAGTTTGTATTATAGTCGCACTTAAAAGAGCTTCTATCCCACGGTTGCGGAGTGTACCTCCATTTGTAAATGTACTACTAAATCCAGTTGCTGGATCAACTTGAACAGGAGTTATTAGATTTGATGTTTCTTCGTTATAATAAGTAAGATCTAAGCTAATGCGATTTTGTAAAAAAGCCATTTCTAGACCAACTTCATAGCTATTTTTGAATTCTGGTTCAAGATTAGGGTTTTGGCTCGTATTAGATGTACTAAAGGGAACATCTCCTAAAACGGAATAGATGAATTAAAAGCTGTTATTAAGGAATATGGATCGGTATCACTTCCTACTTCTGCTTATCCTCCACGTATTTTACCAAATGAAAGCCATTCTGCTTCAATAATTTTTGAAAAGACAAAACTACCATTTATGCTAGGGTAGAAGAATGAGGCATTATCCTCAGCCAGTGAAGAAGACCAATCATTTCTTCCTGTAAAAGTCAAATAAGCAAAATTATCATATCCTAGAGATACAGATCCAAAGACACTATTTACACGCTTTCTTGAGTCAGATTCTGTTACTTGCGCTGGGTCTGCAGAGTTACTTATGTTGTAAAGTCCAGGCACTACTAGACCTCCTGATGTTTCTGCAGAGAGTCTATGGAACTCAGCATCTCTTCTATTTACACCTACAAATGAGTTTACACTTACTTTGCTCTCCATGAATTTTTTGTCATAGTGAACTCGTGTCTCATAATTTATTTCCTCAAAGTCACGGTCAGACTCAGAATAACTTGCGATGCCTTGCGATCCAACGGCAACCCTCTCGTTTATTCTAAAATCATAGGTGTCTGCATATACTTTTCCGACTACATATAAATTATCTGTAAAATTGTAAGTGGCTCCTACGTTTCCATACCAGCGGGTACGCTTGTCATTTGCAGTGTTTTCATATAAGGTCCAGTAAGGATTATCAGAAAATCTTGGATTACCGTTAAGTGCAGAAATTCTATTCCAAGGGCGTTGTGATCCATCAGCAAGTTGATAATTTCTCAAACGATCGTAATGAAGAGAAGTCTGACCGAACTGATAAAGTTGTTGTACAACACCAGCACCAGTATATCCAGATGCGGGTCTGTTAAACCCCTCAGTAATTGTAAGATTTACAATTGCTTCAACTTTTAATTTATCAGAGATTTGACTGGTAGCGTTAAAGTTTACCGAGTTTTTTCTAAGATTTGAGTTAGGAACTATACCATCTGTACGTGTGTTATTTGCACTTAAACGCATGGTTGATTTATCTGTTCCTTGAGAAAAAGAAACTCCATTATTATAAGATACACCAGTATCCCAAAAGCTATCAACATTATTTTTTGGAGCACTCCATGCACGTGTTTGAAGAAAGTCATCTTCAAATTCTGGGTCAAAAGCATCCCAATGTAGTACTTGTTGCCCTTCAAATCTAGGCCCCCATGATTCGTCAGTTCCATAATCAACTACATCAAATGTAGTTCCATTTATGGTAGCTTGATTAAAACCAGCTTGTCCTATAGTCCCTGCATCACCAGCACCTCCTCCATACAGTTTTTGGATTTTAGGAAGTATGTTTACAGTTTCAAAAGTTATACCTGAGTTTACAGTAACTTCTGCTCTCCCTTTTTTTCCTGATTTTGTCGTAATAAGTATTACCCCATTAAGCGCCCTAGATCCGTAAAGTGCAGCGGCTGGTCCACTTTTTAATACGTTTAAGGTAGCAATGTCATCAGGATTTATGTCAAACCCAGCGTCACCATAATCTCTACCACCGCCTCCAGATTGAGTCGTTGTATCATTAAAGTACCTTTTGTCTAATGGAATTCCATCTACAACAATAAGAGGTCTGTTTTCTCCTGTTATTGAAGAGGTACCACGTATTACTTCACGTGTAGAACCCCCTAAATTTCCACTAGCATTAGAAATTTGAACACCAGCAACTTTTCCAGAAATAGAGTTAAGTGCATTAGGATTTCTGGTCTCTGCGATGTCTTCTCCAGACACCTCCTGAGTTGAATAACCTAGAGATTTTTTTCTCTAGAAATTCCTAAAGCAGTGATTACTACTTCATCCAAAGTAGCCCCTGCCTCAAGATTTACATTAATAGTGGTTGCGGAACCTACTAAAATCGTCTGATCTGTAAATCCTACGTACGTAAAGATAAGAGATTGACCTTTACTTGCATCGATGGTATAATTACCATCAAAGTCAGTTTGTGTACCAGTATTGGTGCCTTTTAACAAGACATTTGCTCCAGGAAGTGGTACTCCGGTGTCGTCTTTCACCGTTCCTGTCACTGTTAGTTGTGCAAACGAAACTTGCACTGCAAACGCTAGTAATAGCGTTAAAATTCCACTAAACTTTGTTTTCATTTTTATAAATTATTTGAATTAGCCAGCCGCAAATTAAGTTCTAAGTATGCTTACTTAAAAAATTTTTAACAATTTTAGGAGGGTGTTAACAGCAGAAGGGGTTTAGCTTCTTTTTTTTAACATAAATCAATTTCAATCTTTATTTCATGGCAGAAAAGAATAAAAACTTTAACAAAAAGTCGTCGTATTATAAGTTTTACTTAATTTAAATATAATTTTTCTTGATTGTAATTTCAATTAACTATTGACCTTTCCTTTCAATTATTATGTTATTGACTGAGGTATTTTAGAAGGCGTTTATTCTTTTGATTCTATAAAGCTTTCGCGAAAGTGTTACAAACAAAAAGTGCGTTCTATTCGAGTAGTTAACACCTTGAGAAATTTCAAAAACAGAATATTGAAATCTATGTCATGTTTCTGGATTAGATAGCAATCGCACAACATTGATTTAATTATGAGTCTTTTCCTTTAAAAGAAATATCTTTCAATGATTGTGAGGTGTTATTATGAGTAGTGCGTTATCGTTTTTTCGGATTTATATTTTATGTGCTATCTAACAATTAATTTGGATATATGTTGAAACTATAAGCCCTTGTTGCTTGTCTAATCTGTGGATCTATGTTATGAATTACTAAAAATTTTATAGTGATTTAATATTTCTATTTTTTTTTGTGCCTTACGTAGACATGAAGAGAGGCTGTTTTAATTAGTATAGTATTTTCTAATCTATGAGTGTCAATAAAAAAGCCACCCAAAATAATTTGGATGGCGTAATATTATAAAAGTAACTTACCTTATTAAGGTTGTACTTCTAAAGTTATTTTGAATAATGCAAATGATGATCCAAAAGAGTCATTTTTAACAATTATGATTATCTGATTGATGCATTTATGTATTTTATAATTGACTAATATTGAGATATCGCTATTTCAAATTAGGATAGAATAAAGAAAGGGCTATCTAATTATAAGATAGCCCTTTTAGAAATTAAAAATTGTTATATCAGCTTATTGCTTTTCAATTATAAAAGGAAAAGAACCAAAACTACCTGCGTCTACAGTATGTCTTAGAGCTGGAAATTGTATTTGATTGATACATGTAAGTGCAATACCAGTACCATCAACTCGTCCTTGTCCAAAACCACAACCAAAGTTATCACAATGCCACGCAGCTTGACGTGCTATTCTTGAAACTCCTGAATTAGCATCAATATCTATTATTACATTGAAACTTTCTTGTCCACCGTCATCTGGATTAGGATGATCAAAAGGATTAACCATAGTAAATTGATTTGCACCAGGACCTGCTATAAGTTCGAAAGTATTATCGCCTACAGTCGTTCCGAAGCCATCTGCAATTATATTATACGTTCCTGGTATGTTGTCTAATTCAACTGTTGGACATTGGATAGTTAATGTAATGTTTAAGCGATCTTCACTCTCTGTAAGAATCTCAGATTGCTCAACTGACACTAGATCTAAAGCTATTACATCTGTTGTGCTAGGTAAATCAGAAGTGCCAATAGTTGTAATTGTAATATCAGTAGTAAAAGATCCAGCAGCAATTACTGGATTTAGTGTACTTATTTGATAAAAAGAAGAAGGTAATGTAGTGTCGTCTTCGTTTAAACTAATTACAACAGCTCTATCAACGTTCGATATTGTGGAAACACCTACAGTTAGAGTATTCTCAAAATTTTGAGAAGGATCAAAAATTATTGTTGGGTTTGAAATAGCACCACTAAATCCAGCTATAGGTCTTCCATTCTCAATATCAACTTGAGGAATTTCAGCATCTTCACAAGAGGTGAGTGTCATCAAACCTACAAGTAGGCTAGCTGCAAAATATTTTAATTTATTCATAATAACTATGTTTTAAGATTAGTAACCCTCGTTCTGGGTGTAATTTGGATTTACATTGATCTCAGCCTGAGGAATAGGAAGTTGAAATCTAAAATTTCCTGCTTCAACAGTTTGAGTTACATGTGGAGTTCCTGATCCATTAGAAAGATCTCCTGTAGTGCCTCTTACAATAGATTCTCCACGTCTTTTTAGGTCGTAAAAACGATGTCCTTCAAAAGCAAGCTCAATACGTCTATTTAACTGTATAGCATCTTCAAGTTCTTGTCCTGATTCAGACCCAGCAGCAAATGGAGAAAATCTTTGAGCTCTAAGCATATCTAGAGTCGCAAGAGCACCTTCTTCATCACCAAGTTCAAATTGCGCTTCAGCTTTGTTTAAAACCGCTTCTGCTACTCTTAGAGCTTTGATGTCAACACGTCCATTTACCTGACCTGTTTCTCCTATAAATTTATTGATACCATTATACGTAAATCCTTCATTTGATGCTGTAAAAGTTATTATATTTCTACGTATATCTGTAATTTGTAATAAATTAAATAGTCTGAAGTCTAATACATATTCTGAAACAGTAGCTCCACCAATTGTTTGACTGTAGATTACACCTACGTTATTGAAATTTGTTTCAGAATCAGTATTTACAGCAAACTCAACAAGAAGTCCAGCATCGTTTTCATCTAGATATAGATTTGGAAGTTCAGTTCTAGTTGCTAGAGGCGCAGTTATATCATCTACTACATCAATTACATCTTGGTAATCTCCGTTGTAAAGGTATACTCGACTTAACATTCCTCGAACAGAGTTTTTATTGAATGCCCCAGTTTGATTTTCATCATTAATTAAAGCTAATGCATCGGTAAGATCTGTAATAATATCCGCATAATTACTTGATACAGTTTCCCTTTCTAATTGACTTAATGCTTCTATAGGTTCCTTTATGTAAGTAATACCTAATGATGCATTTGCATCTGCACTTTGTGTAGGGATTTTAGCATAAGTACGTACTAAATCTAGATGCGCAAAAGCTCTACCAGCAAGGGCTTGACCTAAGATATTATCTCTTTCTGCTTCTCCTTCTATGTTGTCTATTTGAGAAATCATCAAGTTTGCTCGGCGTACAGAAGTATATGCATTGTTGAATACACTTGTAACATATCCAAAATCATTAGCTCCATAAGTAAAATCAGAAAATACTTGATTCGAAGTTCTTCCAGTTCTTGCTATAATTGCATTATCGGAGAGTATATCAGGTAGTCCTTGAACACCAGCTCCATTTGAATAGTAGGTAAAGAATGAACTGTACATTCCATTAAGAGCAATTTCAAAGTTGTTTACACTATTGAAAAATGTGTCTGCATCCCCTTGAATAAAGGGTGCAATCTCTAATTCATCATCACAAGACGTAAGTCCTAGAGTCATGATGAATATCGTAAGTATTGTTTTTATTGTTTTCATATTTTATTTTATTTTTTAAAATCCGATGTCAACACCAAATGTAAGTGATTTAGTTTGAGGGTAACTAAATAAAGAAAATTGTCCAGGTATAAATCCAGCATCTCCAGGTTCACTAGTCTCAGCTGATCCAAGTCCAATTTCTGGATCACCTTCAAAGTCTGTAATGGTAAGTAGGTTTTGTCCAGTCCCATAAATTCTTATTGAGCTAAGACCAGTTCTATCTAGTAATTGGCTAGGCACATCATAAGAAAGTGTCAATGTTCTTAATCTTACATAATCACCCTTTTCTAAGAAACGTGTAGATGTTTGATCTGCAGTTGCTTGGAATAGTGGATTAGGAAGAACGTTTTGATCTCCAGGTTGCATCCAGTAATTGAACGCTTCAGCTCTCTGATTGGAATCGATATTTTGTATGTTAACTCCTGCAGATCTTTGAAAATTTTGAATATAATTTCCAGCTTTGAAAACAAAATCACCACGAAGACCGAAACCTTTGTAACGTACATTCCCATAAAAACCTCCTTCTACATTTGCAAGTGGAGATTTACCATCAAGCGTTCTTGCAAAATCTGCACTATATTGGTTTGTTACATCTCCATCTGCTGTAAGATAAAGTGGCTCACCATTTGAAGGATTAACTCCTGCATATTCCACTAAGAAAAAGGTGTTTACTTCTTCGCCAACACGCAGTATTGTACTACCGTTAATGATGTCCTCGTCATCAACTAGTTCTTTTACCTCGTTGTCTAAGAAAGCAACATTACCTCCTAAAGATACTCTCCAGTCTTGTGTCTTTACTACATCAAAGTTTAATGCAACTTCAAGACCACTATTTTCAATTTTACCAATGTTAGATAAAATACCATTATTACCATCCCCTACTAGTCCTGAAATAGGTCTGTTTAAAAGTAAATCTTCAGAAGTCTTTACGTAGTAATCTACAACTCCACTAATGCGATTATTAAATAATCCGAATTCAACACCTATATCGGCAAGAAATTGTTGCTCCCATTTGATATCTGGATTTGCTATCCCTAATGGTACTGCAGAACTATTTCCATTGTATGTTCCAAAACCGATAAGGTTGACAAACTGATTATTTCCGATATTCTGATTCCCAGAACTACCGTAAGATGCTCTTAATTTTAAATCATTGAAAACGCTATTAACCATGAAATCCTCTTTTGCGATATTCCAAGCAGCACTTCCACTGTAAAAAACAGCATTCTGATTAGATGGTCCAAAACGAGATGATGCATCGTTTCTTACAGATGCAGAAACAAGGTATTTTCCATCATAATCATAATCGACAAATAAACCTTGAGAAAATAGGCTATTTCGAATTTCTGTCGATCCTCCATTGTCAAAATCAGCAGCTACATCTAAAAACGGAATATCTGACGTTGGAAAACCTCTACCAGATACGTTTGTACGTGTAAAAATTCTTTCGTTATATTCTAAAAGTATATCAGCACTTAAATTGTGTTTTTCGCCAAATGTATCTTTGTAACCAAAAATATTACTCACATTGTATTGGAAGTCTACATTCAATGTTTCTGTCTGTGTCCCTGGAAAGTTAGCATCGCCTACTATCGGATTTAATGTACCTCCTGCTATTGATCTTGCTACTGTTCTTCCTCTGTTTGTTGTTGTTCCAACAGCAAATCTGTTTGAAAATTTGTCAGAAAACTTAACATCTGCAAATCCATTTGCTATTAATAAAAAGTTAGTGTCTGTTGATGGTTCAGTAGTTAACGCTTGTGCAACAGGAAAGCCTGAGGTTGTTGGGTTAAATTGAGGTTCGCCATCAGCATTTGTAACTATTTCATTGTTTGCATCTCTTAAGAATAGAGTTTCGTAAGGGTTTGCATCATATAAAAATCTAAATGGATTTTGAACGTTGTTACGGTCTCTTGGTTGATCTGTTGTACTTCTTGCCGCAGAAATATTTGTTCCAACAGTCAGCCAGTCCCTTGCTTGGTAAGTAGTGTTAAGACGAGCAGAAATTCTTTCAAAACCATTAATACGATCTATAATACCCGTGTTTTTATCATAACCGAGAGATAAGAAATAATTAATTTTTTCATCAGCACCAGATATAGAAAGAGAATTAGATTGTATAAAACCATCTCTTAAAAGTGCATCTTCCCAGTTAGTATCATTTTCTATTAATCTTGCTAGTTCTTGTGGTGAAGCTGTTGCTCCAGGTAAGCCCTGAGCTTGTGTTACACCTAAGGCAGCATATTGTCTTTCAAGTTCTAACTTTTCAGCTGCATTTAATAAATCAAATGGATCAGCGATTCTTTGGCTCGTTCCTAGAGAAGATCTAAGTATAAATTTAGCGTCTTTACTTCTACCTCTTTTAGTGGTGATTAGAATAACTCCGTTTGCACCTCTAGAACCATATTTAGATACTGTTGCAGCATCTTTTAATATTGTGAGCGTCTCAATGTCATTAGGGTTAATGTTATTGACAAATTCAGATTCAATAGGAGCACCATCGATTACATATAATGGTGTTGTCGCAGCATTAATTGATCCAACTCCACGTATTTGAACAAAGGCAGTCTGTCCAGGTTGTCCATTTGCAGCAGTAACTTGTACACCAGCTGCTTTTCCTTGCAGGATGTTATCAACACTGGTAGATGGTACAAAGTCTTCAATTGATCCTGCACTTACGGTGGTAGATGCAGAGGTAGAAAGATCTCGTGAGCGACTTCCATAACCAGTTATTACTACTTCCTCCAGTGAGTTATCAGTTTGAAGTGTCGCATTGATTGAATTTTGGTTATTAACCTTGATATCTAATGTTTTAAATCCTACATAACTAAATGATAAGACATCACTAGACGCTGCTTCAATAGAAAATTTTCCATCAAAATCTGTTTGAGTACCTGTAGATGTACCTTTAATTACTACTGTCGCACCTGGAAGTGGTCCATTAGCCTCAGTTACCGTACCCGTAATGATACGACCCTGTGCAAACAGGGCGGAGGCACTTAAAATAGTACAAAGAACAAGTACTTTTTGTAAAAGTGTTTTCATATAAAAATTTGTTTATTTATAGCAAAAATCAATAATAAGTTGATGTGCATCACAACTAAAGATGTTAAAAAAATTAAGAAATAATATTTTTAACTTTTTATTAACTTTCAATTAAGTTTTTGGTAACAAATATTTAACATTATAAATTTTGAAAATATTTTGTCTGCATTTCAAAATGGCGAGGAGTGTTTCTTAAAATCTAACCTCTAAAATTACGTGAAGCTTTATGTTTGAAAATCTGAAATCATCATTTTCAAATATACCGTTTGCAAGGTTTAATTTTAATATGCCTGTTTTGGTCTGTACCCCAGTCCCTAAGCCGAAACTATAAAGCTTTTGCTTAGTATTGTTGACGTCATTTTCAAAGTATCCAAAATCGAGGATAGAATTAATGTAGAGGTTATTCGTTAGTTTATACCTGTATTCTGAATTCAGAGTGTTGAAGAAATTTGCTAAGATGCTATTTTCTTCAAAACCTCTCATACTTAGGATTCCGCCAAAGCGAAAAAGTTCATTTGTTAATAAATTATTGGATAGTAAGTAGTTGCTTGTGTTTTTTAAATACAAAGAATGTTTGTTATAAAGGTCAAATTCATTTTCTATGATTGCTGTCAGTGATATCTGTCTCTCCTTTTCATTGGCCACCTGTCTGTTTCCTGCACTTGCTTGTAGATAAAGTCGTCTTTTTAGTGGGAAAAAGAGTTGTGAAGACAGTTGTTCGTGTTTGAATGATGCTCTTAGCCTCGTTGTGGTGTAATCTCTCAATTGTGTCTGTGTATTGGTGGAGAGATTTTCAGATTGTTCTGTTTCGTAGCCTATACTGTATGAGTTTCTTTGATTCCTTTGATATAGCAAATTTAAAGTTTGCTTGGTGGTTGAGAAGGTGCTGTCTTTTCTAAATAGGTTGAGTGAGGCTTCAATGCCTAGCGGGGTTTTAAAAAGATAGGGTAGTTGTGTGTAGATAGAGAGTTGTGATTGGTCTCCACCATCTGCCTTGTAATTTAGAACAAAAGACTCTCCGTAGTTAAAATTGTTTACAAGCGTAAGATCTAGGTATCCATTTAAGCGTAGGTTATTATTGTCTTCGCTAGAGAATCCTAGAAAGCCATCAAACTTATTTGTTGTCCTACGTTCTAAATATAGGTAAATGGTAGTGCTATCAGTAGTAAATAAAACTTCTGGTGGCTTTGTTTGGTGAATGAAGGGTAAATTCGATAAACGATTGCTTTGCTCGTTCAGTTCTTTACGATTAAAAACGGCACCTTCTTTTATACCTACACTGTACTTTAAAAAGTTCTTCGGTGCATTAGTGTATCCTTGAATGTTTATATTATTAATGGTCCTCTTTGTGCCTGGTAAATATTTGAGGTCGGCTTTTAGGTTTTGGTTTGTATCTTTTGTAATATTTGTTATTTGAAATTTCGCAAATGGATTGCCATTGTTTGAAGCAATTGCACTTAATTTTTTTAGGTACGCTTTCGCGAAAGCGGTTTCAATTTTTATACTGTCATTACGGATGACAAGTCCTGTTTGTGAAATATAATCTTGTACATTTTTATTTTTTTGAATCTTCAAATAAATTATAGGGTAATGTTTTTGTAATCTAAACGTAGCAGAGAATAAACTGTCGTTTGTTTTAACCAAGTTATAAGTATTATCTAGGTGTCCTAAACGTTGTAGTTCATTTTTCAATGATTCTAATTCTTTGAGAACTTCTTGATTTTCTTTGAATTTGGTTTGGTATTCGATTGTTTTTAATACCAGACTGTCTATAGAGTTTCTAGCGTTAATCTTTAACGTTATGTGTTTATCTGGTGTCTGTCCGAATATGTGTGGTCCGGTCATATAAATTAAAAGGAAGATGTAAAGTAATTTCAATGTAAAGTTTTTATCTATTTTAAAACGAATCTTGAGCTACGAAAGTATGTTAGTTTTTTGGTACTGAGAACTTTTTCAAAATTATAATCAAACTCAGTTTGATTATAACTAAATAATTCTTAGTTTTGCAAACCCTAAATTTGGGTAGATTAAGAAAATTAACAATTAGGTAGAAAGAAATTATGCCAACAATTTCACAATTAGTACGTAAAGGAAGAACCAAGATTACCAA
>ENA-ORXC01001494-ORXC01001494.1-marine-metagenome-genome-assembly--contig:-NODE-1494-length-13720-cov-3.970095_pt1 | contig 13720 bp, 14 predicted proteins | sample MGYA00237865_ERZ511478 | MGnify/ENA metagenome assembly ERZ511478 | reverse complement strand
CTTTATTACAGATGATAAAGATTTAGAAGATGTTATAACAGTTGTCGATCTTAAAAAGGGAGACCTTCTGACAAAAAGTCTTGTCAGAAAGAAATTGGCAATTCCAGAAAACGAGCGTGTTGTCTGGCTGAATGCGACGGAAATCGTCCTCGTGGACCAGAATAGCCTGGCTTCAGGGGATTTAGTAGATATCATTGTTACAACTGGTAAGGAAGAAAATATGCGGACAAAGCGCGTATTTCAGAATGTATATGTCGTAGAGGTTGAGAAAATGGAAGAAGGTGCTCCACGAGTAAGCATATCCCTTCCTATCGAAGATGCGGAAAGCTTAATCCATTACCAGAACTCAGCTAAGCAAATCAGGGTGCTCAGGGTTAATCAGGCATCTTCAGGTAAGCAAGAGCTTAAGGAAGTGGAGGATTCACAACAAGGAGCAGACCAAAAGCAGCAGGAACAAAATAAAGCTGATGAGGAAGCTGGAGCAGCATCAAATTCAGACCAGCAGAAAACTCCAGCCGGGAAGACACCGGCTGCCAAGCCAGTCGACAAGCCTGAATCTAAGGAACAATCTAAACCTTAGAATATATAAAAATTTAAATTTTAAACACAGGGGATATCACCCCTGATAGGAACACCCTAATCATAAATATTTCATTGCTTTGGAAGGATGCGAAAGTGTGAGCATATATAAAGGTTTGCTGATTAGCAAGGATAGGAGCTGGAGTGAGGAACTGCTGCAGTTGGTTAGCGAGGAAAATATCGAAATATCCGTTGTGTCTGAATGGAAACGGACGTTTCGTGAGCAGCAGTCCTATCATTATATATTTGTTGATCTAGATACAATTGAGAACCCACAGCAAATTCCAATGTCATCCTCGAGCATTGTCCTGGGTCTCACACGCAACTACGAATTTGAACAAGCGAGAACCTGGCTTGTAGCAGGAGCAAAGGATGTTATCGTCCTGCCTGATGAGAAAAACAGGCTTCAGGAAGCGCTGAAAGCTTCGAAAGAGCAATTTAAGTTCCAAAAAGAAACAGAAATGGGATATGGCAATGGCCAGGTTCATGCCTTTTATAGTGCGAAGGGCGGGAGCGGCAAGACGTTGCTTGCCAGCTTGATGGCTCAATCCTTGAGTATCCATCATGGTTTTAAGGTTCTGCTTATTGATCTGAATGCTCAATTCGGGAACGCAGATGTTCTTTTTGGCATTCAGCCTGTCCGTTCTTATTTTGATCTAATTCCAGTTATGGATGAGATGGATATCCGCCATCTGCAAAACGTTTCAAACTATCATGAAGAAACAAAGGTAACGCTTTTGACAGGTCCAGCGAATCCGGCAAAGGCAGAATCCATTCCTGATGAATTAATCGGAAGGCTGATTCGTGTAGCAAAAAGCCATTATGACTACATCATTCTTGATTTGCCGCCTCACATCAACAATTCAACTTTTACAGGACTGAATGAATCCAATCACATTCATTACATTCTGACACCTGACGGCCTAGGGCTGAGAGCCTTTAAGTATTCAGAGGATTTGTTTGAGCGATTCCAGATTGGCAGAGGAGGAGAGGTATCAGTATTGATTAATCGATACCATCCAAAGCTCGAATTAACCCTTAAGGATATGGAAAAAATCATTGGCCGTGAAGTAAATGGCAGCATTGAATCTGACTTCTTCTCGATCCAGCCATTCATCAATATGGGAGAAGGCTTCTATAAAAAGAAGAAGGATAAGGGCAGCAACAAGGTCTCGAAATCCATGAAAAAGTATGTGGATGAAATGCAAAATCGTACAAAGGGGTGATTTGAATGTCGTGGGTAGAGAAAGCGTCCATTTTAAGTACACAAAAAATCACGCCGCAACGTGAATGGAACGTAGAACAATCCCAGGTCGACAGATGGGTGAGGCATTATAAATCCCGTCTGATAAAGGAAGCCAATCTTGAAAACATAACGACCTTATCACCTGTTGAACGAAAAAAGACGATCGAACGACTGATCATGCAAATGATCGATGAAGAAAAAGTCATTATTCCTAATGACCAGATTGAACAGATTATCCAGCAGATCATCAATGAATCTGTCGGATATGGACCACTAGAAGCCCTGTTAAGAGATGATTCGATTACAGAAATCATGGTGAATGGTGCTTACGAGGTGTTCATTGAGAAGCAGGGGAAGATAGAAAAAACGAATGTACGGTTTAAGGACGATGAGCATGTCCGTCACATTATTGACAGGATCATTGCTCCGCTTGGCAGAAGGATCGACGAAAGTTCACCGATGGTAGATGCCCGTTTGCTCGATGGAAGCCGTGTGAATGCCGTCATTCCACCAATCAGTATCGATGGTCCATCGATTTCGATCAGGAAGTTCAAAAAGGATCCATTTACGCTTGAAGACTTGATGGGCTTTGGCAGTTTTTCAAATGAAATGGCCATCTTTTTGCAAGCTGCAGTTGAAGCAAAAGCAAACATCCTGGTATCCGGCGGGACAGGAAGCGGTAAAACGACCCTTTTGAATGTCCTGTCAGCTTCGATTCCAAGAGGCGAAAGGATCGTCACGATTGAGGACATGGCGGAGCTTCGTTTCAATTATGACAACCTGGTCAGGCTTGAAGCAAGACCGCCGAACATGGAAGGTAAAGGGGAAGTTACGATCAACCATCTGGTTAAGAACGCGCTGAGGATGCGTCCCGACAGGATCATCGTAGGTGAGGTCCGTGGCTCGGAAGCAATCGATATGCTTCAGGCAATGAATACAGGGCATGAAGGGTCTTTGACGACTGTCCATGCCAATAGCCCGAAGGATGCCCTTGGCCGACTGGAAGCAATGGTCATTATGTCCGGACTTCCGCTGACGGTTGAGGTAATCAGAGGATATTTCGTTGGGGCGCTTGATTTAATTGTCCAAACATCTCGCTTCTCTGACGGTAAACGATGAATCGTCAGCATCGCTGAACTGGTTGAAGAAGATGGAGAAATTATTGCGCGTGATATTTTCCGTTTCAACCGGGAAGCAACATTGGCTGATGGAACGATTGTCGGGGATTTCGCTGCGACAGGCTATGTGCCAAAGCTGTATCAGCGCTTTGTATCTTATGGAGTTGAATTTGCGAAAGATTATTTCCAGGCGGGTGCAGTAACATGACAACTGCCTTGCTGTTATTGACTGGCTGCATTTTCTTTTTAATCATTGGCATGTTTTATATTGTGCAGAGCCGTAATACAAGAGGGACGGTTAAAAGAGTTGATCAATGGTTCGATAAAAGCGATAGCCTTGAACGAAAAAGCTTCGTCTTGTTAATAGGTGACCGTTTCGACCGATCAGAACTCTCTGATGAATTGGAAAGGAAACTGTACCAGGGCAATATTCCGTTGAAACCTTCTGAATATATGGGAATCTATATTCTGCTGCTTGCGCTCTTGACCTTTATCAATCACTTTGTCCTAGGGCTTTATATCATCATGGCAATTCTGTTCGCTTATTTAATCGTTTCATTGGGTTCTAAGTTTTATCTGAACTCTACTAAAAATAAACGGACAGAAGTTTTCAACAAACAGCTTCCGGAAGTGTGCCGAATGATGTCCAACGGTATTAAGGCCGGTCAAACCATTCCGCAGGCAATTGAAATGGTTGGGCGGGATATGAAGGAGCCAAGCGGCCAGGAGTTTCAGAAGATGGATTACCAATTTAAACTCGGAGACAGCCTTGAGACGGTTATGAATGATTTCAGGGAGCGAGTACCGAGTAATGATATCAATATTTTTGTCAGTACAATCCTGATCCAGCAGCGTGTAGGGGGAAACCTTGCTGAAGTTCTTTCTTCAATGGCTGAAACCCTGGAAGAACGCAGCCGTGTCCATAAGGAAATCCAGACCGTCACGGCAGAAAGCCGCTCGATCGCTTATATCCTGGTCGTGATGCCATTTCTGATGGCAATGATGATGAATCTTTTCATCAAAGGCTTTCTCAATGTTTTATTTACACCTTTTGGTTTGTTGTTATTTTTAGCTTTTTCGTCATTAGTCTTTTTTGCCTTCATTTTAATTAAGAGAATTACAAATATAAGGGTGTAGATAAGATGAAGTTAATTGGTTTTTTCTCAATGGTGATGTTATCGCTCATACTGCTGACGCTCTTCATTGGGTTTGTCTATCTGTATCTGTTTATCGCGAAAAAAGAAAAGCTCCTGCTTTCCCAGGGATATAACCCAAAGAATCGGAAGAAAAAGACCCCACTAAGGGAAAGACTGTTGTCTCCGATTATCCAATGGGGAATCAAGGCAGGCCCGGTTGGGATTAAATATCCGTTTTTTGCGGAGATCGATCAACACGACCGCATGCTAAAAGAGGCGGGAAACCCTTTAGGGATGCAAATCCAGGATTTCTATGGATTCAGGTTTGTGCTTGGTTTGATCGGCCTTGGTTTTGGCAGTTTCTACTCAATTCTGGGAATGCCATCAGGACTCCAGATTCTATTAATCTCCATTTTAGGCGGGTTTTTAGGACCAAGTCTTTGGCTTTATTTCAAAGCGAAATACAGACAGGAAACGATCAGCATCATGATGCCTGATTTTCTTGATACCGTCAGTGTTACACTGCAGGCCGGGGTTAGTTTGGATTCAGCCCTGAAACAAGTAACAAAGCAATTTGAGGGGCCGCTCAGCGAGGAAATTGATCGCTTCAACAAGGAAGTCGAGCTCGGTGTTCCCAGGCTGACCGCTTATCAGAGTTTGATAGAAAGGAATTCTTCTAAGGAACTCCATTCACTGGTTAACGGATTGATACAAGGATCTTCACTTGGTGTGCCGGTATCCAGGACCTTCAAACTCCAGGCGGATGATTTAAGGGCGACAAGAGGTTTCGTTGCTAAAGAAAAGGCAGCCAAAGCAAGCCCGCAAATCACACTGGTTACCACTTTTTTCGTGGCGCCAGCCGTATTCGGCCTCATCATCGGACTGCTTGCGTTAAATATTTACTACAATCCTCAAGCATTTGGGTTGGACTCCTTCTTTAATTAGAAGGAATAACTATAAAAAATTAAAATCGGGAGATGAAATAATATGTTAAAGAAGACTTTTGTGAAGATGACTGGTGTATACAATCGTTATGTGAACAATGAGAGAGGTGCCCAGGCGCTTGAGTGGGTTGCATTAGGCCTTGTTGTCCTTGCGGTCATGGGTGCAATCGCTTCAGGCATCGGTAAAGATACTTCGCTTGGTCAAACGATCATGAGCAAGCTGAGTGAACTGGTAAGTAAAATTGGCGCAGGGGAATAATAAAAATCCGGGGTTGTTACATTTGAAAGGAAAAATAAAAAGGCTTCTTAATAATGAAAAGGGTTCACAGTCGATCGAATTTGTCGCGATGTTCCCGCTGGTCATTCTGGCTTTCCTGATCATCTGGCAGGTTGCGCTGATTGCCTTTTCAGTTGTCGTCGCAGAATCGGCTGCCCGCGATGGAGCCAGAGCAGCTTCTGTACATGATCCTGACTGGGAAAATGTTACAAGAAAATCAGCCTATGGCGTGAAAATTTTAAGTATATCAGGTGGTCCTGGTCCTGATGAAGCCAGGGTTGAGGTGAAGGTCCAGGCGCCAATTGTGGCCCTTCCGCTGATTTCGGAAATGAAATTCTCCTTTGCGATGGATGCAGTGATGCCAATGGAGGAAGAACCGGATGACGATTAAGAATCTGAAAAACTATATTAACAACGAGAGAGGCAGCGGCATGCTGATCATCATGGTTGGCATGCTTATAGCTGCTATTTTCATAGCTTTGATGTTCTTTGATTTCTCAAATGTATTCATCAATAAGCGGGTGACCCAAACAGGCGCTGACTCAGCGGCCTTGGCGGCAGCGCAGTCCTCCAAAGACACAATGAAGGAAACGCTGCAGGAGAAAACCCAGGAAGAGTTGGATGCATTAGGAGAAGCCTGGGAACAGTTCCTGGAGGATTCTGCAGATTCAGAGCCCCCTGAGGAAGGAGAGGATCCACCGCCGCCTCCTTCTGAAAGTGAACTATTAGCAGAGTTTGTGGAAATGATGGAAGACAATTACGATGGCCGAAATATGCCTGGCGATATGGTCAGTTGGATCCTGGATCATTCCGTCGAAGTCAAAGCAAAGACAGCCATGAAGTTCTTCTTTGATGATGATGGCGTAAGGGATATTGCCTGTAAGGCGGTCAGGGACAATTTGACAGATGCCCGTAAGGAAGCAGAAAAATTTGCGAAGGAAAACCAGAATGACAAAATAAAACAAATGACCTTTATCCCCGAGGATTTTCGCATCTATGTCGTGACAGAACGGAAGGGTCAATATACGACAGTACCAGATGAAGGAGTACCGGCTATCACCGCAGAATCTTCAGCGAGGATCGGGGAGCCAGAGGGCTTTGACATATTCTGTGACTAGTCTGCACAATGGTCCATTAACCCATGATTATTGGAGCATTCACTTCTTTTTTGAAGGGTGATAAAGTAAATGATAATAAGAAGTTCAAAAATAAGAATTGTATTAGCATTTATGGCTTTGTTTCTGATCCAGTTTGCCATTCTAAGCCCTGTCTCCGCGGACTTAACAGAAGTCGAAACCCATAAGCAGGGTTTGAGTAAAACAGAACCAACCGATGCTTCGGGAGGAGAACCAGTTGATGGTAAAGATGGTCCCCTGCCCTGGTGGAAAAAGGCATTAAATGAGCTGGGGGATATCGGAGACAGTCTGGTCGATGGCTGGAACAAGTTTAAAGACTGGGCGGTTGATGAATGGAATGATGCCTGGGATTTCGCGGAAGACAAGTGGAATGATGCCTGGGATATCGCAACAGACGTGTGGGGTAAAATCGAAGACTTCTTTAAAAGTATTGGAGAATGGTTCAGTGAAAATGAATGGGCACAGACGCTGCTCGGAGGGATTCTTGCAGCGGGCATTATCATCGGTGTCATTGCGCTCCTTGTTTTCTTTGGAGTAATCGCTATTCCTCTTGGGATTGTCGCAGGGCTGATTATTGTGGCTGGTGCGCTTATTGGCGGCTTCACCTATCAATGGCTCGCAGGTGATAATTACAGCTTCTGGGGAGCATTTAGTTTCGCTCTTGTTGGAGGAGTACTAGGGTATATTGGCTATGCCACCGGCGCATTCGCCGCAGCAATCGGCTGGCTCAGGACAGTTGCCTGGCCTGCTGCCGCTAACTGGTGGAGAACAGCCGCCTGGCCATGGCTTAGAGGGCGCCCGGCTGCTATTTGGGGCTGGGCTAGGACTGTGGCTTGGCCTTGGATAAGAACGAAAGCTGTTGCTGCCTATAGATGGGTGAAGGTGAGGCCGTTATGGGGGCAGCTTCGAGGATTTTATTCAGGTGCCTTTTGGAGATTAATGGTTAAAGGATTTCCTATTGGATTTTTAGGCGGGGGCACTGCATCCATTGTAGGTAAACTATTTAAAGGTGAAACTTTTACTTTTAAAGAAATGTTGATCGATGCATTAATTGGTGGGTTTTCAGGAGCTGTACTAGGGCCTATCATTTTAGCAGGAGTAACTTTGAGTTGGTCTGTTGTTGGCCTTTTAGGTCTTTACGGTGGAGTTGAAAACTATTTGGTTGAGGGCTTCAAGTCTAATGATTGGTCATTTGAGAACTTTTTGTTAGGGTTTGGGATTTCGGTTTTATCCACTAAACTTATAGGTGTTGCCGTGGAGAATATAATATCAAGAATGGTTGTCAGCGAACATCTGAATGAAGTGGGCACAAAATCTGCTGAGGAATTAGTTAAGTGGAGCTACGACCAAATAGATGAGTTAATAGATGCTGACAATACCGGGGAATCAAATGGTAAGAATAGTGAAAAGCATTTTGAAAAGGAGGGTTCTAATGAGAAGAATGCTCCTGAAGCAGAAGACACTACGGATAAAAAAGATGCATCTAATACTGAAAAAAACAATGAAGGTAGTAATGAGCAAACAGACTCTGGAAGTCATTTGCAAAACCAGAACAATAGGATGAATCCAAATATAAATCCAACATACAATTAAAATTTGATTGGGGGGATATAGTTGAAGAAACGAGCACTTACACCAATAACGTATTTATACACTTTTATAGTGTTTGGGCTATTTGCTGTGTGGGCATATGATGTAGAAAAAGAAAGTGGAGTTATTGACCCTAAAGATCACCAGACGACTTTAATAATTTTCGTTGCCTTCATGATTGTTGGTCTTATATTGGCTGGTATTGATTTCAGTAGTGAAAAAGAAAAAGGTAATAAAATCACACGCAAATCTGTAATTACTGGCGTCACTATTGCTCTTTTATTTTTAGTTTGGAGGGTGTTTATGTCGTTAGTGTAAGATTCGTTTAATATTATTTTATACTTCAATCACCATAAATCATAGAGTGTTTGCCGTTTAATTTCGAGATTAGCTTTAACAGGCTAATCTCTTTTTTTAGAACTTAAATGAATGATGTCTAAAGGATGATTGGATTACATTCAGTAACATGATCCTGTGCATGAGGAATTAGAGGTGATTCCATGTCAAAGAAGTTGTTAACCATAATAACGGGGATTATCATTGTCGGTACTTTAACTGGAGCTATTATTTGGGCTATTTCTGAAGCGGATGAAAATGGGAAAGTCTATCTTGAAGGGAATGAAAATATAGCTTATATCTTCTTAGGCTTATCTATTCTTGGCCTGATCACCGGTTCAATATCATTAAGAGCATCGAATGAAGAGGGTGACATTATTAGTAAAAAGTCGGTGCTTTCTGGGTTGGCAATAGCAACGATATTCTTCATCTGGAGGCTTTCGGTTGCATTATAGAATGCATAGATTTGGATACACTTGGAATCTTCCAAAGAATAAGTAAGAGTCCTAGTTTACATGCAGGATGGAACATATGGAAGATAATATATGATTTTTTGAGACAGCGGAACCGTCCCTCCGCCTTGTGGTAGGCAGGATATAAACAATAATAATGATTTGATAAAAATTATCTTTAATCCTGAATTCAACCAAGTTTCAATTTTTATGTGTAGGTAGGGTGATTAAATGTCAAAAAAAGCACTTGATATTTTTTCTGGAGTTACTATTTTGGGGACATTGATTGCTTTCTTTGTGTGGGCATACTTTGAGCAAAATGAAAATGGAAAAATATATCTTGAAGGAAATGAAAATATTGCATTAATCTTTTTGTTACTTGGTATAGTTGGTTCAGTGACTGGGTTTATTAGTTTAAGGTCTATGAATGACGAGGGTGAAACGATAAGTAAGAAAACAGTAATCTCGGGTATAACCATTGCCGTTATCTTTATGCTTTGGAGACTGTCAGTCACAATATAACGTTACATCTTTTCCTAATTATAAGTTGATTAATTTAGATTAGCCTAAGCTAATCTCTTTTTTAGCATTCCTGAACAGGTACGAGATAGGGAGGATTCCAATAGAGAATGTTGATGAGGGATATAGGTGATCCAAATGTAATAGCGCGGGCCAAAATAGCTTACTGTTCCGTCTTTTTGGAGGCTTATCATTGCAATCTATCAATATAGCAAATAGAAGCCACAATTAAAAATCTATTACAAGGGGGAGAAAAAAGTGAATTATAAACGACGAATCATCTTTCTTGTGTTCAGTATGTTATTTATTACAGGATGTTCGTCCGAACCAAAGGAAGATACAAAAGCCCAGGAAGTTGTGAAAAGTGAACAGAAAGAAAAGGAAACCGCAGAAAAGGCGGCAGGAGCCGATATGCCTAATGAAAAAGAAGAAGAGTTTGATTTAGATAGTTCACCAGTGCCTAGCAATCTCGAGGAAATGATGGTATATCCAGTTGGGCCACTTGCTTCTGCGGAGGGCATTGGTGATGAAGGGGTCAAAAAGGCTCTGGAAGCTATTCCGGCTCTTTCCGAGGAGGCTTCTGAATCAGAATTAACCAGCTTATTTGAGCACTTGTATTCACTTTTTAAAAAGGAATATGAAGACCCAAAGGCTGTCATGACGTCTGGAACTGTCAGCGCACCTGGTCAGGAAGTCACGTCTGAAGTAAAGGCGGAAACCTTCAATATTGAAGTGATCCTCGATTCCAGTGGAAGCATGGCAAAACAAATGGATGGAAAAACACGTATGGAACTAGCGAAAGAATCGATAGAAAGATTCGCCTCCTCCCTCCCAAAAGAAGCAAATATCAGCTTGAGGGTGTATGGACATAAAGGCACCGGCTCGGATAAGGATAAGAGCCTGTCATGCTCGTCCAATGAGCTCGTTTATCCAATGCAGCCTTATGACAAGGGAGGCCTAAGCCAGGCCCTCAGCAAATTTAAGCCTGCGGGTTGGACACCACTTGCGCAAGCGATCACTGAAGCGCAAAAGGATCTCATTCAATATAAAGGGGACGCAAATAAGAACATCATCTACATCGTTAGTGATGGTATCGAAACATGCGGTGGGAACCCCGTTGCAGCAGCGAAAAGTTTAAAAGAATCCGGGATTTCCCCTGTAGTCAATATCATCGGGTTTGATGTAGCGGGCAAGGATCAGCAGCAACTTCAGGAAATCGCCAAAGCAGCAGGTGGATCCTATGCAAATGTAAAAAGCCAGCAGCAGCTAAGGGATGAATTTTATAAAACGATTGAGGAGTCATTAAAGTGGCTTAATTGGAAGAATAACCAAGAGTTAGATACGTACAAGAAGTTTAACACCCAATCTATGGATGTTCGTTTGATAACAAATACTTGGAAGTCAAATATCACCCTTGAGGAGAACAAGATAATGTTCTCGATTATAGATTTGAATAACAAAGAAAAAATCACGTCTGAACAGAAAAGTAAGCTTTTGGATATGAACGAAAGTAATTATAAAACACAAAGGAACTCTATAGAAGAACTACAAACAGTCCTGATTAATGTCACAGATAAAGAAATGAATGAGACATTAGAGGAAATAGACAAGATTTACAAAGAAAATACTCCTGACAATTAGTTTTATGGGGACGAGACCTGTTAAGGTAGTGAACGAACAAGGAACCTCACCATTGGTTCTTTGATAGGTCCGAATTTGTTATGTGTGCATGAGAAATTAGAGGTGATTTCATGTCAAAGAAGTTACTCACATTTATATCTGGTGTTTTTTTAACGGTAACCTTAGTAGGTTCGTTTATCTGGGTATTTTCTGCAGCTGATGAAAACGGAAGTATACAGCTCGAAGGAAATGAAACATACGTCTATTTGTTGTTGTTACTAGGTATAATAGGATTTGTTACTGGTTCAATAGCCTTAAAGGCCACTAGCGAAGAAGGCGATACAATTAGTAAAAAGACAGTTTTTTCTGGTTTGGCACTTGCGACAATTTTCTTCCTATGGAGACTTTCAGTTACGCTATAAATTGTACCTTCAACCTAAGCAGCTAATTATTATAATGTATAAAATGAGATTAGCTTTTAAGCAGGCTAATCTAGATTTTAATATGAGTCATATCCACTTAGAAATATATGTAAATAGAGTCTTAAGTCCCAGAAACTTAACATGCAAATAACCGTATATAAAACATCGTGATAAGTTCATACAATAAGTGGATAAAGGAGGTACTCATGAATCGCAAGAATCCTATATTAACAGTTTTCCTGATTGTAATGAGCTCGTTTTTCATTTTGTCTGGCTGCAGTGATGCGAGTCCGAGTGATGCGAAGGCAAAGGCTGAGAAGAAACAAGAGGATAAATACGAAAAGCTAGTGAAGGAAAAAAATAAGGAGCTTGAGCTTCAGCCGCTTGAGCTGGGTTCCTATAACGAGGAGATTGGCTCTACTTTTTCCAGTCCGGAGCATAAGGAATTCGCGGTCAACGGGAAGGTTGTTGTCGAAGGGAAGATTGACAAGTTTTCTTCTTTGAAGTCGGATTATATATTGATCAAAGTATCGGCAGATGAAGAAGGGCCTGCGGGACAGCAGCATGAGTACTACGCTAAGCTCAAGGAGGGCAAGTACAAGCAGACAATTCGTTTTTTTAATGGGGAAGGTAAGTACCGTGTTAGTGTCCATATCCCGAGCAATGAAACGGAGAATTATTATTTTGAAGCAACCGCCTTTGATGTCCACAATGTGAATCCGGATATTGAACGTGATTTAGTCTTGACCCCGTTTGGCCAGGACGCGGAAGTGGCTCTTGGTGTTGATTCTGGCTATGTGAAAGAGAACGAGATTTTTAGATTGGAAGGGGAAGCTGGAAATCTGACAGATGAAGATACTGTCATGCTTCAGCTGACTAAGGATATGGAGAGCTGGAAGCATATTATGCCGATCAAGGATGATAAATTCAGCTATGACGTGCCTTTATTTTACGGTAAAGGTGTCCATGAACTCGAGGTTCTCGTTCCGGATGAAGAACGTGAGAATTACTACCAGACGGCTACGACTATTTTAATTGATAATGAGTCTGACAAGACGATGCTGCCGATTGAGTATATGGATCAATACCTAGAGCGCGGCGTCACGCTCGAGTCACCTGTATATGGCGGTGAAGAGACAGATGGCATGTACAGTATAAATGGGAAAATCGATCCTAATGCTGAGTTTGGCCCCGAAACAACACATATCTATATCACGACTAAAAAGGGAGAAGATGAAGCGTTAGATGTCATTCCGGTTAAGGACTTTACATTTGATGACTCCTTTTATCTGCGGTTCGGCCCCGGAACATATGAGGTTATACTAAGTGTTCCTGAGATAAAAGAAGAAAATAGTGATTACTTCCGGTTTTACGGGTTTGCCCGCTTTGAGGTTGAATCAACCGGTGAAGATCAGCGTGACCTGTTGCCATCAAGGGGTGTTCAATCCGACTCAGAGCCGATCAGACAGTTGGCAAGTGAAATAACCGCAGGAAAGAGCACGGAGAGGGAAAAGGCTAAAGCAATCTATGAGTATGTAGCCAAAACTGTTGCCTATGATGTTGAAAAGCTGGAGACGGATGATTTTGAGTGGGATGATAGCGCCCTGAAAACACTTGATTTAAAAACAGGTGTCTGTCAGGACTATTCTTATCTGGCAATTGCTTTATTGAGAGCAAGCGATATTGAATCACGGTTCGTGGAAGGCATGGCCCGCGGCGGCTGGTGGCCATCAAGACATGCGTGGGTTGAAGCAAAAATTGACGGTCAATGGATCACCATGGATCCAACCTGGGGTTCCGGATATGTAGATGATGGCAAGTTTGTGGCTAAATATGATGAAAAGTATTTTGATCCCAATATGGCTGAGTTTGAAAAAACACATACAAGAACGGGAATATCGTATTGAGAAAAATCTCAGAGCTGGAATTGGCTCTGAGATTTTTTTATGACTAGACAGGGCTCAAGTTAAAAACAAGTTCCTAATACAGCCGGCTTTCTATGTATCTTCAGAGTGAAGAAAATACTCTCCAAACGATATAGGGATAGCGATATATCAACTAAAATATAAATATAGACGATATGACTCTTGCAAATATTGTTGAAACTCGTCATATTGTAGATAGGAGGTGCGATATGCGAAACGATATACAGCCGAATGAACAGGCATTTTCAACAAAAGAAGTGGCGGAGGAAGTAGGAATTGCTACTCCAACTGTCCGAAAGTATGGACAAATTCTGGAGCGCAACGGTTACGAGTTTTTGAAAGATGGCGACCGCCGAATCTTTGTCCAGTCTGATATAAAAGCGCTTATAGCGCTGCGCGATACAGACAAGCCACTGGACG
>ENA-ORXC01001488-ORXC01001488.1-marine-metagenome-genome-assembly--contig:-NODE-1488-length-13743-cov-6.229401_pt1 | contig 13743 bp, 21 predicted proteins | sample MGYA00237865_ERZ511478 | MGnify/ENA metagenome assembly ERZ511478 | reverse complement strand
CAACTCTTCAATTCAATGCTTTCCGCTTCGCGGAAATCAAGAAACCGAATCATGTGTGTGCATGGTACCCGGGCCTGCAGGCGCGGCCCGAACGACCGTCGTCGGGCCGCAGGACACGCCGACCGTCAAAAGGGACTTCTTTACCGTCATTCACCTGCTGATTGGCTGCAACGCGAGATCCTTGCACATGAAAGTCGATCGCTGATTGGCTCTCCGTTGCTTTTCGGCGCGTTGTCGTCTTCGTCTTCGTCTCGCCTTTGTCCCTCCCCTTTCCAAGTGGCGCTGCAGCTGGGCTCAACGCTGACGCTCCGAAAAGAGAGGGGCCAAGACGGCCTTCGTCGGGCGAGAGCGACGAAAGAGGGAAGAAACAGACAGCGCGTCTGCCTCTGCTGTTATTTTTTGTAGCGCGATCCATTGTCAAATCAAATCAGTCTCTCCATGCCCTCAGCCCCCACCGCCGCCGTCCACGCCGCCGGTCAGAAAGCCCTACCCAGCGGCAACCAGAATGCCCGATGAATCGCCAACACATGCACACTGACAGGGGATACAAAAAGGGGAGAGGGAGTGGCTCAGGGACCAGTCATGCACGGTGCAAAGGCTGATCTCACACCAGAGTTACAACCCATATCATGTGCAAATAACAGAAGGACCACAGTTTACAACGGAGCCACACATACACAAACAGCACGAGTTGAACGATCGCACACCCCGCCAGAAATGCAGTATCCACTGTTCCAGCCCCCCCTGCCCCCCGCCTCCCAGAAAAATAAGAAGTCGGGCACCATCTAGTGTTGCGCCTTCGCCGCATACCTTGGTGATACACTCTCTGCGAGCCAAAGGATGACAGATACATGAAATTGGCAGTGCGACGGAGGCGCCAGCGATGGAGACAGGTGGGGGTTGGGGTGTGCAGCGTGACGACCCGGTCAGCAGAGGGTGGACCTGACCACGCCCTCTCGACGGTTGTCGAGTCGATCTCAGCCACTGGCGTCTCTCAATGCGAACCCCACCCACGGGCTTTCAAATGTGACTTGTGCTTTTGAAAGGTGCCTCACCCTAAATAGTTCCAAGCAATACTGAAGGCTGTACAGGATATAAGAACATTTTTTGAACGGTACTGGACTGCCATCGTCCGCGTGCATCCCTCCTCCTTCCTTCTCCTCCCTCCCTCCGTTTTTGGTCGGCGGACCCCCAGCCCCCTACCATCCATGGGCGTCGCAGCACCTGCCGTCACCTTTCCCTCCGCCCTAAAACTTCAGAGCTCCACCCCCCCCGCCCCCCAGCGGCATCTTCGCCTACTCCAACAAGAGCGAAATGCAGCATAAAACGGTAGCGGGGCCTGGGGTCGGGGGGGCGGGGGGTGGGGGAGGGACGAAGCATCAAGAGGGGGAGGGGGGACGAGGTGGAGGGAAGAGGTGGGGGCGACGGCGGAGGATGCTGGATCGGGGCAACAAGAGGAGGGGAGGGAGGGGTCGAGACGAGGGGGACGGGAACGAAGGGCGGCTGCCACAGAGCCGGCTCTGAGCGGACGGGGGCCAGCCCCCGTTGATCAGACGCGTATTGACGTGGCCAACCCCTTTGGGCGCGCAAAATTCTGATTGGCCAGTCGGTTGTCGACCACCGACACCTCGATAGATTCAGCCAATGAGAGCGTCACAGATAGCGACGGCAGCACTTGCAATCCGATCACCAAGTGGCAACAGCGCGCGCGATTTGCCCTTGGGGCGGCCGAGTCGGGCGTCGACCACCACCTGTCCCTGGGCACACGCCGCTGTGGCCGCTGCACCGCTCCCGCGTACCGTACGTTCTCGTATGCTATCTTGCTCCCTCCCGCCACCACCCATCACGTTTTTCCTTCCCCCACCTTGGATAACCCCCCCCTGTTTGCGGTTGCAGAGTTTGATGGTGGGCGAGGGGGGGGGTTGGGGGGGGTGATGCGACGTCGCTACTGTACTCTTGAGGTGGGGGGTGGCGGCGACCTGCAGGGTGAATGGGGTGGTGGGGGTGGCTGTGGCGGAGACTAGGGACAAAAGAGGGACGGGGAGGGAGCATGTACAATAGACAAGAACGAAGGGTAGTCGGAGGAGGGGACGATAGAGAAGGGGGCAGGTTGAAATCGGGTACACGGTACACCGTCGTGTCTCATGTACAAGGCTTTGGAGCAATATCCAACAAGTAGATAACAAATATTGTTGAGACTCTAAATATGTTGAGTGTCCTCTCCCCACGGGGAGAGCGTCCTTTCTGACCGTGAATTGAATTGATCTGATGACGGCCCGCCATTGGCCGAGGATAGACTCGACATTCGTCGAGTCGGCGTGGTCAGTTACTCCATGGGTCGGCACGGCCACTGCACCATGCATAGACCCATGGAACGAATCTGAGGGCATGTCCCAGCCAATAGTCGAGATCGGTCAATCTTAACGACGGGCTGGCGTGACGAGATGCCCACTCAATCTGGCGAATAGGATTGACCTCTTTCTTAAGGATTCGCTGTGGCTGCTCGTCAGCCTACTTTCAGTTGACTGTCAGCCTTCTCCAATTTCAAATCTCTTCGCTCACAGCATGAATCGAGTTTCGACAGCTAAAGTACCCGTGCTTGAATATGGAGCAGTGGTCGAAGTTGGCACTGGTGGCTAAACCGATGACCACCCGATTCCGGTCAGCGAAAAGTTGCCGCGCCTCTGCCGATGGGCACTCCGTCGGGGGGGGGGGGGCTAGGCCCAATCTCCCCATACCCGGGCTCCCTCAGTAGCGATCGAATCACCATCCGCACCTCCTCGGCGAGCAGAATCCCCGCCGATGGAGATCTCCCCGCCGGCCAATGGTGGAGGGCGCGCCGCCAGAGAAGTGGTTGCGCCAGAGCGGCTCCAAGGCGGCGTCTGACGCACTGTGGACCGCTCGGCCTCCCCAGCGACGGCAGTGGCAGCGCTGGGCCTGCCGGCACGAACCCAGGCGCCTCCACGGCCTCGAAGATGCAAGCCAAACGGTGGACGAGATGGCACAGGAGCACGCCGTTACCGCTCGCGGCGGCACGAAAGAAGGGTAGCCTGGTCACAGAGGAGGTCATGGCCAGCAAACGGAACTACCCGTCCAAGCCAGCCCGCCACAACCGTGTCTGGGTGAGAATTCCTTAAAGATGAACAGTCGGAAATGCCTGTTGACAGTCGCTCATGACTGATACAGTCAAATCGATCATGCAATCAACTTTTTAATACCTGCTACGTTCGAATAATGGCCATTTAACGCCACAATATAGCCAATGTACATCTCGTGAAAAATAGAGGTATTGTGCCCCCCCAAAAGACGCCAAAGATTAATAAGAAGCATGTGTGACCAAGTTTTCCGTAAATAAAAAAAATGATTGGATCTATGCAGGGGACGGCGGCCGGCACTACGGCGGCCGGGGCTGTCGACTGCCAGCTCTTGTACAACGTCCAGTTGCACATGAAACTCCCAGCCGATTAGCTCTGAACAAACCCTGGATAAATGTAATCAAAGTGCCAAGGTTTTGAAGAGTTTGAAAACACGTGAGTGTATGTGTTCACGTTCTGATCATCCAGAATTGGGCATCATGCAACACTCATCCACCGACGACTGCACTCGATTTGTCAAACAGTCGGGAAAGAGTTCTGACTCTTGATCGATCTTTGCTGTGTGGACCAATCATCTGCCTCAGTCAGACCTTAGCCTGCGTGAAGTAAGCTGAACATTAACGTCTGTTCCCTGCTATTGTGATTTACATCACGCATCCCCTCGCGCAACCTATTTCAATCCTTACAATCAGGACGAATTAAATCAAAAAAGTCACCTGATTCCTCTGACCATTTCCTGACAGCAACCGACGTCTTTCGGAGCACCAAATTGGTATATATTTGCAAAACATGTGGAAGGCAAGTATGGCTCAGAGCATGCCAGCCGCCGTCCAAGTGGGCTTCGATCTGGCTGCTTCCGTTCTTGCCTGCGTGAAAACCCTCTTCGCCGTCGTCCTCAACGTCGCAGAGCACAGTGCACACCTGCCCTGTATCTCCAGCCATCTCAGTCCTCCTAAAGTCTGTCTCACTCTATTAGTCCTCTGAGAAGCGCACTTTTCTTGGAGAGACCAGAACTCCGCCGCTACAACCGCAAATGACAAGTAGTCTTCACACGAAGAATAGAGACTCTCTAAACTTTTTTTATGCAAGACAGGGTACGTATTCTTCCATAAGAAGCCCTTCAACGGCACACCTCTATCGGAAAGATACGGCTCAGATCCTTCGTTTTCAGGCGTTCCGGCACACTGGGCGAGCCGCAAGCGGGCACAGCACCGTCTCTGGAGTGTGTCCCATGTTCACATATTTCGTGCATTCGATTGCACTATTCTGCGCAGCGCTCCATTCCCATTGGCCGAAGGTAGACGTCCGTGAAGAGTATGTCGAGAAGAAGCGGAACAGTGTCTCGCAGCGGTCCCGTGACTGCTGGAGGCTACTTTCAAATTTGCTCATCCAGAAGTGCGATCTCTTGCGCGCTTTTTTTGATTCAATCTCACGAGACCCGGCAGTCAATCGACTCGCGCGCTTCGTCAGCAGCCAATGAGCGACCGTGCACGGACTCCCAAGTTGAAGCCAGGGCTGTCCTCGAACGTCTCTGTGTGGCTCAAGCGCCGTCGCACACCTGCCCCCCACGCTTTGCCGCCCGCGCAGTAGTGACTAACCGGGCGTGGGACACTACCGAGGTTTTTCCATATGGAAAGGCCAGAGCGACATGTGGGGATTCCGCAGGACGCCAAAAACCACACACATTGACATGGTTTTGTGGTTGCTCTTGTGGGTTACAGTTCGTGAGTCGACCCACGGCATACCAGCACATAGAAACTCCCCATGAACAGACAGCCCGACAGTGCGAAACAGCCAATCAACGCTTTGTATCTAAGCTGATAATGGCCAATGAGAGCTCGAAACTGTCCTTCTCGCGTCGCGCCATGCTCTCCACTGGGCCAATATGGTGGGAGAGCACCCTCGTCTTGTCGCCTTACTCTTGGGAGATATTCCCACGCGCAGCAGGACGCTCGCAGAGCTCCGGCTGCCTCCACATGCCTTTGTGGACGAATGCTACGACTGTTTCACATGGCTTTGTGAAGCGCACTTCCTGTCCACATAGGCGGCCAGACTCGGCGCAACGCTCTTCCTCTCGTCGAGATGCTTCTGGTGGTGTACAGACATCCAACGCCAGAAGAGAGAAGATATCGTCCACAAATGTTTGTGGGAAAATTCTGCGTCTGTGACCCTGCATAGGCCGATTCCGTGACCGAATGTGGGTCCACATGGCCCAAAATGGCATTTGTGTCCCACCCCCGGTTAGTCACCACAGCGCAGCCGCGGGATCCGAGCCGCCAAAGGTGCACATCAATCGTAGGCCGTTGCCGGTGGCTAGTATGGCTGTCACTGGTCAGATACTTGTTCTCCGTGTAATCTCTTCCTTTCGTCAGCTGTCATTGTCCCCTCTCCATACCCGTGCGGCATCACGAGATCTTGAAATCGAGCTCACGAGGCTGGAAATGTATCCTCCTTGTTCTTGCATTTCTCCAGATTTCGTCAGTGATAAATCGGGAGCTGTCGTGAATCGGGCGGATCGAATGTCCCTGATCGACACGAATGCGGAAGAGGGCTCAAACGAGACGGCTCTGCTACGCTTCATGTTCCGCTTTTTCATCTGAGGACCCGAGGGCAACCCTCTGATACTTACACAAAGTTTGGCGTCGATTGGTGTACATGGGCCGAAACCAGAGCCGTTTCCCCATGCGACTAATAAGATGAGTGAGACTTTAGGTCGGCCCCACCGACTCCACGCTGCCCTACACGGATCTTACTTTCCCTCTTTCCTCTGTACTCCCCCCCTTATGCCGCCACGCCGGTCTCCTGCCGCCTCCACCCCTTCTCACCCGCCCCACCTCCTGTATTGTTCTCTGCCACCTGCCTTCTGCCCCCCCCTCCCCCAACCACAACGTTTTCCATAATCGTCTCCTACCATTCCGATCTCCCTGTTCCTCAATTTCTCATCTACTTTTGGCACGCCGCTGATCTACGACCCGTCCGTCTGCCTCCGCCCTGCTGCTTGTCCACTTCGTTCTCTCGCTGTCCGTGAAGCTCGTCTGAAATGATAATACGGATACTGAAAATGAGGCCTATGAGTGTGGAGACTGCAATTGAGGCCCGATCAATGAGGAGATGACTGGACTGCGTGCCACCTATCTAAGAGTAGCGGCGTCCCAGAGCGGGTGAGGTGTACTGGACATCTCACTCCCAGCACCCACTGGGGCAAGCGCCGCCACCCGTGGGCGGTCGTTTGGCGGGACTGACTGCCGTCGGGTTCTCCCTTCGGCGAGAAAGCAAAGAACACCTGCTTGCTGGTGACGGTGGACCCGGGCGGGTGCGAGACACTGGACATCTCACTCCCAGCACCCAACCGGGACGAGCGCAGTCACCATCATGAGGTCTTAGTGCAGGCGGTTTCTGTGAGGGAAGCTGTGCAATCTTATCCCAGCTCAGATGATGGGCCGGAGGCCAACAATCTTCGAAGTGATAGATTCAGTCTCCAAAGAGAAGGTAAAGGGCGTGAAGGAAGCTTTGCTACAAAGTTCCGGCGCTGGGGGACGGACTTTATTTCGAGTGCATCTGAAATGAGAAAGAATGCGGAGAAGAATCCGGGGGCACCTGCTTCGACGAAGAGAAAGAGCTCACGTTGCCGCCGACACCGCCCTGGACGCCATTCAGCCGTCATCAGGGGCCTCTCCCATCTGCACGCTGCGACAACCGGTGCCCACTGTTGAACGCAGCTCAGCAACTCGACATGGCGAAGTCTACGTGCCGGAAGAGGTCCGGTTGTATTTCTGGATAAATCCTGGTCTACATCGGACTTATCCAGATGTAATTGATGTTTGATGCCCAATCATGTTTTCTTGTGCGCTTTTTAATTACCATGTACTATTGTGTGCTTGTTTCTGGGGGACCCATTAGGGGTATGTCTCCGGGAGATCGGCGAGGTGCTTCGTCTGGCTTTGTGGGGTGGTGAGAGCATGTGCTCTCCGGTGGGACGTGGGGAGCTCTGCGTCGGGAGGTGCGCCCTCGGCTCTGTCGATGCGTGGACGGGGGTATGCCTGAAGGACGCTGCGAGAGGGTCCCACGGTGGTTATGAGGACGCTGGCCTTGTGCCTGGGACCGGTCTCGAGTAAAGCAGCGCATACACCCAACTACCTCCTGCTTCACGGGTTATGGGCCCAGCTGTCGCTCGTGGTCATCTTCGTCTTCCCTGCCGTTGCTAGCGGAGCGACATTGCTCGGGTCGAGTTGCGCTCTGGCATCAGGTGGCCGTGCGTGCCCCTACGTCGTCAGTGCGGCGCTGTGTGCGGTCGCAGAGTCTTCATCATGTCGGAGTTTGGTCGCTTTGGTGGGCCGCGGTTCGCGCAGCTGGAAGACAACTACAAGGTGTGGGCGGCGTACCAACGTGCGCAACTCAAGAAGGAGAAGCTGTGGAAGGCGGTCGTGACGAACTGTCCTGCTTCTCGACCGGACGAAAGAAAGTCCGACCCGGCGGTCGAGGAGTGGGACGCCATGAAAGTGGCGGCCCAAGCGACCATCCAGATGTCGGTCAAGCCAGTGCACCTCAACATGGTCACGTCGGAAGACACGGCCAAGGAAGCGAGGGACGCGCTCAAGGTCATGTTCGAGGCGCGCGACAACGCTCGGCTGCTTCGGCTCATGGACGAGCTAAGCAGCTGGAAAAAGGGAGACGACGAGAACATCATTAAGTTCTCGTCGCGCGCCAGGATGATCCGGGACGAGCCGTCCATGCTGGGAAGCCCGGTGGACGACAACGCGCTCGCGCTGCGTGTCTTGTCGGGGCTCCCGTCCGAGTACGGGATGCCCAGGACGGTCTTGGAGAACAAGGACGTCAAGCTGGTCATGTCGGACGTGACAGCTAAGCTGCTTCAAGTCGAGCAGCGGAACATTGCTGGGGGCTCATCGAAGCCAGCTGATGGTGTCAGGCCGCAAGCCCTCACGGTGGCGGCGCCAAGGAAGCCGATTGACATGAAGTCGGTCGTGTGCTACTACCGCGACAAGAAGGGGCACATGAAGCGTGACTGCTACAAGCGGAAGGCTGACGAGGCCAAGGGCAAGAACAAGCCCGGTGGCGGCCGCCGTGACGGCGGCCATGGGGGCGGGCCCCAGGCGGGTGCCGCACTGGCATGCGCTGCCTCGGCCGGTCAACCCGGCTCCAGCAAGGCTCACGGGAGCACAAGCGGGTCGCCGACCTGCGTGCTCGATTCTGGCGCAGCCAGCCACATGGCGGTTGAAGACAAGGGCTTCCCCGCCAAGACAATGGGGAGCGGAGCCGAGGTCACGTTAGCCAACTGTGACAAGGTCCCCATCAAGGGGCATGGACGCGTCTCCATGGACGTCGGCATGAGCAACACCAAGAAACGCGTGGTTCTCGACGAATCCATGCTAGTGCCGCGCCTGACCAGCAAATTGCTGTCGGTTCGCGCAGTGGACGGCCATGGCGGTGCAGTGGAGTTTGTCGGCGACGCCTACTACATCCTCAATGACGGGGATGCGGTATGAGCCAGCGGGGTGCTCGCGAAGGCGTCGGTGGTTGGCAACGTCAACAGCCTGGAGACGTATGCGCTCCAGGTGACGCCGGTCAAGGCGTCGGCGAGCGCGGCATCAACGCGAATCGCCGGGGAGGCAGAGATGCGGCACCGCCGGCTCAACGACTTGGGGTTTGAGAACCTCAAGTGGCCTATCAAGATGGTCGAAGGGATTCCGTCGACAGTGGCAGACGCGAAACGTATCGACTGCAAGTTCTGTGTGCCGTGCGTTGATGGAAGGATGGTGCAGGCGCCGCACCCGCGCTCTTCCACCAAGACCATCAAGTGTGAGCTGGTCCATATCGACATTGGTGGCCTCGTCACGGAGTCGTTGGGCGGCTCTTTCTACTTTATGACCGTTCTGGAGGACTCAACGGGGTTCATCACGGCGACGCCCATCAAGACGAAGAGCATGGTGCCGGTCGTACTTAAGACGCGCATCAAGCAGCTTGAGACCCTGACGGATGTCAAGGTCAAGCGTGCTTGCCATGACGGTGCCATGGAGTACGTTACGAACGATCTCAGGGCGCGGTATGAGGACAAAGGCATCACGTCCGAGATGACGGCACCGTACAAGTCGCAGCAGAACGGCAAGGCGGAGCAAGTGAACCGCACTTTGACGGAGCGCGTACGCGCTGCCATGCGCGACTCGTGTGTCGAGGAGGAGCTATGAGCAGAGGCTTTGGATGCTGTCGTCCATACGAGGAACCGGTCCCCCAAGGCGGGGATGGACATGACGCCGCTCGAGGCGCTCACGGGGCGACGCCGAAATGTCGCGGGATTTCGCGTCTGGGGGAGTCGGGCTTGGGCGCTCAAGCCCAAGAAGCAGCAGCGCAAACTGGAACCGAGGACCGACGTCGGCCGCTTTGTGGGCTACGCGGTCGGTGGCAAGGCCTACCGAATCCTTCACGACGGCGCGGACAAAGTGTCCGAGCGTGGCGACGTGCTGATGGAAGAGAGCCCAGCCAAGGAGGTCAAGGAGGAGTCGTCTGCCGCCTCAAGCGCTGGTCCTCAACTCACGCCGCAGGATGACGCGAGAGACAGCGCTGGTACGGATGGGGAAATCGACATGCTCGATGCTGAAGGCGGAAGCGGAGACGATTACGTCCCGGACCTGCCGTCGGATAGCGACGAAGACGACGATGCCCCGCACTGCCCTAGTTGCGGTGCGAAGGACGATGAAGGCAAGGACTGCTCGACACACCAAGACGAGCGAGATGCCCCCGAGTCGGTCGGGGCAAGCAAAGACCAAGGCGAGCCCAGGCCTCTCCGGTCCAAGCGCAGGCCAGCTCCCAAGGTGACTTTGTGGACGATGGATCCGAAAGCTTACTTGGCAATAGGCACAGATGCGTCAGCCAAGGATGGCTGGGACTTGACGAAGCCGCCGGCCAACGAGAAGGAGGCTCCGGCTCGCTCGGACTGGCTGCTGTGAAAGAAGGCCATTAAGGACGAGGTGGCGGCGCACAAGAAGCTTGGAACGTTGTCCAAGACCAAGGGCAGCAAGAAGCAGCACAAGGTTTTCAAGAAGCGTTTTTTGATCGACATCAAGCACGACGCGGAGGGCAAGAAGACGCGCTACAAGGCGCGGCTCGTGGCCCAAGGCTCTAAAAAAGTGCCTGGGCGAGACATAGACGAGACGTTGGCGCCGGTGCTTAACACCGCAACGACCCGTGCACTGTTCTCCGTGGCGGCCCCTAAAGATTGGGAGGTTCACCACGTCGGCGTCAAGACAGCCTTCCTGAACGCCAAGATGGACAAAGAGATGTACATCAAGCTTCCAGACGGAGTTGATGACGGAAGCCTGAAGGAGATTTGCCGGCTGAACGTAGCTCTGTACGGGACAAAACAGGCGAGGCGAGTGTGAGGCATGAAGCTCGACGAAAAGCTCAACGAAATGGGCGCCGTGCGATCTAAGGTGGACCCGTGTCTGTTCGAGTGGCACAACCCGGCGCACGGAAGTGTCCTAATCCTCGTATACTTCGATGATCTCATCGTGGCGGACGAGAAGCTGGACGGGGTTACGGCCGTGAAGCGCTCCGTGTCGGCCAAGTTTGATGTGCGCGACATGGGAGCGGTCAGCGTTCTCATAGGCATGAAGGTCATGCACGACCGAGAGGCCAAGAAGCTCACTCTGAGCAACCCGGGCCACATCGTGACGCTGCTCCAGGCGTTCGGGATGGAAATGTGCGCGCCGAAAAAGACGGCAATGGCGTCGGGCGTCAGATTAAGCAAGACGGATGAGAACCTGCTGATTGACGGCAACCGGTACGCGGAGCTGGTCGCACCTGCCCTACCTGTCTACTACGAAGAGGCCGGACATTGCCATTGACGTGGACGTGCTCTTGAACTTCATGTCATGCCCTGAGCAGTACAGTATGCGCGCGGCCAAGGGCGTGTCGCGCTACCTGCGCGGGACTACTCGCCTTAGCGTGGTGCATGGCAAAAGCGAGCCTCTCCAAAAGGTTTTCGACGCCGACTGGGCGGGCGACACGGACGGCCGCCGGTCGACGACCGGCTTTGTCTTCACGCTCAACGGCGGGCCCATCTCCTGGGCGAGCAAGCGCAGGTCGACGGTGGCGACCTCGACGGCCGCGGCTGAGAACGTGGCCGCCGCGGTGGCGACCAAGGAGGCGCTATGGCTTCGCAAGCTGCTGACGGCGCTGGGCGTCGATGGCGGGGCCGTACCGATGGGGGAGGACAAGGAGTGGTGCCTCCCGTTCGTCAACAACCCAGAGGCGACGGGGTGGACCAAGCACGTCAATGTCGCCTACCACATGGTTCGCGACACCCAGGGGCGTGGGGATGTGGCCTTCTACGTTCTCCCCAGCGCCGAGATGCCGGCGGACGGGCTCACGAAGTCGCTTCCGTCTCCGGCGTTCACGGTTTTCCGGGCTGCCATCGGCGTTGACAGGGACCTCGGCGCTGTTGCGCAAGAAGCCGACCTTGGCAGCCCCCTGTTGGGGGCGTGCTAAGGAGCCGCGGCGCCACTGGAGACACCCGGTGGCATAGCCGCGGCGTTGCGTTGCTCGGCCGAGTCGACTTTCGCGGAGGTCGATATTTGGTCGTGTACGGTAGCTCTACTGTGCACCAGGGGTTGTCAGGATAAATATCCGATATCCTGGGCTACTGTAATTGCAAGCAAAACGACTATATTCGACATCAGTTCGGCCCAGCAGCTCGGGATATTGACATAGTGACGTCCAGAGCTTTCCGTATGTGGTCTTTTTTCCTTCAGTGGACAATCGTGGACGAATATTCTGCGCCATATTCTGGATTATATCCGTATTCTGGCCCGGATATGGCCAAAAAACCGTATTCTGACAACCCCTGCTGTGTGCACTTGATCTCATACGTCTGCGAGGCCGGAACAGTAACGCTACTGCTCCGGGATCAAGTTGGAACACGTGGAGGGCCACCGGCCCCCAGGATCAAGTTGCAACCCGTGGGATCAAATTGTGCCACGTGTCATGCCTGCATGCCTGGTGCCTGCCGAGCCGCGTGTAATTGGCGGATGTGATCTGACCGGTAGGGGAAGCGCGTGCGGTATTGAGGACTGATGGGGGGACGGGGGAGGGGGCGGAGAAGGTCGCTGTGGCGAGCGCGGCCGCCGTGGCGCACGAGCGTCGTGCCGTGTGGGGTGTTTCGGTGCCTTCCTGTCATGCTGCGTGGGCGCCCAGGACGGTCGTGTTGGTGGGGAGCGACGGGAGCCTGATATCATTTAGGCGGCTTCCTGGAAGAAAAGAAGAAGGGCGCGCATCCCCCCCAACACAAGCAGGTCCGGGCGCGGATAGCGTGCGTCCCCCGCCCCCCCGTCGGGGGCGTGGGCGAGTCCCCCCCCAGCAAGGCGGCAACAGCGGCGGTGCCCGCCAAGTGAAAGAAGCGGCAACGGCCGCGGGGCACTCTGCCGTGCGTGCGCGTGGCGCTTCCTCCCGCCACGTCCGTTCCGGCGACGGGTGCCGCGTGCGCGCTTCGCCGAAATTTCGGCAGTGCCAATGGCGGACAGCGCGCGCGCTGCACCGTCGGCTGGCGCCCGCCCGCCAGATTGTCTGCCCCGGTGACGTGGCGACCGCGCCGCCGCGGCGCGGCGGCGCGGCGACGCAAATTGGGCCGGTTATCGAGCATACTGGGAACAGTACAACAGCATAACACGTGGCGTGCCACGTGCCTCCGAATCAAGTTCTGACACGTTGTCGCCACGTGTTGCAAGCCGAGGATGGACAGTAGTGTGAATCTTCGGTCTCCGCGCCGGGGCGCCACATAGCGGTGGCCACGGCGATGGACACATCCTCGCGTGCCATCGTCCTATCCGGGACCAGTGGACCAATCATCTGCCGGAATGCCATTGCGTGCGCCGCGCATCGGCCGGTGGTCGTCTCGTGACGTACCGGGCTCCAGGCCGACACTATGCCTGGCTGTGATTGTAAGATGTCTGATGGTGACCGGCGGGCTGTTTCCCGCTGAAGATTGAGTGCGATGCCGGGCCTTTGCGAGGGGGTGTTGCCCGGCGCCGGCTGTGCGTGGAAGGCTGGTTCCTGCCCGGGACTGCGTGCGATACCGGGCCTTTGAGTGAGGGTGTGGCCCGGCTGCGGCTGTGCCCGAAGGGCTGTTTCCCGTCGGTGATTGTGTGGGCCTACTGTGCGCCAGAGGGGGTGGGGGCCACGAGTACTCAGCGCGTGCGCCCATATGAGGCCGACCCGACCGGCTAGCTGGGGGCTCGGTCTCCCGCCAGCCTTGTCATTCCAGCCGCCGTCCTCCCAGCGAAGGGGACGTCGTGCGGGTCGCGGGGCGCGAAGCGCTTACACTGCATTTATTTGCAATCTCGCCGTGTATCCACAAGTTGCGATACTATTTTTCGACCCTCGGCGACGCAAGCAGATGACATCTCCGACATCTGTGGAACTACGGAGAAGCTAACCAGACCACTTTGGACAGCTCGACACCCTCTTTCCGAAGAGCTGACGCAGTAGTAGTACACGACCGCGCGCTTGTCCCACGGCTTCTTAGAAGCCGTTGCCGCGAACGCTTGCGACTTGACCCCGGCCGCCGAGGACGACCGCCCATGGCTCCCCCGCTGCTCCACCGTGAGCAGCTTGGCGCTCACGTCAGCGAGGTTGCGCT
>ENA-ORXC01001487-ORXC01001487.1-marine-metagenome-genome-assembly--contig:-NODE-1487-length-13760-cov-3.027333_pt1 | contig 13760 bp, 10 predicted proteins | sample MGYA00237865_ERZ511478 | MGnify/ENA metagenome assembly ERZ511478 | reverse complement strand
TATTGACAAAGGGTTCGATAGGAAAGTATCCTGCAAACTGTTCGTACTGTTCTAAATTAGTGCTTAAAGTATATTCGGCTCTGATGGCCAAAAGATAATAGGGCTTGGTGCTCTTATCCATATTGAGGATTCGCTTTGCACCTGCGATAAGATTCACGTTATTAAATTCAAAGCGTTGTCTGCCTCCGATAAAATCATTTCCAGCATTATTAATGAATCGCTGCCTCTCGGAGCTCCCTCGCTTGTGAAATCCAACTTCGGCATATAGAGAGGAGGGCTCACCTTCATCGTAGCTCTCTATGAAGAATGCTCCATGATAGGAGATCAATGTCTGCCTCTGAAGGCCGTTCCAGATTTGGAATTCAATACTTGGCCCCAGCTTCGGACCAAATACAAAACTTTGTGCTTGGGATTGTTCCGTGCATAACAGGGTGATTAAGAATGAGCTAAGTGCTATTTTATTGACGACTCTCCACAGCAAATTTAGGGGATTCAAATAGAATTTCATCTTCGCTTTTTTTGGTGATATCAGTGTGACTGACAAATTTAGGTCTCTTGCCCCAATGATGATAAGTATTTAGATTGATTTCTTCGCCCACGATTGGCTGACTTCTGGGAGGTAACCTGTTGTAGTGGTATAGTTTTTCTAAGTTGATCTGATACTTGGTGGCTATTAGCTCCATGTCATCTCCCTTCTCTACGATGTGTACATATTGAGTCTCACTATCTAGTAGGTCAATCGTGGTGCCAGATGCCGTTAACACAGACGTTTGGCTATTCGCTGATGCTTGCATTTTATCTTTAGAAGCTGTAATAACGTTCGTTGGTTCTTGTGATGCATAGGCTTGGTCATATTGGTACAATCTATAAGTTTCTATGAGTTTTATCAATTTTTGACCATAGCCAGTATCCGTGGCGTAGCCGGAGTTCTGTAAGCCCATAGCCCAGGCATGATAGTCGCGAGGGCCAATCGAAAATAGATGTCCATAGCGATATTCTTTTTTGGGATTAAGTAGAAATGCACTGTGTGCTCTATATGATGCTTCTGCTGAGACGAACGATCTGAAACAACTTTCTGTCAGCTTGCCATCCTGATCATAGTCATCATCTTCAACATAAATGGTAGGTCCGGCCCATGTATTACCACATTTAATCCCGAAGTGATTATTAGCTTCTGTACTCAGTCGACTGCGTCCATGATTAGATTCTAAGAGGCCCTGAGCTAAGGTAATGCTGGCTGGGATACCAGAAGTCATCATTTCGGAAATAGCTATATCTTGATACGAGGATATATATAGCTCAGTAGGTGATTGTGACCACATCTGACTATACATCAGCCATATAAATAATATGCTTAGGGTTCGTATCATATTAAGCGTTTCGCTAATAAGTATATCTCAGAATTAGCAAACTTTATTCCAATCGATTGAATTTCGGGAGATTTGGTGAATTAAATTGGAGATATGTTCTGTTATGTATCGGTATAGATAGATGTACCTCATATACTAATCAACTCAAAACAACAAAAATGGCAGACCTACTGGACCTTTTACAAGGTCAACTTTCTAATGATGCGATACATGCACTCAGCCAGCACACTGGTATTAATGATGACCAGAAAACGGCCAATGCTACTAATGCGATTATGGCATTTCTGACTAATGCACTGGCAAAAAATACGGCCACCCCTCACGGTGCTAATGCGCTATTAGGCGCGCTGGATAGAGATCATGATGGTAGTGTATTAGACGACGTTATTGGGCTGGTCACTGGTAATATTAGCGCCAGGCATGACTCTAACGCACTCAATGGAATCGGAATCTTGGGACATATATTTGGAGCTAAGCAAAACCTTGCGATAGAGGCTATTGCCCGAATGACAGGTCTCCATAAAAATCAGACAGCCATGCTGATGGTTCGTTTAGCCCCTATGGTACTAGGCATGCTCGGTAAGAAGAAGAAAGAGGAGAACCTGAGAGCTCCAGACTTATCGGATTTATTAGGTAACAGTGTGGCCAAGCGAGAGCCCGTGGAAAGAAGTATGATCAGTAAGATTTTGGATCGAGACGGTGATGGTAATGTTATGGATGAAATTGGCAGTATGGGGATGAAAGTATTGGGCAATTACTTATTTAGATAGAGTGCCCTTAGTTTTCTGGGATAAATTCAAAATCACTTATGCTGATTTTAGCTTTTCGTTTGTGTTCTAATCCCTGGTCAGGGTGGAATAGGAAATAATTTATTCTGGCTAATTCTCCAGAAGCTACAGGAATTTTTGATTGATCACTGACTGTATACGATGAGACAATATTGCCCGACTCAGTTGCTGCTTCAAAGCGGACAGCGTCTGCCGACCATCTAATGGAAAATCTCATTGGTCCTGGCTGATTTATACGAAATAGGTACTGAGAGGCTTCAATAGATGAATCCAAAGGCTGGATGGTGAAAGCTGCATTATATATTCCCATTCGATCTATATGTTTGGCTATTTCTATGTCAATCTCTTGCGAATCGCACTCGTATAAGAAAAGACCAAGTACCGCATTAGTATCTAAATTATAGAGGTCGGAGGTCACAGAGAAAGTATAGGTGCCATAGCCTTGAGACTTAGGCAGATAAATTTCAGAAGCGTACCATTTGCCTTGCTTGTTCCTGATGGACATTTCCAAATTCCCCGATCTACTAACACAGACATTATCAGCAGACCACAGATTAGCTCTGGGACCGCGAGGCTCAGATTCGGATTCTTTTATGATCCAAGTATAGTTAGAGAACTGAATTGACTTGACTCCATTTAATGTTTTGTAAGTGGTATGGCATGAATGAGACATTAATATCAGGCAAAACAGAGAGAACACAGTTACACACCCTTTCATAAGATATTAAATTATCAAATTCTAATATATGGAAATCAGTCGTATCCCATTTTCTGATAGGTGGATTAAAACCATCTTATATTCAGAGGCCGAACGCGTAGTCGATTAGCTATTTCAGAAAGATTACTCGACTACCTTCTCAGCTATAAGTGGAAACTGCATGCCATCCACATCGACCAGCGTCTCCATCTTACCATCTTTAAATTTTCCTTTCACCTTAACTTTATACCCCTGATAGTACACAATAAAACTGATGTTATCACCCTGAATGACTAACTCTTCCATGTTTGTCGATCCTGCGTCGGACTCGGCTACACCAGTGTATTTATCGGTTGTCCTAGTTAGCACAAACATACCAGAGACTTTACCTTCTGGTGAATCAACGGTGTAATGCCAAGATCCAGAATAATCTGGCACGAAGACAGTATATAGCAGACCTAAAATAAAAGTTATGCTTTTCATAAGGACGATTTTATAAGCTTCAAATTATAAAATAGCTCTGACATTGACACAGCAATTCTACTAATTTGTAGTGATTCAAAAGAAAAGCTCACATCGGAATCTACTCTCACGTATGAATTATGTTAAACCTTAGGGTAGTTAGATTTTATGTTTTGATTTTAGAAAAAAGATCAATACTTTCGCATTCTTCTCTACCCGTATTTACAGAGAAATCGCTTTTTATGTATCCTTCTGACTCTACACCCTAAATAGAGTTTATTATGTCGTGTATCCGTACGTGTTTTTTGATAATGGGATTTTTATGCATATCTGTGTGCCTATCGTCTCAAGTTACTATTATTCCATATCAGTCCAGCTGGAATTATTCTGATATCTCCGCTCTACCTGCTAGCCAGAATGGCATCGCTTGGTACGCAAGTTCATATAATGATAGTTTGTGGTTTTCGGGTATCGGACAGTTGGGATATGGAGATGGAGACGAGAATACCATAATTAACTCCGTGAATACAGCTTACTTTAGAAAAGAATTTTCGCTTCCTGATCTGTGTACTTATGATGAGTTAGATTTATCTGTCATGTTTGATGATGGCGTAGTGATTTATATTAATGGTCAAAGAGCCATTATAAGGCGGATGAGAAATCGGAATAGTTACAAATACAGCGACTTTGCAAGTAGTCAATCAAGCGATAATGAAATAGCTTCATACTCATTACCAACAAGTTTTTTTAATGCTGGTACCAACGTTATAGCAGCTGAAGTACACCAAAGGAGCTCAAATAGCTCGGATCTAAGTTTTGACATGCAGCTCTTAGCTGTAGAGGATGCTTCATTAGCCGGCTGTGTCTGCAACGGATCTATGCTAGCGGATGCTGATAGCGATGGGGTGTGTGATGGAGTGGATGTGTGCCCCAATTTTGATGATAATCTAATTGGTACAGCGTGTGACGACAATGACCCTTGTACGCTTGGTGATGTGTATACTAGTGCCTGTGCATGTGTCGGAACGTATACTGACAGTGATGGCGATATGATTTGTGATGGTGAGGATGATTGTCCAAATTTAGACAATGCCCTATTTGGACAACCATGTGATGATGGAAATGTGTGTACCACAGGGGACACTTATGATTCTAATAGTTGTTCATGTGTCGGTACTTTTCAAGATGCGGATGCTGACACAGTATGCGATGCTCAAGACCAATGTCCTTCTCTTGATGATAGGTTATTAAATACCTCATGTAACGATAACAATGTTTGTACGACAAATGATATTTACATAGTCAATGGTAATAATACATGTGAATGTGTGGGCACTTTTCAAGATACTGATTCTGATGGCATTTGCGATGCACAAGATGCTTGCCCCTCACTCCCCAATCCACTAATCGGTACAAATTGTGATGATGGTAATGCGTGTACAATCAATGATGTTTACGGCACTGACTGTAACTGTAACGGCACATTTCAAGATACAGATATGGATTCTGTGTGTGATGCTGAGGACCAATGCCCTGGTGAGGATGATGGCTTGATAGGTACGCCGTGCGATGATGGTGACATCTGTACCATTAATGATAAATTCAATACCGCCTGCGATTGTGCTGGTACATACGTAGACTCCGATAATGACTCAGTATGTGATGGAGAGGATATCTGCCCTAATTTTGATGATAGACTTATCGGGACAGCATGTGATGATGATAACATCTGTACTGACAACGATCTTTGGAATTCTGCCTGTAATTGTGTAGGCACGTTCAACGACGCAGACTCTGACGGAGTGTGTGATAAACTTGATCTGTGTGCAGGCGATGACGCATTGTGCCCAGGATACCAAGTCAACGACTTTACTAATTGTGTGAATAAGTCTGTATCCGGAGTCCCCAATGACCTATCAGGTGTCAGTTATAATGAAGACTCTGGCACATTGTTCGGTGTTAGAAATGGAACACCAGAAATCTATGAAATGGACTTAGATGGTAATGTGATACGTAAAATAACGCTTAATAATTTTGAAGATACTGAGGGTATCGTTTACTTAGGAAACAACAAGTATGCGGTCGCAGAGGAAAGAAGAAGAAGGATCGTTGTGGTTACGATACCTAATGGAAATAGCAATATTACTATTCAGTATCCAGGGTCACTGTCAAGAATCCAACTCACAGGCACTGGTACAGGTAACATAGGTTTAGAAGGCTTAGCTTATGACAAAGTCAACGACATCCTATACGCTGGTAAGGAAATTAATAACATGGCGATCTATACCTTAGAGAATCCACTGAGCAAGTTAGGGACCAGCTTTTCACCACTTCAACTTTTCAACTTGCAGAATCTTTCAAGTAACTATCCGCCCAGCGGAGGTACAGGATTTTCAGACCTTGCTGGGCTGAGCTTTACCGATCGTGGGACATTTTTAGCTCTCAGTCATGAGGCGGAGCATATTGTAGAGATTCATCCATATACTGGAGCAGTCGTAAGCAATATTGATATAACGGGTTTTAATATGTCTCAACCAGAAGGAGTCACCTACATTAGCCCTAATGAAATAATTATTGTAGGAGAACCTAACCAATTTGTGTTTGCCAGACGTATCGGCAGTGTGTGTGATGATGGAGATGATTGTACTATTAATGATGCTTATGATGCCAACTGTAATTGTGTCGGTGTATTCGAAGATACTGATAACGATAGTGTTTGTGATGATGAGGACATCTGTCCTGGTTTTAATGATAAGTCGATAGGTCTTTCTTGCGATGATGGCATAGCTTGCACCATTAATGATGTATATACCACTAACTGTATATGTGAAGGCACATTTCAAGATTCGGACGGCGATAGTGTATGTGATGTAAATGATGCCTGCCCTACCGATCCGAACAAATCTAATTCCGCTGGACTCTGCGGATGCGGAAATGTCGATGTTGATAGGAATAATGATGGGATTTGTGATACGGATTGTATCGACACCTTAGATATCAATTCAGTGCTGAACTCTGATTCTGTCTATGAAGCCAGGTTGTCAATTACATCCGATGCATTACTAGATAATGGAAAAACTTATGATTATTCTGCAGGGCAAATAGTCAACCTTGAACCAGGTTTTAAAGTCGATAGTGGGACGACCTTCCACGCATACATATTAGGTTGTGAGAACTAAGAATTGATAAAATCTGAAACATATTGTTAGCCTGAGGTAAATTTTATTTAATTACAACGAATATTTATTATCATATTTGCGTTAGGAATACACTGATCAACTTCTAACACCTCACACTGCGTTATTTTTTACAATTAACGTATTTGATTTTGAGAAACAATAATCTTTGGGCATCAGTATTTCTGGTGTTAGCATGCCTCACCTCTGTTTACAGCCAAACCACAACCTTTCTTCCATGGGATAGCGAATGGAATTATTATGACTTAGGTAATCAGCCTCCATCAATAGCTGGAAATGCCTGGTCCGATGATAATTACAACGACTCCTCTTGGGCATCTGGTGATGCAGAATTAGGATACGGAGATGGTGATGAAGACACTCAGATAGATCCTAATACACTTACAGCCTACTTTAGAAAAGATTTCACTATTAATAACCCATGCCAATATGAAGATATAAAAATACGTATCTGGCATGATGATGGCTCAGTCGTATACCTGAACGGTGTGGACGTATGGAGAATTAATATGCCAAGCGGGCAGATCACGTATAATACCTTTGCTTCCAGTACCAGCGGAGACAATGCTGTTAGAACCATTACCTTACCAATCTCAGCTTTTAATGAAGGTTTGAATACTATCGCTGTAGAGACCCATCAGGCTAATGCTGGAAGTTCCGACCTAAGTTTTAATTTGACAGTATTCGGTCCTATAGATGCGCAGACTGCTATGTGCTCCTGTAACGGGACAGCCATTGTAGATTCTGACGGTGATGGTGTATGCGATGTTATCGACCTGTGCGATAATAATGCGGGTCCATGCGCTATAGATCTTTCTCAGTATAGTTTATGCTATACTAACGTAGTGACTAGTGTTCCTGATGATTTTTCTGGAATGACTTACAATTTTGACAGTGAAACTTTCTATGCTGTTGAGAATGATAAATCCAAGGTCTTCGAACTCGATACGGATGGTAATATCATCAGAAATATCACTTTGGTAGGTTATGGAGACGTCGAAGGCATCGCGTACTTAGGAAATAACGATTTTGTGGTGGTCGAAGAGAGGCTCAGGAGAATTGTTTTTATCAATATTCCCCCTGGAGGATCAGACATAAGCAGAAGTTATCCAGGATTCAACGGATATATAGAAGTGACAGGACATGGTTCTGGATCTAATGATGGATTGGAGGGTATTACTTATAGTCCTGTTGATGACTTGCTGTATATAGCCAAGGAAAAAACGGACATGGCAATATTCGCGATTCAGAACCCAGCATCCAAAAAAGGAACTACGATTAATCCAAATCAACCATTTGACCTTGTCAATAAAGCTAATAGTTATCCAGGATCAGGCGGTTTTACAGATATTGCTGGATTGAGCTTCACTGATAAGGGGACGCTCCTTTTATTATCAGAAGAGGGTAATTCTTTAGTAGAGGTGAATCCGTTCAATGGAAATCTGATCAGCTCTATGAGCATGAGCGCTGCGAATACTGCAAATGTAGAAGGTGTCACCTACATCAGCCCTGGTGAATTGGTTTTTGCCAGTGAGCCCAATGAATTCTACCGATATACAACTCATGGCGGATCGTGTGATGATGGAGAATCTTGTACGATCAATGATACTTGGAATGGATGCGACTGCAGTGGGACACTTATGGATTCTGACGGAGATGGTATCTGTAATAGTCAAGACGCATGTCCAAATTTAGATAATTCTCTGATCGGTGGTAGCTGTAATGATGGAAACTCATGTACAATTAATGATGTATGGACGAGTGCATGTAACTGCGCAGGTACGCCCACTTCTGACAGCGATAATGACGGCGTATGTGATGCCGATGATGCTTGTCCAGGCAAAAATGACAACTTGGTCGGTGCTGCTTGCAATGACGGGGACCCCTGCACCACCAACGACAAGTATAACAATAATTGTAAATGCGTCGGGACACCAGGCCAAGATGCTGATAACGATGGGGTATGTGATACTAATGATGCTTGCCCTAATTTCGATGATAATTTAATCGGCAATAGCTGTAATGATGGAGATGCATGCACCAGAAATGATGTGTGGACAAGCTCATGTAACTGTATCGGCACACCCAGTCAAGATAGTGATAATGACGGTGTATGCGACACTAATGACGGCTGTCCGAATGACGCAGCTAAGACTAGCTCTGGCCTCTGCGGATGTGGAAACCGTGACGCGGACTCTAATAATAATGGCATATGCGATGATGATGAGCAAGTATCTAGTAATTGTCCCGTATCTACATTCGTGGCTGGATTTCCTGCTGCTAATACAACATTCACAACTAAGAGATTTATTACTACTAATGCGTCTCACGATAAAATAGGAACGAGCATAGAATTCTCCGCAGGCGAATTAGTCACATTACTGAAAGGCTTTGAGGTAAAAAAGGGTGCCATATTTCATGGCTACATTAAAGGGTGTAATTAATGACTTATTCCTGCTTATTATTGGACAGCGAGATTTTTTGAATTAATCTTTGCTTTTTGTCATCTTACGAGAATGATTGAAAGCATAGATCAGATCATAGCAAAGTTTTCATCTTTCGTTTGGGGATTTCCACTTTTGATTATATTGATTGGAGGGGGTATTTATTTCTTAATACTCTCTAAACTCTTACCCTATCGATATTTTATGCATGCCATCGGTATTCTGCGTGGCAAATTTGATGACCCCAATGATCCAGGAGAAATCAGTCACTTTCAGGCGCTCTCCACGGCATTGGCATCAACGATTGGCATGGGTAACATAGCAGGAGTCGCCGTAGCTATTTCTATAGGTGGCCCCGGAGCAATCTTCTGGATGTGGGTGAGTGGTGTGATAGGCATGTGTACTAAATTCTTTACCTGCTCTCTAGCTATCATGTATAGAGGTAAAGATTCGCAAGGCAATGTGCAGGGTGGTCCTATGTACTTTATCATGGAGGGGCTGGGTAAAAGATGGAAACCACTGGCTGTGTTTTTTAGTCTAGCAGGACTGATCGGTTCTCTACCAGTCTTTAATGTGAATCAGCTTACAGAAGCTATCAGAGAAATCATGCTCAAGCCTATGGGTTTTCAGACTGGTCTGGAGTCCAACATAGCGACAGGAATATTCTTAACATTAGTCACATCCGTCGTAGTACTTGGCGGTTTAAGAAGAATCAGTAAAACGACAGAAAGATTGGTGCCCTTCATGGTTTTACTATACTTTATCTCTGTTTTTATTATTTTAATTATTAATGCAGCCGAGATACCAAAATACATATCACTGATATTCACAGAAGCTTTTTCAGCGACATTATTTAAGGGAGATCAGATGCTTGGTGGTGCTCTTGGTGGACTTATTTTATTGGGCATCAGAAGAGGAGCCTTCTCCAATGAAGCAGGCATAGGTACAGCTCCCATGGCTCATGGTGCTGCCAAGACTGCTGAGCCAATCAGAGAGGGTCTGGTGGCTATGGTGGGCCCATTCATAGACACAATTATCGTATGTACACTCACAGCGCTATGTATCCTCGTGACAGACGCCTGGGAATCCACGGATGCGAATGGAGTCAGTCTTACAGCTACAGCCTTTGCGCAATCCCTCCCTACTTTCGGTAGCTATTTGTTATTGCTTTGTATTTCAGTATTTGGTGTATCCTCCTTGTTTTCATTTTCTTATTATGGTACTAAGTGCCTTGGTTTTTTGATTGGTGCAGATAAGAAGCATTACTATAATTACTTCTATCTGGCTAGTATTTTGATCGGCTCCGTAGCCTCCTTGGATATGATGATCAATCTTATTGATGGTGTCTACGCTCTGATGGCTATTCCCACGATGACGGCATCCATCATCATGGCGCCTAGGGTGGTGAAAGCAGCGCGATCCTACTTCGATAAGTTGAGAAAATGATAAATAGTAAGCTAGCATACCACGATATATTTTAATGGAATGACCAGTCGCAAATTCATACCTTTGCCTGAGCTAATAATGACATTTCATGATAACGGCCGCTCAAAAAAACAGGGTTATAAAGACGATGCTGAAAATCGTAGAGGATGAAAGACAAAATCTAATCGCTTGCAATCAGAAAGAGCTTAAAGCCTTTGCCGGCGGAGATACGGCCATGTATGATCGTCTAAAAGTTGATGACGCTAAAGTGGACGAGATGAAAAAATCTCTCCAAGACGTATGGGAGAAGCCTGATCCCATTGGTCAGCTCATCTCCACTTATGATCACCCGAATGGGATGATGGTGCAGAATAAGACGGCCCCTTTTGGGACTATTCTCATTATATATGAATCTAGACCTGACGTCACGGTCGAAGCTGCGGCCATCGCTTTTAAGTCAGGTAACAAAATTCTCCTTAAGGGGGGAAAAGAATCAAAAGAATCGAATTTATTATTAGTCGGATGCTGGCATCGAGCACTTCTACAGAGTAATTTAACTCCTGATTGGGTTCAGTATTTGGATTTTAACCGGACCAAGACGCAGGCATTTTTGAAATCTCCTACTTGGAAATTAGACCTCATAGTTCCAAGGGGAGGTGAGGGACTAATTCATTTCGTCAAGGAACACGCCACCTGTCCAGTTTTGGTCAGTGGTCGAGGTAATAATTTTTTGTATGTTCATAGGGATGCCGACTGGGATATGGCTGAGAAGATCATACTCAACGCTAAGCTTAGTAAGATATCCGCTTGTAATGCTTTAGACAAGGTACTGATTGACGAGGCCTTGCCAAGCTTCACTGATAGAGTAGTCAGTCTGTTCCAAAAAATGGAAAATTCTGATGTGGAAGTTTTATCTAATATAGATACCCATAAGCGGGCCAAGGCGACAGTGTGGACTTCAGATGACGTGCTCTATGAAGAATTTTTAGAGCACAAAATCTTAGTCACAGCCTCATCAAATATGCTTGACGCAGTGACGATGATCAATGAATATGCTGGAGGCCATTCTGCTACTATCGTGACAGATAGTGCTGAAGTAGCCGACGAGTTTATGGACTCGGTAGACTCAGCTGCGGTTTACTGTAATGCATCTACAAGATTCACCGATGGGGGCCAAATGGGGATGGGAGCAGAGCTGGCTATCAGTACAGATAAGCTTCACCATAGGGGACCTTTGGGATTAGAGCAATTAGTGACTAATAAATGGTACATATATGGAAATGGCCAGATCAGAGAGTAGACAGCTGATGGTTCTCAAGCTCGGCACCAGTACACTGACGCGCGGAACGGACTCAATTTCTCGAGGTAAGATTGAAGATATTGCTAGACAGATTAAGTCTCTAGATGATCGGTATGAATTCATTATTGTCAGCTCTGGGGCGATAGCGGCTGCCAAACAGTTTGTCTATTTAAATGGTAAGCAGCCCATTAATGACAAGCAGGCACTAGCCTCTATAGGCCAGCCTCACTTGATGAGGATTTTCTATGAGATATTTAATGAGCTGGGCTTGCCCACAGCACAGTGTCTTTTAACATACCACGATTTTGATAATGAAGTGTCAAAGAAAAATATTACTAATACCATTCACCGATTATTAGAAAATGGGTACATACCCATTATCAATGAAAACGATACTGTAGCAACGGAAGAAATTAACTTTGGAGATAATGATAAACTAGCTGCGCTTACAGCCCAGCTTTTGGAGGTCGATCTCCTGGTGATGGCGACGAATACCTATGGGCTCTACGATGCAGATCCTAATACCACAGAGCGAATCACAACTATACCAGTCGTCTCGGATCTCACTACCATAAGCTCATCAATCGGTGATACTAAATCGAGTCAAGGTTCGGGTGGAATGAAATCAAAAATAGAAGCTGCCGCTATCGCGCAGCAAGCAGGTATAGAGACTTGGCTAATCTATGGCTACGAGGAAAACTTCTTGGTAAATTCCCTGGCAGGGGAGGCTCCATTCACCAAGATAATCCCGACGGAGTAATACAGCGATTAGTCAAAGTCAGTACGTTTTGTTATTCCATAAATAATACTATCTCCGCTTCACTATATCATCGTATTTTTGCACAAAATATACTTTCATGTCTAAAATATTACTTTGTACTGGAGGGGGAGATTGCCCTGGTCTCAATGCTGTAATTCGTGGAATTGTTAAGGCTGCAAAGCATGACAAACAAGAAAATGAAGTTTGGGGCAGCATTGAGGCTTTCAATGGTATACTTAATGAACCCCCAGATTTAAAACGACTTAAGAATCGGTCAGTCAGAGGCATCCATGTCAAAGGTGGCACCATCATAAAAACTACAAATAGGGGAAATCCACTCGAATTCCCTATCCAAGATCAGCAAGGGCAGTGGACTACAAAAGATCGTTCTGCTGAGCTGGTGGCTAAAATAAGAGAGCATGGATTCGATGCAGTCGTTAATATCGGGGGTGATGGCAGTCAGAAAATCTCTCAGGCTTTATTTGAAAAAGGATTAAATGTCATAGGTGTGCCAAAGACCATCGACAATGATTTATCGGCCACTGATCTAACCTTTGGATTTTCTACGGCAGTCCAGATCACATCCGATAGTTTCGATAAGTTAGTGACCACAGCTGCATCCCATAATAGAGTAATGATCATGGAGGTCATGGGTAGGGATGCTGGCTGGATAGCATTACATACAGCTATAGCTGGAGGAGCAGAGATTTGCTTGATTCCTGAAATTCCGTATGATCTAAAAACCATTCTACGTATCATAAAGAAGCGTTATCGGAAGGGTAAGGGCTTTGTTAATATTGTCATATCTGAAGGAGCAAAACCTAAAAATGGCCAAGTCATCGGTAAGACTTCCACCGATGCAGGCGATGCACATATTAAGCTTGGAGGCGTAGCTAATCACCTGCGTGCTCAACTTGAAGAAGCAGGCTGTGAGGCCCAGATCAGAACAACGATATTAGGTCATGTGCAGCGTGGCGGAACACCAGTTGCCTACGATCGCATATTAGCCAGTGCCATGGGAGTCAAGGCATACGATTTAATTAAGCAGCAGAAATTTGGCAGAATGGTAGCTCTTAAGAATAATGCCATCACCTCAGTCCCCCTAAAGGACGCCATCAGCGAGTATAATCATGTGGATCTTGACCACTACCTGATTCATACAGCGAGGTCATTAGGCATAGCTTTCGGTGGCTGAGGTAACTTAGTATTGACTTAAAGTATATCGTAAATGGGACTAATCTTCATTTAAGCATAAGACAGGCATATTTAGGCATGTTCAGTAGTAGTAAATAAATTCAGAAGTAAGAGAACTGTTGG
>ENA-ORXC01001485-ORXC01001485.1-marine-metagenome-genome-assembly--contig:-NODE-1485-length-13765-cov-4.581166_pt1 | contig 13765 bp, 9 predicted proteins | sample MGYA00237865_ERZ511478 | MGnify/ENA metagenome assembly ERZ511478 | reverse complement strand
GGCTTCTACTTGGTCAAATAGAATAACGTCTACGTCCGCTTCTTTTAAACTAGCGATTACGGGATCTGCTAAACCTACTTTTTTTACACCAGGATCTGTTACTAATAAAACTTTAGACACACCTAGTTTTTTTACTTCCTCTCCAGTATGTTTTACAGCACCAATTCCATGTTTTACAACCGTTGGCATCTCAAAACTTTTTAAACGTTCCATTCTTTCAAATCGCATAAACATCTTTACATTCCCCCTTGAATTTTATTGAAACCAGCGCATTGGCTGTGGATTTGTATTCGTATAAATATGTTTAATTTCCGTATATTCTTCTAGCCCAATGTGGCTAAGCTCTCTTCCGATCCCAGATTGCTTATATCCTCCCCAAGGAGCCTGCGGGAAGTAGGGATGATAATCGTTAATCCAAGTCGTTCCCATACGGAGTGCTTTTACTACACGTTCAGCTCGATTCATATCACTTGTCCAAACGGCTCCAGCTAATCCATAGATTGTATCGTTAGCAAGTGCCACCGCTTCTTCTTCGGTGCTGAAGCGCTCAATGGTCATAATTGGACCAAATGACTCTTCTTGGACAACTTTCATATCTCCATGACAGTCTGTAAAAATAGTTGGTTCAATGAATAAACCTTTTTGTAAAGACTCTTGAGTTGGACGCTTGCCTCCTAGAACAAGAGAAGCACCTTCTTGTTTCCCAAGCTCAATATAATGTTCCACTTTAGCTAGATGTTCTTTTGAGATAACGGGTCCCATTTGAGTGGCTTCGTGCATGCCGTCCCCTAGCTTAATTTTTTTGGCTTGTTCAATAACTGCTGAAACAAATTTATCGTGAATATCATCTTGAACGAGTAATCTCGCACCAGCTGAACAAACTTGACCAGCATGAAAGAAGACCGCATTTAATGCATAGTCAACCGCAGTGTCAAAGTCAGCGTCAGCAAAGACGATATTCGGATTTTTCCCACCGAGTTCAAGAGCGATTTTTTTAAAGTTGCCTGCGGCAGCCTGCATGACTTTACGTCCAGATACACCGCCGCCTGTAAAGGAAACTAAATCTACTAAGTGACTTTCTGCCATTTCTTGTCCAACGGTCGCACCCGGGCCGAGTACAATGTTAATGACGCCTGATGGAAAGCCAACTCTTTCAAAAATTTTCATCATATGAATAGTTGTTAAAGGGGTAATTTCGCTTGGTTTAATAACAATTGTGTTCCCAGCAGCAAGTGCCGGAGCCAATTTCCAAGAGGCTTGCAATAAAGGGTAATTCCAAGGAGTAATTTGGCTGCATACACCTACGGGTTCGCGGACAACGCGGCTAACAGAATCGGGATTAGGTGACTCAATCATCTGTCCGCCATCTTTATCTGCTAATCCAGCATAGTATTGAAAGACATCAGCAATTCCATCCATGTCTGCCAGGCTTTCAACGAGGGTTTTTCCAGTATTCAAGGTTTCAAGTTTGGCGAGTTCTTCACGATCAGTACGAATTTCTTCGGCTACTTTAAATAGTAAAGAACCTCTTTGGGCCGCTGTAAATTTAGACCATTCACCTGCATCAAAAGCTTTTCTAGCTGATTCAATGGCTTCTACGGCATCAGCACGATTTCCTTCTGTAACGACAGCGATAACCTCTTGGTTAAAAGGATTTATAATATCTCTTTTCTCGCCGCTGCGTGCTTCAACCCATTCGCCGTTTATGTGCATTTTTTCAAGCGTAAGTGTTTGTTCCAATAGCATCGACCTCCAAATAATAGAATTTGTTAAATTTATATTTAACGTTCTTAACAATTTGAATTATAGCATCGACCATTTAATTTAGTCAAATCCAAAAAATTAAATATTCTGAATTTAAATTGATTTTCTTCTCTATTAAGAGCTGATTCTTCGGATATTAAGAAAAAATTTAACAAAAAGTAATTAAAAAATACTGATTGCTATGTCCCTTGATACAAAAGATTTTTTTATGTATGGGCGATGAGAATATTATTCTTTTTTTATATGAAAACACGCAAACTTTTTTGACAATATCCTAAACATTCAGATATATTAACCATAGTACGATATCTGCTTGCATACAAACCCCGAGAAACAAAGGATTTTGAATGTGGAAATTAAGAAAGGAGTCTAGATGGAAGATGAAAATAATTATGAGTTCTTAGCAAAATAATAAAAAAAGTCAATTTAAATTATTTTAATATAATTATATAAACGTAATTTCTCCCCCTTCGCATTGGTATTTATAATCCAACTATTTATATTTTATTCTAAGAAAACTATTTTTGGGTTTAATTGTATGCTGGTAGAAAAAAGGAATAGAGGACAATTATGTCTTTAGATTTCTTTATCAATTTAAAGGATGTGAGACGATGCAAAATGCTAAAAAGCCATTTCGTTCAGACACACAACAAGCCAGGCCTGAAAAGTCGAATGAGACTTCTGACTTTTCAGGGAAATCAAACAGGAACAACCGTCTACTAACCCCCTTATGGACAACTATTATAGGATTTTCCATCTTTATGGTTGTCGCATTTATCTATTCTCTCTATAATCCAGATCTCTATTGGCCTGGCCTCATTTTAATGTTCATTATGTATGGTGTTATTTATTTTATTGGTGCTCGAGCCGCTGCAAGTAAAAAAGGAAAATCAGATGATATGCTTGTTGCAGGAAGATCTATACCGCTATGGATTTCAATGTTCACAATGACCGCCACTTGGGTAGGTGGAGGGTATATTGCTGGAACGGCCGAAACCGTTTATTCCTCAGGGCTGACATGGACTCAAGCGCCATGGTGTTATTCAATCAGCTTGATTTTAGGCGGTATCTTTTTTGCTAGAAAGATGAGAAGGTTTGAGTTTATGACAATGCTCGATCCTCTAGAATCTCGTTTCGGTAAGAAAATGGCTACGGTTCTTTATTTTCCAGCTATACTGGGAGAGCTGTTTTGGAGCGCAGCTATCTTAACTGCTTTAGGAACAACATTCGGTGTGATTCTAGGCCTCAGTTTTTCAATTTCCATCATTCTTTCCGCACTTATTGCCATTGCATACACCGTGATTGGCGGCTTGTGGGCAGTAGCACATACCGATATCTTACAGCTTTCTATTATGTTTTTAGGACTATTTCTGGTGCTTCCCTTTGCATTTTCGAATACGGGAGGGGTGGGGGCCGTTTTTTCTACTTATTCAGAAGGCATGACTGGTTCTCTTCATTTATTTCCTCCACTAAAAGGCTGGGAAGATCCGAAATGGGGAAATACATATTGGCAATGGTGGGATAGCACATTTTTACTTATTTTTGGTGGTATTCCATGGCAGATTTATTTTCAGCGCGTGTTATCTGCTAAAAATGAAAAAGCAGCAATGTGGCTATCTATTACAGCCGGCATCTTTTGCGCGTTAGCGGCCTTGCCTCCAACTTTAATAGGAATGATAGGTTATAGTGCAGACTGGTCTTCATTTGGAGCGTCAAGTCCTGAGAGCGCGTCCATGATTTTAACGTATGTATTTAAATACCTAACGCCCGATTTAGTAGGAGCGATTGCGCTTGGAGGACTAGCTGCTGCCGTCATGGCTGCAGTAGCGGCTTCGTTACTTTCAGCTTCGGGAATGGCAGCTTGGAACGTGTATCGTCCGATTGTAAAACCAAATGCGACACAGGCACAGTTAGATAAAGTTATCAAACGTTCTATCATTATTATTGGAACCGGAGCAACTTTAATTGCTTTAAACTCTGAGAGTGTCTACTCCTTATGGTATTTATCAGGGGACCTAGTGTATTGTATTCTTTTTCCACAGTTGGTTTGCGCTTTGTTCTTTAAAGGAGCGAACTGGTACGGATCTTTGGCCGGGTTCATTGTGTCTCTTGTTCTTCGAATCGGTGGAGGGGAACCACTGCTTCATTTAAAAGCGCTGCTTCCATATCCGATGATTGAAGACGGAGTGGTCATGTTTCCGTTTCGTACATTTGCGATGGTAGGCGGGTTGTTAACTATTTTTATCGTTTCTTACGCGACGCGACGTATTTGCCCTCCTCAGCCGCTTCAAAATCTTCATCGTGACATATCGGTTAAGAAATAATCAAAAGCAAAATAAAAAAGCCGCAGATGCGGCTTTTTTATTTTGCAATATTTTCTGACTCGGAAAATTGATCGTCAGGTCGCTTGTTGTTTGTTTTTTTGATGAACGAGTATGAAAGAAGAACCACAACGGTTAATCCAAGAGTTAAGAAAAACTGTGAGCGCATCGAATCAATAAATGCCATTGATAAGAAGATCACGGTAATAACAGCAATTGTTACGTATGTTAAATACGGGAACAACCACATTTTCATTCCTTTAATTGGCTGGTTGGCTTGAATCATTTTCTTACGCAGGCGTAAATGAGAAATAGCGATAGCTAAGTACACAATAAGAGCAATGGCTCCTGATGCATTAACTAAGAATAAAAAGAGTTTATCCGGCGAAACGAAGCTAAAGATAGCACATACATATGCGGCAGCTGTGCTAATCCATACAGCTCTTGCCGGCACGCCTGATTTGCTTACTTTTGCTAAAGCGCGAGGAGCTTGTCCTTTTTGAGCTAATGATAAAATCATTCGTGAGTTCGTATACAAAGCAGAGTTCAAGCAAGACAAAACGGATACTAATACGACTAAATTCATAATTTGTGCAGCTGCTGGAATGTTGACCATTTCTAACATTGTTACATATGGACTTTTTAGTAAATCAGCTGAGTTCCAAGGTAAAAGAGTTACTAAAATAGCAACTGAACCAATATAGAAAATTAAAATTCGCCATACAACACTGCGAATAGCAGTTGTGATAGCTTTTGCTGGATTTTCTGATTCACTAGCTGCAATAGCCGCAATTTCAGCTCCAAAATAAGAGAAAATAACGGTAATAACTCCTAAGAAGATAGAGTTCATACCTTTTGGCATAAAGCCTCCGTGGCCCGTTAAATTAGCTAGACCAGGTGAAGATGTACCTGGGATTAATCCGAAAATAATAGCTAAACCGATTCCCATAAAGGCAACGATTGCCACAATTTTAATCATAGCAAACCAATATTCAAATTCTCCAAATGATTTGACAGAGAACAAGTTTGTTAAAGTTAATGCAAAGGTTAAAATTAAGCTTAAAAGCCAAATTGGTACGGAAGGGAGCCATTCATGAACAATTGCTCCTCCTGCAGTGGCTTCAATTGCAATTACAATTAGCCAGAAAAACCAGTAAAGCCATCCAACAGCATAACCTGCCCACGCGCCAATTCCTTGCTGAGCATATGTTGCGAATGAGCCTTTATCTGGGTTTACCATAGCCATTTCACCGAGCATACGCATCAATAGAACGACTAGCAGTCCGGCTGCTGCATATGAAACTACTGCTGCTGGGCCTGTTGCGTTAATAACGGATCCGCTTCCTACAAACAAGCCGGCTCCGATAATACCTGCAATGGAAATCATGGAAACGTGACGTTGCTTTAACTTTCCGTGTGATTCTGTTTTGTTTCCCATCGTATTCACTCCTTTAAAATTATCGAAAGACTATTAGAAAATAAAGTAAATTCTGAAAATATAAATAGAAATTCCTCCCCTTACCTTTATAATAAGCAAGAAGTGTGCCAATTATCAAATTACTATTAAAATCGCTTTTAAGTTACTGAATTTAAAATATTTTAAGTCAAAAAAGACTTTATTTATTCATTATAGACTTATTCGTTGCTCCGAATTTCCGCTATATACGTACATCCTATACAAGTTTTCGACATATATCTTATTTATCTTGTATGATAAAAGATAAAACGGTATTATATTCCAAGAAGAATGTTTGAAAGGGTGCGTGTGTTTGAGAAAATTTATAGCTGTTATTTTTCTGTTTATTATCCTTTTAGTTGGGTTGTATTTTTTCGTTAGTCCAGTTAGAAATGTTGAAAAGCTTGATCAGACTGCTTCATTATCTTCACTAGCACAAGAAAAGTCCGCTCATGCGACGTCGCTAGAACTGAACGGAGGCTCTCCTATTTTAGGGTACCGATTAAGCGAGAGCGATGTTAACGATTATCTGCGCAGCTACCTTTATGAAAATGATGAAACGGTTGAGGGAGCAGAAGCCGAGTTGCTTCCGGAACATATAAAATTTTATATTAATAAACATGTAGTATCTTTTATGGAATCACAGTTTGTAGTTGACGTAACACCAAATGCCGAAAATGGAAAGCTTGTTTTAAAGGTGAACAGCGTGCATCTAGGAAGAATGCCGATTCCTATGTCCCTAGTATGGGATCGCTTAAATATTGACGAGTCTTCTGATGTCACGGTCGATAAAGAAATGAATGAAATTACTCTGCTCAATAATTTGCCAGATTCCATTTCGTTTGAGCAAGCAGATACAACGGATGAATATATAAATTTATCTGCCTCTGTAACCATTGATTCGTTACGGGATATTATAAATATAGCACCATACCTTATTCCTAAGAATATTCAAAGAAATTTATCCCAGAAACTAAACTTGTTTGGCCAATAAGAAAAAGCTCACTTATTATAGAAAAATAAGTGAGCTTTTTCTATCTTACACCATTTGACCTATGAAAAAAATATTTGTTTTACCGATACAAAATAGAGAAGTGGTGAACCTATGAACGAATAGGGAGATTCGAAAAAATATACTTATATCTTATGACTAACAGTTGATGGATAGATGAATAAAAAAACGGTGGTGATGGTAAGTGGTAAGAGTAAGTGGATTAGCAAGTGGGATGGATATTGATCAAATCGTCAGTGATTTAATGAAGGCTGAACGAATGCCTATTGATAAGATGAAAAAACAAAAACAAACGTTAGAGTGGCAGCGAGATGATTATCGCTCAATGAACTTGCTTCTATCAGACTTTAATAATCTTGCTTTTAATATGACCTTGCAGTCTTCTTATTCATCCAAAACGGTATCTTCAGCAGATGAAACGAAAGTAAAAGCAACTGCAACTTCCTCAGCAGGAAACGCGTCTTATACCCTTTCAAATGTGACAATGGCGACTGCTGCGCAAAATATCAGTAGTGAGAAAATTTCAGAAGGCACTATTGACCCTGCTAAAAGTTTATGGGAGCAAAAAAACTTGCTTGGCAGTGCGTGGAGTGGAAAAGAGGTCAAGCAACCTGATATTACAATAAGTGATGATACAAAGGCTGCCAAGTTATCCAAAGGAGCTATTTTTGAGGGAAGCCTACCTTCTTCTATTCAAGTGAAAAATGGAGAATCTTCTCAAGAATTTAATATAAAAACTACAGGCGATCCTACTTTAATAGGAGAGAATGATGTATTCATTAATATGAATACGGGCGAAATGACATTCGGTACCACATTAACAAACGGTAGCACTGTTCAAGGATTTACGTATAAGCAAAATGTCCTCCAGTTTTCTATTACAACGTATGACAGCAGTGGAAAAGCAACAGGAGATAATGCAGACGGCAGTATGTCATTTGAATTTGATGGCTCAGCGTCATTAAATACTGTTTTGACCCAACTTAGTAATTCAAAAGTAGGTATTTCAGCCTTTTACGATGAAGGAACAGATAAAGTTGTCTTTACTCGCAAAGACACAGGAGATTTGTCAAAAGCCGGTGGTGCAGGCGGTCAAAAGATGGTGTTTTCAGGAGCGTTTTTAACAAATTTCTTAAAATTAGATACTCAAAAAGAAACCGGCGGAACAGATGCAAAATTTACGCTAAACGGTCTAGAAACAACTCGTAAATCCAATACGTTTACAACGGGAGGTGTGACTTATACTCTCCAAAATAATTTCACGGGAGATGTGCGCGTTAACGTAAGCAATGATACGCAAAAAGTATTTGATACAATTAAAGATTTTGTGACCAAATACAATGAACTGATTGAGAAGATTAATGGAAAGGTTACGGAAGAAAGGGACCGGAACTACCAGCCTTTGACGGACCAAGAAAGAGAAAAGCTCACGGACAAACAAGCTGAGCAGTGGGATGATAAAGCAAAAAGCGGTTTGTTAAAAGGAGACACAATTTTATCAAGCGGACTGAATCAAATGCGTTCTAACTGGTATGCCTCTGTATCAGGAGTGAGCGGAGCATTTTCACAGCTAACGGACATCGGTATTTCAACTAGCGCAAACTATAGTGATCGAGGCAAGCTAGTGATTGAAGGTGACGGGACTAAATTAAAAGAAGCAATTGAAAAAGACCCGCAGTCTGTTATGGATTTATTTATGAAAAGTGGAAGTACAACAAGTGAAAAAGGAATTGTACGACGTTTACGAGATACGATTACTCAAACCGTATCCAAAATCGAGCAGCGCGCTGGTCGTTCAACATGGACAAGCGAACAATTTTTGCTTGGGCGTAATTTAAAAAGCGTAAATAGTCAAATCACTAGTTTTGAAAGCAGGCTCACACAAATAGAGGACCGGTATTATCGCCAGTTTACAGCAATGGAAAAAGCCATTCAAAATGCAAATGCCCAAAGCGCGCAGTTATCGCAATATTTTAGTTAAGAAGGAGTGAACGTTTATGGCAGCCAATAATCCGTATCAGGCGTATCAGCAAGGAGCTGTTCAGACTGCCTCTCCAGGAGAGTTAACGCTTATGCTGTATAACGGGTGTTTAAAATTTATCAAACTTGCACGAACAGGCATACAGGAAAAAAATATTGAGCTAAAAAATACGAATTTGTTAAAAGCACAAAATATTATTCAAGAATTAATGATTACCCTTGATACAAACGTGCAAGTTGCTAAGTCTATGATGACTATGTATGACTATATCAACCAGTGTTTAATTGAAGCTAACACAAAAAATGACATAGAGAGCTTGGATGAAGCAGAGCAATATGTAACAGAATTCCGCGATACATGGAAGCAAGTTGTGCAGCTTCACCGCCAGCAAGTCCATGGAAGCGGCGGCCAAGCATAAACATGATAAACGAACTGTATCAGATAACTGATGAGATTTACCAGCTTACTCAAATATTTTCTGACAAAAATCGAGAAGAAGACATTCAGAAATTAGAGTATCTTCTATTAAAAAGACGTGACCTCATAGAGAAGCTGCCCCCAAAAAGTAGAGATCATGAATGGATGGGTAAGAAAATTGTCGAAATGAATAAGACGATTGATCAAAAGCTGATCTTCATTCGGCATCGAATCATGGAGGATCTCCGTTTGCTAAAAGTTAAAAAAAAGCATAATAACAGCTATGTAAACCCTTACGAAATGAAATCGTTTGATGGGATGTTTTACGATAAAAAAAATTAATTTTGCGTAAAAAAAATACAAACCTTCTTCTTATGAAGAAGGTCTATTTTTTTGGTTTTTTCATAAACTTTTCTCAGGTTCCAAAAATTTTCACTAAATTTTCAAAAAATTTTAATAGTTTAGGAAGGGATTGTGTCGGGTATTGTAGAATTGTAAGGTATAGCAATGGATTAAAGGAGGAGTTCGAACATGATGTATAACATTCGCGGTGAAAACATTGAGGTGACTCCAGCAATTAGGGAATACGTAGAGAAAAAGCTTGGTAAGTTAGAGCGTTATTTCGACGAGACACCAACTGCTGACGTAAATGTAAACTTAAAAGTCTACAATAACGATCAAAAAATAGAAGTCACAATCCCAATGAATGATCTCGTATTGAGAGCTGAAGAGACCCACAGTGATTTATACGCAGCTGTCGATCTTGTCCTAGATAAATTAGAGCGTCAAATTCGTAAACATAAAACAAAAGTGAATCGAAAAATGCGTGAAAAAGGTGCTGAGAAGTATCTATTTGCAGCATTAGAAAGCGAAGCGAACGTAGCTGTTGCAACTGAAGAAGATGAATTAGAGCTAGTTCGTACAAAACGATTTAATTTAAAACCAATGGATAGCGAAGAGGCTATTTTACAAATGAATATGTTAGGACATAGTTTCTTTGTATTTACAAATGCTGAGACAAACATTACAAACGTTGTGTACCGAAGAAAAGATGGACGATATGGATTGATTGAACCAAACTAAAGGTTACCTTCTTTCTTAAATAAGGGCAGTAAAATAAAAGCAGCGTGCTTCCGCACGCTGCTTTTTTAGCTGTTTAAAAAAATAGTTCCATAACTACATAGCGCGTAGAAGATTTGGTGAATATACGCGTGGTTTCTTTCATTTTAAATGCCTGATAAAAAGATACTTTATTTTCTCGTGCGTTACACCAGACCCTTCGTATCCCAAGATTCTTGACTTTGAACAAAATCTCTTTTAGCAAATGACTGCCGTACCCTTTTCCTTGTTCTTCTTTGAGAGTAGCAAATTTCCGAAATTGAGCTTCATCACCTGTTATAAATAAGGAAACAACTGATTTTAACTCTCCTTTTTCAAACAGTCCATAGTGCATTCCTGATGGATCATCTCTCAGCTGAACATAACTGAAATCTTTATCAGGCCACATGACGATATGTCGGACTTCCCAAGCTTGTTCTTTCGTAATCGTTTGAACGTTCATTCTACATTCCCCTTTTTTATTGTAAGAGTGAGGCAGGGGAAATCACAATAGAAAATAATTCGTTAATAGAGTAGTACTAGTAAAGAGACAGACGAAAAAGGGTACAAGTTGCTACTTGTTTAGCTGCAATGTTACAATTTTACTCAGAATGTTTTATAATGAAAGATACAGATATGAATGAAAATAGTATAAAATGTACTGATTATAAATAGAGGAGCGTTTTAATATGCTTGGATTATTTAAAAAAGTGTTTGACGGCAATCAGCGCCAAATCGGCCGTTTAGAAAAAATGGCGGACCAAATTGATGCGTTAGGTCCTGAAATAGCGTCTTTAACGGACGATCAGCTTCGTGAAAAAACAGCTGAATTTCAACAGCGCTACCAAAATGGCGAATCGCTCGATAACCTATTAGATGAAGCTTTTGCGGTTGTACGTGAAGCAGCGAAACGTGTGTTAGGCATGTATCCGTACAAAGTTCAGCTAATGGGGGGTATTTCTCTGCATGAAGGGAATATCTCGGAAATGAAAACGGGTGAAGGTAAAACGTTGACAGCTACTATGCCTGTATACTTAAACGCTATTACAGGCAAAGGTGTACATGTAGTAACAGTCAATGAATACTTAGCGAGCCGTGATGCTAGTGAAATGGGTCGTTTATATGAATTCCTGGGCTTGAAAGTAGGATTAAACTTAAACCATTTAACGCGTGAAGAAAAACAAGAAGCATATGCAGCGGACATTACGTATAGTACAAATAATGAACTAGGATTTGACTATTTACGTGATAACATGGTGCTTTATAAAGAACAAATGGTTCAACGTCCGCTTCATTTTGCTGTAATCGATGAAGTTGACTCTATCTTAATTGATGAAGCACGTACGCCGCTTATTATATCCGGCAGCGCACAGAAATCAACTGCGCTTTATATTCAAGCTAATGCATTCGTTCGCACGCTTGATAAAGAAACCGATTTTACTTTTGATATCAAAACAAAAAGTGTTCAGTTAACGGAAGAAGGTATGTCAAAAGCCGAGCGGGCATTTGGCATTGAAAACTTATTTGATATTTCACACGTAGCACTAAACCATCACATCAATCAAGCGCTTAAAGCACATGTAACGATGCAAAACGATGTGGATTATGTAATTGATGAAGATCAAGTCGTAATCGTTGACCAGTTTACCGGTCGTTTAATGAAAGGAAGACGTTTTAGCGACGGCTTGCATCAAGCTATCGAAGCTAAAGAGAATGTTGAGATTCAAAATGAAAGCATGACGTTAGCTACGATCACATTCCAAAACTACTTCCGTATGTATGAAAAATTATCAGGTATGACGGGTACAGCTAAAACGGAAGAAGAAGAATTTCGTAATATTTACAATATGCACGTTGTTGTTATTCCGACAAACAAGCCAATTTCACGTGATGATAAAGCCGATTTAATTTATAAGTCAATGGAAGGCAAGTTTAATGCGGTAGTAGAAGACATTGCTGAGCGCCACGCAAAAGGACAGCCTGTTCTTGTTGGTACAGTTGCGATTGAAACGTCTGAAATTTTATCAGCTTTATTAAAGAAAAAAGGCATTCGCCATCACGTTTTAAATGCAAAACAGCATGAGCGTGAAGCGGATATTATCGAAAATGCGGGTCACAAAGGTGCCGTAACAATCGCGACAAATATGGCCGGTCGTGGTACGGATATCAAATTAGGTGAAGGTGTCGTTGAAGCTGGAGGTCTTGCTGTAATTGGTACAGAGCGTCATGAATCACGCCGTATTGATAATCAGCTCCGCGGACGTGCTGGACGTCAAGGGGACCCAGGGGTATCTCAATTCTATCTATCCATGGAAGATGAATTAATGCGCCGATTTGGTTCTGATAATATGATGGCGATGATGGATCGTCTTGGTATGGATGATTCACAGCCAATTCAAAGTAAAATTGTAACAAGAGCTGTTGAATCCGCTCAAAAACGTGTTGAAGGTAATAACTTTGATGCGCGTAAACAATTGCTTCAATATGATGATGTTCTTCGTCAGCAGCGTGAAGTGATTTACAAACAGCGCTTTGAAGTGCTTGATTCAGACAACCTACGTGCAATTGTAGAACGTATGATTGAATCAACGCTACAGCGTGTGGTTGAGGTAAATACACCGCGTGAAGAATTAGAAGAAGAATGGAATTTACAAGCGATTATTGATTATGTAAATGCTAATGTTCTTGAGGAAGGTGAAGTCACAGAAGAAGATCTTCGCCGTAAAGAGCCTGAAGAAATGGTAGAACTGCTGGTAGATCATGCAAAAGCTCGTTATAATGAAAAAGAAGAGCAGCTCCCTGAAGAACAAATGCGTGAATTTGAAAAAGTTGTTGTTCTTAGAGCAGTTGATTCTAAATGGATGGATCATATCGATACGATGGATCAGCTTCGCCAAGGTATCCACCTTCGTGCGTACGGCCAAACAGATCCTCTTCGCGAATACCAAATGGAAGGTTTTGCGATGTTTGAAAATATGATTGCAACCATTGAAGAAGAAGTGACGAAGTATATCATGAAAGCAGAAATTAACAACAACCTTGAGCGTCAAGAAGTAGCGCAAGGTCAGGCGGCTGTTCATCCAAAAGAAGGAGACGCGCCGGCTAAGAAGAAGCCAAAAGTAAATGCGATAGAAGTTGGCCGAAATGATCCTTGTATCTGCGGAAGTGGCAAAAAGTATAAAAACTGCTGCGGTAAAGAATCATAAAATAAGAGTCAATTAGTATAGAATGAACTAGTACAGGAAGGAAATGAGTCTTCTCATTTCCTTCCTGTGCGTCAAAAATAAAATAGAGGTGTTTAACTCATGGATTTAGTAGAAATTAAGCAAGAACTTGACAAAACAGCTAAGCGATTAGCGGACTTTAGGGGGTCTCTTTGACCTCGATACAAAACAAGCTCGTATCGATGAATTAGATGAGACTATGGCTGATCCAAATTTTTGGAATGACCAGCAGGCAGCTCAGACTGTTATTAATGAAGCCAATGGTTTAAAAGATGCAGTAAATCAATTTAACCACTTAGATGAAACATACGAAAATTTACAGATATCTCATGAACTTGTAAAAGAAGAATACGATGAAGATTTAGCAGAAGAACTAGTTAGTGAACTAAAAGAGCTTATTTCAGGCATGAACGACTTTGAATTACAACTGCTTTTAAGCGAGCCGTATGATAAAAATAACGCCATTTTAGAACTGCACCCAGGTGCTGGTGG
>ENA-ORXC01001484-ORXC01001484.1-marine-metagenome-genome-assembly--contig:-NODE-1484-length-13767-cov-8.788386_pt1 | contig 13767 bp, 14 predicted proteins | sample MGYA00237865_ERZ511478 | MGnify/ENA metagenome assembly ERZ511478 | reverse complement strand
GGGGGGGGGGGGGGGGGGGGGGGGGGGGGGGGGGGGGTGGGGGGGGGGGGGGGGGGGGGGGGGGGGGGGGAGAGGCTCCGCCCACCTAGCCGCGACGCCGCCCCACGGGGCACCGCCAGCCTCGGGAGAGGCGGTGACGACGGGGTGGAGGTGGATGCTCGACATTCCCGGCCAAGTCGGGTCACGAAGGCTTTCCTGCTGGACCACATGTGCGCGGGTAGTTGGTGCCAACAGACCGCGCGTGCGTTTCCATGTGGTCAGTGGCACGCCTCGTGTGTGACAGGCTCGCTCTGTGCCTTCGCAACGCGCATGGAAACTGGGCTATTCAAGCAACAAACATGTGTGATCCGTGAGCTCACGGGTTCAATCTTTGCAAAAAAGACAGGATACACCGCACAAAAACCGTTCCCAGCATCAAATGCCTTGCGTCCTGTGTTCAAAGTATGCCGCCCTGTCAGATTGTTGTCGCATAGAACACCACTCGTGCAGACACGAATTTGGACTCGTTTGCATACATTTTGTTTCAATCTTTGTTTGGTGAGGTCACGGACCATGTCGCGAAAAGCCCGAAGTGTGGTACCTTCTCACAAACTTGTTGCTCGCAATCCTATTGCCACAGCGTCGTAGCGAGGACGGGAGGAAGCGCCCGAACGTACTGTTTTGACCATCTTGTCGCACTCCGCTGGTTGAGCCCTGGTGAGAAAAATGGCTCATGGGCGACGACTCCTCGGCCTGTGGCGCTGGGATACGTCCCTTGTACATAGCGCTCCGACACGAGAAGAGGCCCTCACACATGCGTTCACGCCGATTTCCGGATTGGGTTGCACGCGTGCGCGCACGCATTTAGCACGAAAACACGATTCTGTAAGGTACCCGGGTTTGGCCCCACTGTGCGGGGGCGGCTCTCTTGCCACGACCACAGATTGTGTGCCTCACGCGTGAAAACTGGGCCTTGTCGCGCATTCACGTACGTAATGATCTGGAAGATCGAAAATCACATTTCCCGTTCTTTCGCACGACCGCTGGAACTGGCGTAGAATGGGCGCTCACGTGTGCTGACCCCGAACCAGTCCGATTGCAATCAGGTCGCACCTCCGCGCAGAGCAGCATTCGAATAGAATTTTGCGACATGTCACTTGGGCGGGTCACTGTTAGTCTCGGCGGAGTAATGGGTTTTCTGTGGAACGACGGTATCTAACATTTCCTTTCCAGAAGTGCGGAAAAAAAGAGGTGCTGATATCGTACTCCAGGCCGTATGGGCACATGTAAGCAATCAGTAGCTCCATGTCAGTCCCAGGGGCGCATCTGATTGGTGGAGAGAGTGTCTCGGTCCACCAGGATGAAGTTCGGGCATCAGCAATACGTCCTTTTTGAGAGTCACTTCGTAATTCGGAGGCCTCACAGTTGTACACGAGCTGTGCTTTTCTTGTCCAGAGTGAACAAATTTGGGCTTTCAGCATTACAGTGCACGAAAATACTGTGAAGTGCCCGGGCCATACGCAGTTAAGGGAGGACACTGGGATCTGTACACGTTTTACCATTACAGTCGACACGTGAACTTTTTCTGCCTTTGAACAGCCGGGGCAACAACAAAGACGGGCGCCGACGAGCCGCCGCCCCCCCTCTCCCCCCACCTATGTGCAGCGACAGAGCAAGTCACTGGCTTCCACGCGGGTGTTTTTGTACCCCCCTTGACATCGTCTCTGTGCTGCCTATTTGCGTCGAACCCGCTCTTCCGACGGATCTCGATGGGCCTCGTTGCCCGCATCGATACGTGCCTTCGTCGTAGGTCGTTGCGCGGTCCTGCCATCGAGCCATCGATGGCGGCTCGATGGCATTCGATTGTTATTTACAGAAGCACAGTATGATCGGTGGTCGAGCACTGCAGTTGCCCCACTATTAGAGCCGCGCCCCAGACACTCGCATGCCATTAGCTAGCAGCGCTCGGCGCCCATTTTTTCTGTTATACATATTCATGTACCTGCTGCTATACGAGGTCCTAGGGCCGCAACTGGACCGCACGCATGCTTGGGCAGGCTGCAGATCGATGATACTACCGTGCTTGCCCCCGCAGCAGTACTTGCCGCTGAAAGACAAATAGTGGAGAACAAGCAAAAGACAGCATAACGTAGCAGCCCCGTCGTCATGCCACCGTCTACATCTCCGGGTATCGCGCGCGCCCTCGTACGCAAGCACGCAGCCAGTGCCTGCATCGAGCGACCCTGACCAGCACAACCCGACGGGCACGCCGGCGGCACCCATCGCCCGGCCACCCCCTCCTCACACAGCAGCGCACTGAGGTGCCAGTCAATCCCTCTCCCACCAGCCCCATCCAGCGACGCAGGCCGCCCTCGCCATCACCGCGTTGCAGGCTTCCCCCCTCCCAGTTTCGATGCGGCGCGCCGCTCACTCTTCCGCCAGCCCATCAACAAGGCGGATGCCGTGGTGGAACTCGGCGTCCACACTCCAGTGCTCCTCACAGCGAGCCTGCTCGGCCACCACCTGCTTGAGAAGGTTGTCGCCAACTGTGTTTGTAGCAATGACGTTGGCGGCCTCGTCGAGGGCGGCGCGCACAAGCGTGGCGACGAGGCTGACCACAGCGACGGTCGTCTCAACGACTGCCTCTTCCCCAACCTCCGTTGGCTGCACGATGCGGGAGCCGGCGCCCACCGCCACTAGCACGGCCGAAGCTCCTGCCACGATAGCCTTCCGGCCGATCGCAGAAGCCATGTACTTGTCGTCGGCCTTCCACTGGTTCGCCACCACGGGTGTAACGGCGGCCAAGGCGAGGTCGATGGCGGAAAAGTACGCCCCAATGACGCGCTTCTTCACGGCCTGCAGAAAGTGCCCACGGACACGCAGCAGTGGCACAAAAGGACGCACAAGCAGCGGCGTGCCGCCGCCGCCGCGCGACGGCGTGGCCACGGGCGTGGTTAGCCACGCCTGGGCAGCGGCCTCATCTAAGTTGAGCTCCTCCTGCGTGTCGAGCGCGATCAGGTCACGGAAAGTGTCCTTGTCCGGGATAGCGTCGATGGAGGTGTTGCTGAAGCCGAGCTTGTCAAACAGTGTTTTGCGCAGGCGCGCGCGCACGCGCTCAATCATCTGAAAGCCGGCCAGGTCCACCTCTTCGTTCTTGACATCTGGGACTGGCGTCTTCTCCCCCTTGTCGAGGATGGCGGACAAACCGGTACTCAGCTGGTCCCGCACAGCTGCCGTGTCCTGGCGGGCAGCGGCTAGGGAGCCCCCGTGTGTGTCCACAACTTTGCGGAGCGAGTCCAGGTCTTCCTGCAGCTTTCCCACCGCCAGAACCAGCGGCTTGACGCCCTCATTGAACGTCGACAGCATGACGGTGCTCAGCTCGCCAGCCGGAACGGCGCGCGTCGGCGCGGGACGCGCCGACGCAGTCGGACCCGCCGCATGCGCTGCAGCTGCACGAGTCGGCGGCGGCGCTGCCACCGACGCCACCGCCTCGGTCGCTTCATCCGCCGCCGTCCCAGCAGGCAGTGCCGACGCGCTGGACGGGGGGAGGGAGTAGGTCGCCGGAGCCTTATCGCGGCCGCTCGTGACACGCGCCGCGGCCTTGCCGCCCGGCTTGGTGATCGACAGCACGGGCGCCTTGTGCGAAGCCCCCACCTTACGCCGAGCGCCAACGGACCGAGAGGGCCCGGCGCGAGTTCCGGCTGCCACATTCTCAGCCAACATCAACTCCTGCTGCGTGTTCAATTCGTACTCGACCGGGGACAACTCCTGTGGAACCCCATCAATGCTGACGACAAGGTTGACGGGCGCCTCGGGCAAGTACGGCGCCGCTGTCTGCCCTGCAGCGGCGGAAACAGATGCCGCTGCCGCCTCCGCTGCTGCGGCCGCCGCCATCATGGTAGAAAAGGAGCCCGTCGTCGGACCCTTGCCCTTTCCGCGACTAGGCACGGTGTGCGAGTTGGATTTGCCACCGGTCTTGACGACCGGCAGCGCGGGCGGCTTACGAATCTTCAGCGCACGGGGGCGAGTTCCGCCAAGTGCCGAGGCGGCAGGCGCCACCAAAGATGGGTCGAGCGTCTGCGGCTCGGTCGCGCGCGCTTCGTTGACGCTCGCCACCGTGTTGGAAGACGGCACCGCACCAGCAGCAGAGGCGCCCGAGGCGCCGCCCTCGGCACGAGCCGCTGTGCGAGCACTCTTGCGCAAGCTGTCCTTCGCCTCTCGGTCCTCAGTCGTCGGCAAGGCGTAGGTGATCGCGCTGCGCGCCGATGAGCCCGACGAGCCACCAACGGCAGGCGCCTTGCCCTTGCGGCTGCCCATGACGATCTTGGCAGGGGGGGCTCGACGTGGGATGGGAAGGCAGGGGGAAGGTGGAGACGAGCACGAGGACACGGCGGCTCTGAGCGGGAAGAGAGTAGAGAGAGAAGGAGAGCGGTTGGGGGCGTGGCGCCCGTCGGGAGGCCACTCGACAGCGAGTGGGGGGCCTTTTTGTAGACGCCGGGGACAAGAGCCGGCGCCGACTCAGGCACCACACGCCGCTCATAGTGGAATCCGGAATCCCATGAGACGGTCTCCACAGAACCTCTCTTGGCTTGGCACGCGGCGCCCTGCGAGACCCCTGACTGTCTGTGGAAACGAGGAGGGCTACAGCTCAAACCTGACGCAGCCAGAAGCAAGAGGAGAGCAGCACTCAGAGGTCCTGTGAGCGTGCGCCGTGGGAGCGACGAAAGAAAAGTGTTTCGGGCAGCACCGGGAGCTCGCCCTCTGTGGACGGCTGGGGGGCCTAGAGCGGCCACAACGGTGACACAACGTACATGTGGCAGGCCAAATTACAACGCGTCTGCGTCAGAAGACGCTAGCGCATGCGGAGAGAGGAGAAGACCGAGACCTGCTGGGTGCCGGAAGAAGAGTAGATGACGACGACGCGCACGGGCGACGAGCACCGCAACGTCAGCAGCTGTCTCAGCACCGTTATTCGCGTGATGGCCTTCGCAGTTCAAGGGAATTGACTCGGCTGGCACGCAACTCGCCTGCCTAATTCAATCAAACAATGAGCGAAGTCCTATAGGTGGCCATCGTAGGCCCCACCACAAGAGGCTCAGGCAGACCTACTCTCAAGGTCCTGCCTGGGTCTGATTGGGCGGCCTTGTGGCCTCGGGAATTCAACCAGTCTGAGGTCACAGTGAACCCTTTCGAAGCGACTGCTCCGGTACCGTACCGACTGCTGCTTCTTGCCGTGTGTCGCATCGCCTGCGGCACCTGCACTCCGAAGCACGGCCGTACACCGCCTCTGGCGTGGCACTTGCTTGTGTGTTCCTGCTCTGTCGGCATCAGCGGTGGAATTCGTGCTGCCACCGGAGTCGTGGCGAGGAGCCACGTCTGCACGGCGCCTTTCACCTTCCCCCACCATCACTCACCACTCCTCGGGCATGGTTCGATACCGATCCGACGCGGTGGGGGGCCGCCGCACTACCCTCTTGTCTAACCCTCTTGTACTCGATTGATTCCTTTGTCCGAGCCTTGCTGCGGCAGGCTGGCGCCGGGAGCCGCGCGTTTCTTTTTGTCGATGGGGCTTCGGCGTCCAACGCCAGCGACGCTCCTGCTCCAGGTAAGTGATCTAATTCGGAGTGGTAGGACATACATGCAGTGAAGATGCGAGGTGGGGGAGAAACGGTGGTGGTCGACCGCTGGAGTACTCTGGCGCTCATACAGCTAATACATGTGCCCGCCCGTTTGGCTGCCTTCGGTGCCTCCCTTGCCCATGACCCCACGTGCTCTGCGTCCGGTTCATCTGCGTCAACCGGGACATCGTGCTTGTTCCACCTTATGCAGTGTACACGGCGACCGACCAGCGTGGGCGCCTTTTTCTTCGTCGAGACGCTCTACGTCATCACGGCGCCCTCGTTATAGGCCACTCGCTACCTGGTGGCGTCTGTTGACGACCTGAGGCCTCGATACACAAGGTTATTTACATGTATATGGGGTTGGCCGCTGCGTTTTCACTCTGGGAAGAGAGTGGGGACGAGACGAACGCTGCAGCTCTTGAGCTCCAGGCGCTGACCGAGTCCCTGTCGCTCTTTTCGTTTCCTTTTCTACTGTGACATTCTGTTGCGCCTGCTGCGTCATCCAACAGCTCCTAATCTAAGACTCCAGTTGGTTGTTGTCGCTCCACGTCGCCACCATGTCGGACGTGCCGCCGTCCGCCAACGAGCTCGACTGCCTGATTTGCGGTTTCGTGGCCACGACGACGCGTGGCTTGAAGTATCACCGTGTGAGTGTGCACAAGGTCTTTATGAGCACAGGTGGTGTGCGGCGGATGCTAAAGCTTCCAGCAGCCGCTGAGAGCGCATCGGCCACTCCGTCTAATTCGGCGTCGGTATCGACGCGGGGGGGGGGGCGATTTCCAACTGCGTCTGAGCCGCGATCGTCCGACGACATCCAGGCGACGGACGATGCTATGGCCACGGGTGGTCCTTCTAAGGCGACGAGCGAGGCGTTTGCGGTCGTGCCGACGGAGGGGCATGCGGCATCGGAAGGCCTCGGCTCGCGGACCAAATCGGGCATGGATGCTGCAATTGCGGCGTCTGTGACAGCAAGTCGTGTGCCCGCGCCGCCCCTGTCGACGCGCAAGCGGAAGGCACCAGGGGGAATGCCTGTCTCCAACGCCCTTGAGTACAGGTACAGCAGTGCAGCCGCCCACGTGCGTGGCCTTTACGAGGACATGGGTGACGAGCAGCGCAGCATCCCGCTTGTGCGATTGCGGAAGGCGGCCAAGACTGGCCTGTTTAACACTCACAAGCTGCGGGTGCTCCAGCGCTTTGTGCTCAAGACGGGGCGGGGTGGATTATCTCTGCAAGATCAAGAGGAGCTGTATACCCTGCTTGGGACTTGGGACGGTTCGAGGCCCGGCCTAGCGCTCGACGCGCACGACACACGCACAATGCGCGAGGTGTTTGGTAGCGTCACCGCGTTTAAGCAGGCCATCGCAGACGACCTCGATGCTGCTGTCGTGGCTGCGGGCTGGCGCAAAGTCAACCTCGTGGAGAACGGTATGACGTACCGGGCCTACTACCGCCCGGTTCTAGACGTTGTCCTGGCGCTGCTGGACGGTCAGCGCGTCATCCAGCTGTGGAGCGGGGATGGGGGCCCCGCGCCGCCTTCCGACCGCCGCGAGTCCCCGATGGACGGGGACGCCTTTCGCCTCTGCGAGGCCGACACTTGTGGGCAACCGGGGAAGAATTGCGTGCTTGGACTTCACGTCTACACAGACGGTAGCCACATATCGTGGTCTGGAGGTGCGTTTGGACAATTTTGTATTTCTCTTTGCTGCCTAGTACAACTGCCACGGGACGAGACTCTGGGGCGACCGTGGAAATCGTTGGTGCACGTTTTTGGTGCACGCTTGGCCTGTTGCAGCGCTTTCCAGGTACTGACGAACCGTATTATCTGGCGCCATTTTCTACCCAATGTACGAGCGCTCCTTTATGTTCTTCTGTACAGCACACAAGCTGTATCCACTCAGAATACGCCTCATCAACTCCATGACGGGAGCGATTGAGTGGCATACCGTGGCGTACATCCCCATTGTCCGCACCCTTAAGGAGCCTGCGTCGGAGAAGCGCGGAAGGGAGCGCCGGTGCGGTGTCCTACAGCGCGTGCTGTACCTCGCTTTTCGTACAGCGATTGAGGCCAGCAACACCGGTGTCTTTATTGACGGCGGCGTGGCCGGAGAGGTCCGTGCGTTTTTGCGCATCTTGCTATATCTGTGCGACCAACCGGAGGAGAAGGCGGTGTTGTGCTTAAAGGCCGGCACAACCGCAATGCCGTGCTCGAGCTGCCGCGTCGCCGCCGCGGACGCGGTTACTCCCGCCGCGCTGACGGCTGCGGACCGCAAGGTCATTGTCACACTGAACAGGCACCTCGAAGCGGACGCTCACCGGCGGTACGGGCGCGAGGGACAGCGCCGTCTACTGCTCGAGGCGCGAGAGAGCATCCACAGCGCGGTACCGGCGCTGGCGGCAATGGCGGGCCTTGGAACAGAACCCCACCTGCTGTACAAGATGATCGGCTTTGACACTCTCCATGTACGTTTCTAAGTCTCTCCAACTCGCATGTGATTCGTTGATTCCGTTTACATTTTGGTCCGCCACCCACCTCGCTTACGGTGCTGTTTCTCACTACGGCTCCTCTACTTCCAGTAGGCCTCCTCCATTTCGTGCTCTTTGTGCATGCCGTCTTTGCAGGTACTCGACCTCGGTGTCACGCAGATGCTCACGCGCCGCTTGGTGCTTCTCTTTCCGTTCATGTGCGCCGGCAGCGTTCCAATCTGCGGGACCTTGGCGGCGACTCTACGTATCGCCAACCTGCGGCTCGCCCTTCTCGGCCGACGCAGCACCGCCCGGTGCATTGCGCCAGGGTAAGTATGGCGAGCATGTTGTGGAGCGAGGCAAACGTGTTCGGGGGTTAAAACACTCTTCTCGCACCAATGATTGCTGCGCGAGAGGGGAGCGCATTGCACTGTTTCTGGAACTGACGATGGAGCCGCCTGCTCGTCTATTTGTCAATGTCTGTCGAACCTTTCCGATATATCCTTGTTAATCCGTTGCTGTGGACAGTTACTTTATAATGCCGGGAGAGACACAGGCAACGTTTACAGGGGCGCAACAGCGGGGAGGCGTAGCGCTGCTCGCTTTCGTCGTCATCGGCCTTTTCGGCCGCCGCGAGCCCCACGTGCCCAGCGTGCCCGACGCCTCGTCGATGGCGGTGGCATCTAGTTACCGCGGAGGAGACGCGGCGCCCAAGTGTGCGGCGGCAGGCGTTGACGGCGGGGACGAGGAGGGGCTGCACAAGGGCTTCCAGTTCGACTGGGGCTCTTACCATGACGCGTTTGGGGACAAGCCACTCGACGTCGCCGTCACGGAAATGTTCGCTGAGTATGCGACGCTCTATGGGCGCCTGAGCAGCCGAGTGGGCGACTCGGTGCCACCGCCAATGACGTTGTCCGAGGCCATTTCTATCTCGGAGCAGGCCAAGAACTTCGTCTTAAATTACGTGACACCCCTACTCGGGCCCACCTTCAGCATGAAACTTCACAAGCTGCTGCGGCACCTCTTGGACGCCATCCGCTATCATGGCAACCTGCGCAACGGCAACACCTCGAGCAACGAATCCGAGCACAAGGTCGACAAAGCGTTCTACAATCGAACGAACCGACATTTCGGCACGTTCACCGAGCAGATCGTGCGGCGGTCCCAGGGCTCCCGGGAATTGCTGGCCACCAACGCGGCCGCCGACGGCGGTGGGGCGATGGCGCCCGCCCCTCGACCATCTGACTACCAGCCGCCCCCGCCTTCGACACACGGCGGGGCGGACCAGACGGAGGTTCGCGCGTCTGACGAGAGAGTCGCAGCGGCGGTCGCATCGGGCGCCGGCGCCCGAACCTTGGCAAGTGTCGAGACTGCCAAGGTTGCTGCTGTGGATGGGGTAGGCTGTACGACGGGTGCGGGCAAAACACGCCTGTCCGTGGCAACACTTTGTGCCCGCCCGGGCCTTTCCTCGGCGTCCAAGATGCTGCGTTTGCCCGAAGCTGTGTTTGTGCCTGTGCTTTCCCGTGCCAACATTACGGCACGTTTTGAGTGCGGCGCCCAGCGGACGCAGGTGGTTCGTGCGTCTCCCTCTTTCAACGGCTCCCCGTGGTACGACGCGGTACTGTACGAGATGGAGGAGGGCGACGAGGAGTTGTGCATTGGGGAGGTACGTGCGTTAGTGCGGCTTGCGGACGGTGACTATGCGCTGGTTCGGGACTGGGAGCCGGCCAAGGAGGATGCTGGTTGCCCCCTTGTCGAGCGGGGCTGCTTGCGTCTCAAGTGGTGCCTCACTGACGACGAGGGGGCGGTCGCTGTTCGGCGCGTCCCTCTCGAGCGCATCAAGCGATTGGGTTTGGTGGTACCTGACTTTGGGGACCTGAAGGCCCGCCGTGGAGTGACCGCCGTGCCGCCAGCCCTGCACGCCCCACATCACGAGCACCGGGAGTCTCGCTTCTTCTTGAATACCTTCTTCCCGTGGGGATAGGTGCCTTGCAGCGTGACATGCTTCGTATCGCTGTTTCTTTTCTACTGCTACATGCACTTGCAAAAACAAGAACGTTCTTTTTTGTCGTGTGTCTCCCTCGCCTGTATGGCACGAAAGCATACGAAAATTGCATCGGCGGTTTCTGTACTACCTGTTGGGTTCGTATACCCTTGGGGCGGGAGACGACAACAGTAGTAGGCAGACGCGGCTCTGCCTGCATCAGCAACAAGGGAAGCGGGGGGAGACAGGTCAGCACTATCCCTCGCCCCCGAAGACGCCGGCGCGCACAGGACCTCGCCCGCGTGCCTACGACTCCCTCGCCAGAGCTAATGAGCCGCGCCTCAAAAGTGGGCTCGCTTGGACGAAGCTAAGTGTCTGTACATAAGCCAGCCTCGTGATCCTACCGCGTTGGCCAATCAGATCGTGCAATCGGGACCTTACAGCAAAGTGGCGACGGACTCGGCCTGATCGTGGCATCGAGAGCCCACAGAGCTGAAGAACCACCGAGACATCGAAACTGGGGTTTCGATAGGAGCCTCGATGCCCATCGACCGATCGCATCGAACCACGGTTTCGATGGTCGATGGCTCTCGACGGGAGTCGATGGTGGCTTGATTGCAAATCGGCCGCGCAGAGACGATGGGTCAGTTTTTTCGGGCCTGGTGACCCCACAGGCATGGCATCGTCAGCCAGCCTACCTCCTCCACCGCCTTGCTCCCAGTGGTACGTCCACGTTTGTCAAAAAAGCAATAAAAAAGCAACATCCATTTTACCTGTTCTTTACTGCAACAGAGAGAGGAACTCGTGGGGCACCAGTGCACCCGGGTGGGTACGCTGTGCTGACGTCAAATGTTTTGTTGTGGTCGCCGAGGCAATCTGGTCCTTTTCATGGTCAGTTGTGTCTGTTTTTCGTTTCTGGCTTTCCACAGCGACGCTACTTCGGCCTCTCTGCGCGCTCTATTCCCTCAAAAAGAACACGCAATCGTGTGTGTATCGTGGTCCGGATCCTGCGCGCGCTGGCGACGGCGCAGTCGTTTGAAAGACGACTGATTTCGGACGTCGCTTTGGTACCTGCTTTGCATTTCGTGTCGGCGGAGGCCGGCACAGACGCAATGGAGAGTCCTTGCGTGAGACAGCTCACACAAGCAATGACACGCCTGCAGAAAGTCAACCATGACTATGCCACGATTTCGCATAAACGACTTTTTGCTGACATGCTCGCTGCCAGCCAATGGATAGCCGAGAATCCCAATGTCCGCTCTATCAGTGTATTAACTGGGGTTGTGCCCGAGACCCCCCCGACAAGGTGCCCTGCAGCCACAGCATCAGTCAGTGTGGGGGCAGGTGGGCGAGACGGCGTGACATAATGGTTGCCCCGCCGACTGTCTGTCGGCTCTCCCCGCCGACCGGCTGCGAGCGCAGCCACTTTCGGGCTCTGCTCTGACCCCCCTCCCCCCCCCCGCGGCGCCGCCGAGCTCATCCGGCTCCGTCGCTGTGGCGCTTGGCCCCCGCCCCGCCTGTGCCAAGGGTGACCTTGGCGGCTCTGCTGCGTGCCTCCACGTGCTCTTTTTGCGGCGCGCTCGCCTCTTGGCGATTCTAGTCGCCACGCTCGCCTGCTGCGGCCTTTGCCCCCCTCGAGCCGCCCTCTACACCGCCGCCCTCCGCCACACTCGTTTTTTGCGACCGTCTCCCGCGTCACAGCGCCGGCACCCCCGCCATCGTTGGCCACGTTTGCCTTCCGTCGCCCTCCCCCGCGTCGAGGCGCCTGTGACCCCACCATCCTCCGCCACGCTTTTCTTCCGCTGCTGCCACGCCCGTCACCTGCCACATGCGGTGCCCTCCGTCACCGGCGAGGCCCCGTTTGGGGCGCTGATCTACCCCACCACGCGCCGCGTCGTTTCGGGTGCCCTTTCTCTTTATGGGTCTGGACGACGTTTGGGGCTGAGTGTTGGCCGCGTCTCGGCGGCGTGAGACGACGACGGTCACCGGGAGGCCGCGGCGGGGAGTGAAGCTGCACCCCGACAGAGAACCCCAATTGCCACCCACGCCATCGTCGTTGCCGTTGCGGACTGTCTCTGCACCGAAACTGCGTTTCCTTTCCCTCCCTTTCGGTCTCTCTGCTCTCGCCGTCGCTTTCCTGCCGCTACGCCTCTCCGAGCTCCTCAAGTCCTACGGAGCGGCGATGGGGGGGGTGTCGCACCTCGCGGCCAATGGGGGTCGAAAAGTTGCTGCTCATGGCGGTGGGGCCGAGTGCCTCGCTGCGCGGAAACGGCTCTTAGCGTGGGCAGGGGGGGGCACGAGCTGAGGGGTTCTTGGGGTGTCGCTGGATGGGAACGCCGTGGGATGACGACGGGCGGCGAGCGAGGGGTGAGTGAAACTAGCTGGGGCTCTCAGGTGGAGTCATTTCTGTAGCCGGCGGGAGCCGCCCAATTTTGATGGCCATTCCACTTCTCTCCCTTCCTCGCTGCTCCTCGCTCTTTCGTTTGCTTTGCTTCGCCCCCGCCCCCTCAAGATGCCCTCCCAGACGAGCAACCTACGAAGGCGTCGGCGGGGGCGTGGTCGGTCGGCGCGGCTGGCACCATGCCGACTGAGACGCAATGTCAACTCGGGAGCTTACCGAAATTCGGTGGCACATGGCTGCGTCGCCCCGTTTGGGATGCACCGCCGCAGGTCTCCCGGCCCAGACTGTTTGGGGGGGAATGTTTTCGTGCTGATGGGGGTATCGGGGATGAGGACGGGGCCGTCGGGCAGGGGAAGCGGGACTGGTCGCGACGACGGTTGTTCCGACGAAACGCGCCCCTTAACCATTGTGTACTTGTCTTGAGCAGATGTTCTCTGTCATGTCGTCGCCTGCCGGGTATGCCCCATTCCTTTCAAAGCTCATCGGCCCTCACGGCCACCTCACCGCACGCATGCTCCCACATCCACCACTTCCACCTCTTCGCTTCTTCGCCGTGCCCAGTCACCGGTGGGTATCATGCGCGGGTACGGATTGCGTGTGGGCGAGGGTCGCACTGCAATAGCGGCGGTGCCGCAGTGGCTTTAGCGCAGGTGTTCCTGTCGCGTGTCTGAGGCGGGTGTGCGGCGACGGAAACCAAGCGACTGTTGAAGTCGAGCGAGTCTCGGGGTCGTGTGGCGGCTTTAAGTTCCTGGCGGCGGGCGTCGTGAGGCGGTGGGCGTCTTGGGGCAGTGGATTTCGTGCGGCGAGTGAGCTCGTGCCTTGGGAGTTTTCTGTGGGTAGCGGGGGTCGTGTGGCGTTGTCGGTCGCGTGGCTGGAACGGTCGTGCCGCGGTGAGGGTCTTTTGGGGATGGGGGCTGTGCGGCACCGAGAGTTTTGTGGCGGTGGGCGTCGCCCTGGGGTATTGGTATTGCAGGTACAGTGTCGGGGGTTGTGGTGTCGGACGTTTTCCGGCGAGCAGGGTCCTCCCGCTTGCGCGCCGCATATGGATGCCACTGCTGGCGCCCGCGGAGGCTAACTGGCCTTTGATGCCCTCCCCGCCGCCGCCGGTTTCTTCCATCGACGGCGCCATCCCGCGTCATGCACCCGCCCTCTTCGCTGCCACGGCTGACTGCCAGCACCCGCGGCCGCCGACGCCAGCGTCCGCCCGTCCATTGCCGTCCGTCGCCACTTTTTCCTGCGGCTACTGTGGCAGCATGGCCACACGGAGGCCATCTGGACTTGACAGCTGATGGGGCCATTAAGTGGAAGGCCCACAGGCG
>ENA-ORXC01001483-ORXC01001483.1-marine-metagenome-genome-assembly--contig:-NODE-1483-length-13767-cov-11.798247_pt1 | contig 13767 bp, 16 predicted proteins | sample MGYA00237865_ERZ511478 | MGnify/ENA metagenome assembly ERZ511478 | reverse complement strand
CGCCGTCGTCGGCACCCCCGGCTCCCCATCGGATGTTGCACGAACAGAGGTTCTTCTTCCTCGCCTCTAAGGCGATATGGTTCGCTATATCGCGCGTCTACGGTCGGTCGCCATTTACTGGTTAGTTAACCAACGTCATTAATACCACAACTATTATGTGCTCGGAGTGGTCAGTCATCGGTTAATTCAACGAGCGTCCTACAGGTGGGGAAACGCGGCTGAGCTCTGAAGATGCGCACACATACATACCTGTAGCGAACAGAAATGTCGTGTCACATACGATGCAGAGTGGTGCCTGAAAATGACCGCACCGCGTTGAGTGAATCAGCGTCGACGCCGCGGCGATGGCCTCCCTGATGTAATGTTTGCGCGACCACGGTGCAGCTTTTCATGACGGTTGTGGTGGCACGGCCAGGGTAAGTATCCTTTGGTAGAGGCAGAACACCGACACCGCTGACCTTGGAAGCACGCGCACGAGAGAGAGCTTATAGGCAGGAACCGAGTTTCGGCATTGGACGATGGCCCTGCCAGCGCTGAGTCTTCCCGGAAGAAGACGAGGAGGGTGCAGCAGTCGTACAGAGAACAGGCGAAAAGAGGATATCGAGGAGATTTAATGTCGGCTCCGTTGGTGATTCCGCGCTGGCTAGCGGGTGAGCACCGCTTCCAGGAGGCGGATTGAATTCTGTCATGATAGGCTCAGAGTACTATAGAAGGGATAGTGATACCTTGGAGAATGGCGGAAGCGTGCGGGAGGGGACGCCACTTGGAGCAGCGGTAGCTCAAACCACACTCAAGTGAATTTGGAGTGGACTCACCGTCGAGGTGTTGATGCACGCCGGCGACTCTCGCAATAAAGCCTGTAAGCGACACATGTACGCAAACGTTGCTGCTCCAATTTCCACATTATAGATCTCCGCCATCGGCGTGACGAGCACGTGATCGCTGCATACGATGAGCGGGACATACAACAGACAAAAAAGGACAAATCCGCCCTATGGAGACTCGGTGCGGTCGTTCGGCATGTTCGGGGCGTTTCCATCCAGAAACCAGAAGGACGGGATGGTAATGCCGGTGCACCGCCACTTTGTCTTTACCGTTCTGAACGCGGAGAAGGGACTTCCATGTCTTTTCACGCGGCGGCGCCGCGGCTGTCCGAGCCCCTTCGAATCTTCTCTAACCCCGTGGTGATAGCTCTCCGCCGCCCGACCCCCGTACTGCCGCAATCCGGCCGTTTCACTGTCCCTCATGCTCCTATGGTACCGCATCAACAATCGTCGCTCATCAAAAGCGACTGTGGAAGAGGGTCGGACAAGCAGTTGGACGGAACCATCAGGGACGCCATGGACTCCGGCGGTAGTGACGGGGGCAAATCGCTGGTGGTGGCGGCGGGTCACGCATCAACCACGAGCGGCCGAGGTGCCGTCGGCTCGACGCCTACCGGCGCTGCACGATGGGCCTGGTTCGCGACGCACGCGCGGGTTGCCGACCATGTAAGAGGTCCCGGCGACACACTACCCCCCACCCCACCCAAGCTTCCCGCTGCAACCGGGTCCGCCGGTGCGGCGCCTGCCTCGACCTCGACTGCCAAGGCCACCGGCGCGGGCGGCGGCGCGCCGCCTCTGAAAGTCCAGCGCGTTGGCCAGTTCATCATCAACATGCACCAAAGCGCGCTCGACACGGTGGAATCCGTCTTCGACTGGCTATGGGAGAGCTCCGTCTGCGCGGCATGCGCCCAGTGCAAGGCAGAGGCGTTCGAGTTGGTAGGGGGGCTTGGGGCGGAGAGTCAGGTAGAGAAAGAGACCGAGCGGCGGCGCCACAGCGAGATGGAATCGGCCGGGGTGGAAGAGGCTAACGGCTCGAGGGAATCATCCTGGCAGGACGTGGATCGGGGCTAGCTGGTGGAGCGGCAGCTTTTCAGCCCGATATCGGAGGGGGTCCTCAGCAAGTCCATGCCGCTGGCGGCGCGTTTCGTGCTCAACTTCTCACTCAAGGCGATAGGTGCGACCGAGCGCGGGGTGGAGAGGGGCAACGCCGCTATTCGCCGCTTCTCTGCGATGAGGAAGTCAGGAAGCGCGCCCATTGACATCCTGTGCACATATGTGAGCGGTACCAAGACCGGTGAGGGGGTGGCCCACTGTCTTTGGGCCAATGGACATGTGGGTCCGTGTCTGTGCCCGCTCGCGGCGATGGCGGATGTGCTTGTGGCCAAATGCGATCTGTCCGTGCGGGACACCTCCGAACCCCACGTGCCGCTGGCGCCCTTGTTCGACTCAAAATACAACGACATGCTTGAAGCTAAGGAGAAAGCTCACTTATTCAGGCAGTTGGGCCTGAAACTCAGCTTCCAAGAGTGATATCTGTGGCTGCCATTCCTCGCAATGATGGGAGGCCAGTACAAGGGGAAGCCCGACTAGAACCGCGCACGCAACCCAAAAGCTGGCGTTGACGGCAGCGAGCATCCCGGAGGAAGGGGCGACGACGCATGTGTGGCGCCGGGCGGCGGTGAAGAGGATAGGAGATGCGGGGGTTGTGCTTGCTGTCAACCTCCTCCATGGCATGTGGGACATGCGCGCTGCCAGCGGCATGTACGACAGGCGCATCCCAAAACCTTCCATGCTGGTGGCTCTTTCAGGTCGCCCGTGGGACTGCACCTCTCCCGTATCCCCGCGCTTGCTCGTAAAGGTCCCGGATGAAATTAAAAATATGCTGTTCCCATGGCTTAAGTACGCCGAGGCCGCTTACGCGGCTCCAGTGGTGACGGATGCGCGGTGTCACGACAAAGCCCTTCTGTAAGTTTCTTGCGGACTTGCGGGTGGCCTGCTCCACGTTTTTTCAAACTGGGGTAGCTCGCCTGGCCAACACCAGCACTTCTACCGATGCGTACATTTTGTGCCACCTGTTGCTCATAAACCCGCTCTTCACCACCTGCAAGGCAACGATGGCGGAGAGCCTGGCCAGCTTGGCAGCTTGGCCGCGGAACACGGTAGCGCGCATGACTTCAGAGCCGTCACACGTCACGACGGCGGCTGTGGAGGTGCTGGCGGCGGGGATTGCCGCGACGACGCCGGACGCGGAGGGCCGCCAAAGTCGCCATGCGGAAGGGACGGAGGCGCAGTCCAAGGCCCACTTTGAAGCCTTCGTCACGTCACTCAACTCCGTGGCCTCCCCATTGATGGGAGAAACTGAGCGCTCCGGGCAATGCCATCTGAGATGGCTTTTTGGCGCACCGACAGACGTGCTCTTATAGGTACTCAGATACAAGTTGGTCCCCCAGGGCCGGGACCAGGTAGCGAAGCTTCGACAGACGGTCACTAAAGGAACTGACACTTCTACTTATGCACTCCTTCAACATCGGCCTCTACACACTACATAGAGGAGGCCGACCCTACAGAAAAATTACCCTGTATATGCAGTGGTTTTTTGCTCGGAATGCAGGGTTGACCCGGCATTTCTGTAAAGATTAGCCTCCTCGGAGCGATTTACCCGGCATATTGGCCAGCCGTGATGCCGCTCTCGCGAAAATTCCGGGTCGCACCCGGGTCATCCGCACGAGGAAGGCGAGTGCAGATCACCATTGACACCCACGATCAGTGCTACTATCCGGCCAGCCCGGGAAGTCGGGTCTGCTGGCGCATCGACGCGCTGATTCGGGAATCCCAGGGCGCACGGTCCTGCACGGCCACACCCTCTGGCGGAAACACGGCGGCTCCCGAGACATCCTTCCACCGCCGCGCTCAGGTGTGGAAGGCGGCGCAGAGACCCCCACCACTGGAGTGGGCATTGAGGGAGGTGTGCATCAGTGGTTGCAGAAGACCAAACTGGGGGGAGCGAGGCTGGCGCCTGTCACTTTTCATTGCACAAGTGGAGGGTTATGGAAGCACTAATGCATGGACCCTATCTCGTGTGAGAGCTAAAGCGCCAATATGGGCCTCCTGACAGTGCTCCAACATTCCTCCGCGAAGCCGCCAGACACATCGCGATGAAGACCGAAGCTTCCAGTTCCTTGCCCTGACACACCAGCAATCATGCGATTTTATTGGTTGTTTCAGAATTCCAGTTCTGCATAAAAGGGTCTCCCCCAGGACTTCTCAGTGCCTCCCATCCATCGACACAGACACCCCCCCACCCAAGCGTCACTGCGACTTCTTCGTCGTCGCATCGACGCTACCAGACCGCAGCGTCCCCCACTCCCCTCCTACACCCCACCAGAGGACATCATGGAGCCCTCGGGCGGTGGTGACCTATACCCCTGCTCGTGTTTCTCGTGTACGGACGGCGGTCGCAGGGGACCGAGCACGGTGTCTCGGTCGACGTGGTTTAAGCATAACGCCGCTGAAAAGCGACGCCGCATGTGCCAAGGCCGCTCGGATGTCGGGACAGCCGGGTGTGAACCCGACGACACGCCAGAGTCTATATCAGCCGGTGGCCCGTCAGACATGGGCCCGCCGGCGGCGTCTGTGTCCAACGCCGGGGTAGAGGCCGCAGCGGCGCGAGTTACAGGCGGCAGCGGCCGACGATATGACGCTGATGCAACGCCGGAACCAAGCGAGACAAGTAGTAGCGATTCAAGCTCAGAAGAAGACCCGGAGGATGTTCCACTACCCGAATTCTTGCAAGAGTCGGCACCGGAAGCCCGTATTGAACCATCACCTTCCCCGATTTACCAGCCGGATGTCTCCACGAACGAAGTGAGGCTCCCTGTCGCTGAATTTCGAGATTGCAGAGCCGATTTCGCTCTGTATGCGTACACGGTTCAACATAACTTGACGCAAGCAGCGGTTGCTGATCTACTTAAGCTGAGCACTTCTGGCGCCAAGTACCGAACGCCCTACCTCATGGAGCGTTTTATCGACGAAAGCGTAAACTTGGAGACGCGCTCCGTCGACTGCTGTATTAACGGGTGTTTAGCATTCACCCACAAGCGCACACGACAAACCGCGTGCGACGCCTGCGGCTCACCGCGCTACAAGAAAAACGGGGCGCCTGCCAAACAAATCACATACTGGTCTATCGTGTCCTGGTTGGCCTACCTTCTCGGACACCCTGTAATCGGGACATCAATGCTGGCTAACATGGCGGCGGCCCTAAGAGCTGCAGACGAAGGGGCAGACGGGGTCCACGATTACTACCATAGTGACAACTTCCGCTACCTCCGTGCCCGAGGTGTGCTCAGAGGCATATTCGTGCCGATGAACTTGGGCACCGATGGCTTCCAATTTTGGCGTCAGAACGGGTTCGAAGGCTGGCCAATCACCATCACCCCTCTTAGTTTGAGCCCCGATGAACGCGCCAAGTACAAGTACCAACTTCTGGTGGCGGTGACACCAGGACCAAAACAGCCGGTCGACCTCGAATCCTTCCTTCACCCGATCATGGACGAGTTAAACGAGCTTGCTAAGGGCATTCCAGGTCTAAGAGTTGCCGGCTTGACGTCTCCCCAAGTTTTAAGGGCTGGAGTGCTTAACTTCACGACGGACCAATCAGGTGGCGACAAACTGTACAATGCTAAGGGTGTGAACAGTTACGTCTACAATCGGCTTCGTAAGTTCCCTGGGGTCCATTTTGCGTCGGGCAACCACATTTACTATCCCCCCAACGACCCCACTCCGGGCAGGGGGAACAAGACACTCTTCTCGGTGCACAACTCCACCGCGCCGCGTCGGACAGCGGCCAGTATCGCAGCAGACGCGGCACCTGTCGAGCACGCACGCGCGGAGGGAAAGTCTATCGCGTACCAGACGAGCATCGAGCAGAAAACCGGAATCAAGGGCTACTCTCTCTTTTTTGCGCCGAGTCCTGGAATGCGATTGGCGTACCCCCACCTTAAGGATATGTGGGAGATGGGGCCTACTGCGGCGCCGTACGACCTGATGCACCTCATCCTGCTAAATGTCGTACCGCATATGTGGAGGCTGTTCGCCGGCTTGAAGCTGGTCAATAAGAACAATGTCGAAGCGTACATCATACCTAAGTCTACTGTGGCACTCATGGGGCGGGAGCTCCGTGCTGCTCGGCCGACGGTGCCGCTCGCTCAAGCGAGGTCTCTTCGCAACATCGACGTGCACCATAAGTCGTTTAAGGCAGTTGACTGGTTGCACTTCGTTCTATGCACGGGTGAGGTCCTCCTCGCCGGACGCATTCCTGGCGAGTTCTATGATATTTTCATGGCGCTGTGCCGAGCTTGCCGCTTACTTTTTCGGCCAAGGGGCGTCTCTGAGACTGAGATTATGGCGATCGACAAGGATATCAAGTACTTTGTGACAAACTACTACGCTAGGATCTACCGCGGATCAATCGAAAGACTTCCGCTCTGCCTGTCCACCATTGCCACGCTGCTGGACGTCGTCCCCCTTCCACGAGCCTGTGGGCCGGCTTGAGTTTTCTGGCAATTTCCCATGGAGCGGAAGATTGGTGCCCTCGGCAAGCTAATCCGATCCCACTCGAAGCCCCACGCAAGTCTCGAGGAGAATTTAAAGCGGCAGTGCAAGGCCGAACTTGTCTCTAATTTCGGCGAAACGTATCTTTCCGCGGACTGGACAAGTACAACAGGCAAGCGGTTAGCGGCTCACGGGCTTCCTCGAGGTAACTTCGTCGTGGTCCAGACTATAGGACCGGACTGCGCCTTACTTCCCCCGACCTTTGCGGACGCCAACCTTTGTGGTGACGAGCTCACGCGCATGCGGGCAGTACTTGATCAAGAACAAGCAATCGAAGTGCCCCTAATCATCAGGGCGAAGAAGTACTTCCGGGCCAAGCTTGCTTCCGGCAAAATCGCTGGATCGAAATTGGTCGGTTCGGACTGTGACAAGCACCGCCGACGAAACTACCTCGTGCGAATTAACTCAACCGAACAGTTCGAGTTACCTGACGGGAGCGTTGGACAGCGCCCGGTGTCGACATTTGGAGCTGTGCTTCACTACGCTCTCGTTTTCATCGACGGCCAACCAATGGCATTGGCCTATGTCGAGCGGGCAATATCCGCTAAGGACCGGCAGGGGCGGTTTGGGTATGCCGCATCAAAGTACGGGGTTGAGTGCCTTCTTGGACTGGGAGGATTGCGCTATTACGTGCCCATTGGGGCCGTGGGCGAGATCGTCGGAACGATGGAGAGAGAGGGGGTGCACTTTGTTTTGTTCACTCGTGAGCCGTTTTCCGAGTCTTAGTGGCGCTGTGGAAGAGTACTTGAAGTGCTCAAGCATCCCTAGTGATTTTCTTTTTTTGTAAGGCATCGCTTCCGATTTATGATAATCCATATTTGACCTAGATCTTGGAACACTGCATAATTGCTGATGTAAGCCTATCGATCGAAGTCCGGCATGCAATCAGCAAGTCTTCTTGGGACAGGATGCACGGCGCCATGCGCAGCGCTTGAGGTGCTCGATCTCCTCACAATCTGGCTCGGGGTTGCGTCTCCACCGCAGAACCTCGAAAGAGTGGCGGAGAGCGCTCTGCATACGAGAGCCAAAGAGCCTCTCCTCGAGGCCGATGCACCTCAAGGCGCTCGAGGAAGGGTCGCCCAGAGAGCCTCCTGAGGGGGATGAGGAAAGCGCCGCCAGTGTTGACGCTGTGCTGGGGCCTGGTGCGCCTGAGGCACAGTGTAGGGGGTGCGCACGCGGTCGTTGCACTGCCCGCCGAGCACGGACCACCACCGGCGTCTGGCAACCTTCGGCATGCTTCGTGCTCCTCGTGCTTCTCACGGTCGCGCCAGGGTATCACCTCTCGTCCTCCTTGTCCGTGTGCCGTACCACCGCTCGTACCCTGCATCCCCTCCTTTCCTCCGTTCCTTTGTAGCACCACCCACCTACTTCGTTGCGCCTTCTTGTGTCGTTACTCTGATACTGTGATATGGCACGGGTCAAGCGCACGCGTGCAGATGCTTTCGGAGGTATGTACGGGAGCCTCTCATGTTGATCTGTTGCAGTTCTTTGTCACATCTGCCAGCTGGCCTGGTCCCTACTTCCAGCACCTGCTGTACATCAGCATCCCTTTCGTGCCGCCCTGCGCGTGTTGTCTTCTTTCTTATGTTGTCTTTCGTACATATGTCACTTACAGTTCAAGATCATGGTGACTGACACCTTCGTTGGTCCCTACCGCCTTTCTCCCGATATCTTTCTGGATGTGGTTGCGCTGTGCTTCCCGACTTCTCCTTTCGATTGCAAATTTTTCTCCAAGGCGATTTGGCAGCCGCTGTGGCGGCGGCTGCGGCCCTGCCGGCTCCGCCCCCTGCTGCCGAGGCACCATCCCCCGCTGCCGATGCACCTTCTCCAGCCGCACAGGCCGGTCCGGCTAACCGTCGCCGGTCGCCCAGGTCCGGACGCGGCGGTCGTGCGACGTCTGTCGCACCATCCGCGCGCCGGCCTGCACATGCCGACATGCCGCGAGCCCTGCCTCTCCCTCCTCAACGGCCACTGCCCCCGCGGCAGCGTCGCCCCCTGGCACCCCCTCCACCATTGCCCGTGTCGCGTGGGCGTGAGCCCCCAGCGTGGCTGGGCCCGGGACAGTACGGTTCCCTTGGGGCAAGCGTTGGAGTTGGGGTGCCGTATCCGGCCACCTCGGGGGCTACTTCTACTTCAACCGGTAGGCACCCGCCGTTGGCGGCGCCGCGCGTGGGCCGCACCAACGGGCGGATGGGTTTTGTGTTCGACGAGGACGCCCACGCCGCACGGCGAACTGTGTCGGTACCCGAGGGATCACCCTCCGTGAATCGCATGCAAGTTTTTGACGTGCCCGATCTGGGCATACCTGGTGCTGAGAAGAAGCACATCAACCGCTTGACAAAGCGGGCGGCCGAGTTCTTCTTGAACGACCGCCCCTTTTGCCAGCAGGCGCGGCACATTATTGCCGGGGCCATCATCTACCTGGAGCAGCATGAGCCCCGCTTGGCTGTCTGTGTGCGGTCGTGGGGCAGCTGCGCTTTGCTGTCTAAGCGGGCCAACTATGCGTATGAGCATTATCGGCGCACCGAGGCCCGGCGCCTGGCCGCGGGCGACCCACCTGCACTGCACCTACCGCCGTGTCCTCCCCCACGGGCTCCTGCTCCGGCTCTACCTGTGGTAGGCCAGGGGGGATCGACCGCGCCTGAGGCTGCCCAGCTCAACTTCTTTGCATCTATTTCGTAGGTTAGTAGGACACATTAAACGTCCTTAGCACCTATCATGTCATATCATGCAACACCTAACCTTTAAACCATATTCACATCTATCCTCAAACTCTGCTAATCCTTGTCTGCAGCAAGAATATAACAGTCAAACTACAAAGAAACCCTGTATGGTATATGTAGAATTATATACCTGACACATATGCGAGGGGCAATATTTTGGCAAGCCCGTCGAAGATTTTATGAGAAATATTCCAGAATTGGAAGTTCAATGTACTGCTGACAGCTCGCATTCTGAGCCAATGAATCCACCACGTGGCTTGTTGTGAGCGAATCACAGTCTCGCTGATCCAGGGTTCACCCGGTATATCAGATCCTTCTGGAAGCATGCGTCTGAGCATGTCGACTCGGTATGTTGAGCCCGTCTGTCCCCCAAAATCCCGGGTCGGCCGGTATATTATACCCCTCTCAGACCGAATTGAGGGGGGTGCGGGAGGCGTTCGACCCTGTATATTTGGGTTCCAAAAACCTGTATATACCGGGCGATTTTTCTTGTAGGGCGGGTGCAGGCCGATGCTCCCACCCGTCGCCCGACGCGCCCCTATTCCACGACCGACACTGTCGGTCACCGCAGCACGTTTGGTCCATGGAGGGCCCGGCGGTGCGTCTATCCGACGTGCCTGGCGGTGACCAGCAAAAGCTCGGTCCGCGGCAACGCTGGGACGGGCGCGGCGGCCGCGTGGCTCGGCTGCAGCGTGCCAAGCGTCACGAGCGCGCCTGTCCGTACTCAACGCCCCAACAAACGAGCAACGGATGATCGTTACAGTCAGTTATGGAGGGAGCTTGTCATTGTGCACGCGACAGTGCGCTCCGAGAGCATCGCTGGACCCTACACTAGAGGGTGCAGCGACCACAAATATCGAATCGCATCCCCTCTTCACCGTCTTCCGTGCCGCGCTCGCTCGCGAGCGTGACGTTGTGCCGTCGCCGCCACAGCCGCCGCTGTTTGAGTGGGGCGGGGCGTTTGCCTACCACGCGAAAGCTGTCTTCCACGGATGGAAGTCTGAAAGTCGGGCGAAGGGCGACGCCCGTGGCGACGCAGTGGTGCCAATCGGGTGTCCACTCGCGCAGGGGGGTTTCTGCGATTTGGGTCCACAACAACATGCGGACCCCTTCTCACAGTGCTAACATCAAAAACTTCGGCAACAATAGCCTTTGAAGGGCAGTCAAACATCGTTCGGAGTGTGGCGTCTCACGGGCTCTACCCTCTGCTTGCAGACGCTTCTCATGGTGCGAAGACCGCACTCCAAACGCCACACACATGCGCTTCACAGGCTGTTGTACCCGACACAGTCGATGTTGGCACAGTGAGAGGGGGTCCGTCGGTCGTTGCAGTCTCGAGTCGGAAGAAAAGCCCCCTTGTGCGTGACCTCGCGATACGCACCACTGCACCTCCTACACTTTTCTCGGTTGCTGCGACGTTTTCTCATGGGCAGGGCGGCTGGCAAGACTTCGGTGCCGTCAGGGGCGATCGAGCTGTCTACTGCACGAAAAACCACGGCTAGTTTCTTGCCACAACGGGTGCTTCGCGCGCGTGGAGAAAGACTGTATGCATCGCGGCCGGAAGACAAAACTTCGAACGAGGTCCTTCGCAGTTCCTGGTTCTGTTGGTCGGCGGTCAGAATTCATCGAAAGAAGTAATAACTGAACCAACTTAGCCTGATCAGATCAGATGAATCTTTTCCTCATTCTGTCACTGTAAGTAAGAAAGATACGTGCATGCCGTCATAATTCCCTTTTTGCCACGCTCCGTTTCACCTTTTCGTGAAAAAACGGCCGCCCACAGCGGGCCCAGCGTAGGACAGGTCACAGGCGGCGCTCGCGGCTCGTCACTGGGCCGGCCCGGCCGCCGCCACCCGCCGCGAGCAATGTGCCAGCGCCGCGGGGGTGCCCCACCACCGCTCCCTCCCCGCCCGGGTGGTCGCCCCCCGCCGAGGCGCAACACGTAGCACCCGTCGCACCGCCGCACTGTCGTAGCGCGCCGACGGCGCTGTGTCAACCGGCGGCCCACCGCCGTGTACGTATTCGCTGCGGCGGGCAGCTGTCACCCAGCGTCAGGGGCGTGTGCGGCTCGACGCTTCCTTGTGTTTCCAGCTTCCCCAGCGTGCTGCTACCGCCTGAACGCCGGCGCTGGCGGAATGGAGGCATCCCAGCTACGAAGCGCCAGAGACGCGGGCTGCGGGCGGTATGTCCCTACCCACCTGGGCGGCACTTGCCCGTAGCACTGACTTGCGCATCCGCAGTTGCGGACGATGTCGGCATGCCTTTAAGAGCGGCAGCGGCGGCGGCGGCGGTCCACTGACAAAGAAGCTGTCTCGGTCTCACCACACCCCCCCCCGTTCGACGCCGCCACCAGTCGAAGCGGTCTCAGTCTTTACGCGCCCCCCTGCTCGACGCTACCACTGGCACCCACCTCCAAGCTTGTCGGCGCAACCGCCGACGCGACCCCCCAAGCGCTCCTACGCCCGCCGGGGACCGCAACGATGTCGGGGTCGTCCGACAGCACGCCCGGACCTGTGACGGTCCCCTTCCGCGGCGGCCAAATTGTCGTCACGGTTAACACGTCGCTGCACGAGATGGCCAACGCTATCGATGCCGTCGAGTTGGCCTACGAGGCGCGCCTCCCCGAATGGCCCGCCATCTGCCGCAGTCTACTCGCCCTGCTGCCGGCGTGGGTGGGGGCCACGCCCAACTCGACGTCGCGGATGGACGGCATCATCCACCGCGTGCACAAAGCGCGCTTCACGGAGCGCCTGACGGATCTCCTGGAACCGCCGCCCCCGTCGGCGTGAGCCGACATGCTCGCCGATAGCCTTTGATGGGGGGGCGCGTTGAGCACCGGCAGTGGGCGGCAGTCGGTGGGCACGGGCGGGCGACCGCATCGCCTTTAGCGGCAACCGGGTGTTGCCCCACGGCCAGGTGTGAACCTGTACTCCCCCATGTTGCGGATCTGTTTGTAGGTGCTCTGCGTGCACGCGGCAGCGTGTGCATCGTCATGGTACCACACTTGCTGTTTTCCATGCCCACAGGGAGTCGCTAGACTACCGGATGTGGCACTGTACTGCTCCGCCTTGCGGATCTGTTTGTTTTGTGGGTGCTCGGCACGAGTGCGGGGAGGTAGGCATCATCGTGGGGCAACCCTTCCTGTTTTCTTCATGCCCGCTGCGTCGTTTCCCGGTTACCACCCAGCATTCCCACCCTCCACGAGCCCCGCCGGTCCCTCGCCACAGCCTTCACCACCCGCGGCCGTCGCCACACCAGGCCGCGGGCGGGGGGTCGCCCTCGAGCGCCACCACGGCCACGCCCGCACCTCCGCCAGCACCCTCGCGAACCGCCCCCACCTCCGCGCCGGCGCGGCAGCCGCACCCTCACCCCCGCGTCGGCGCGTCTGCCACGCACGCAATCACCACCACTCCGCGCCGCCCACCGCCGCCCTACGGGAGGTAAGGACGATACCGACCACCCCCGCTGCGCGCACCGCGTCGGTCCCACCGGGCGACCGGGTGCGCCACCGCCGTGGCGCGTCCCCAGCGGCCTGACGGGCGCGCCGCGGGGACGCGTCGGGGGCGACGGCACCGACCCGCGGACGGCTGCTCACGCCGCGGCACGGGGCGACGCGGCACGTGGCCGCGCGACCACCGACGGTGCGGCGGGCACCGCCGCTGACGGCCGCGGCGCGTGCCCGTCCCCGCCCCAACGCCGCGCCGCCGCCCGCCGACCGCCGCGGGGACCGCGACGGCCGTCGCGCCGCTGCCGTCGTCGCCGTCGACACCACAGCGGCGGCGGGGCGGGGGGCAGCGGGGGGTGGCCATCCCCCTCACGAGGCGCCCCCGCGGCGGCGGGGGTGGCGCGGCGCAGACCGCCGCCCGACGGAGGGGCGGCGGCGCCGTGGTGCGTCAACCGACGCGTCCAGCAGTGGGGGTGTCAGCCGGAATCTGGGTCTACCAAGCACGTTCGCACTGAGTTCCAAAGCAAGAAATGCGCAGGGAACAGCAAGCTCTTGCGGGACATTTTCCCGAGTCATGGGGGTTTTGTGGTTCACAAGTGACTATTGAATCGAGTGTGAGGTATCATATGGGTCAGTGATCAGTGCCAAGATATTGCCAACCGCAGACCCACAGCCCAAACAAATGCAAGCTTGGTCAGTACCGCCAGTTTCTGCGAGGCGCAACGGTACCAGCCAGTTGCGTAGCTCTAATAGTGTACTTCCGGGTGGTTCCAGTCATGCAGGAGAAGACGACGGTGAAGCGCATCGCGCCCGCTTGTGACACACCGGTGGCAGCATGACCAGCGTCTCGCACAAGACGCTTGCACGGTTTTCCTTGCGCGAAGAAAAAAAAAGACTTTACGGTGTCATTTTCTGGGTTGCGAATCTTTTCCCTGAAAGAAAACAGCCTAAACAGCCAAAACCTTGCTAGTGACCACCGTTGAAATAGTGCGCCACACGAGACCCGGTTGTGCGTCGGCCCGCACGGGAATTGAGGTGTCCCACCCGCGTCGGTCTTGCGAGAATTGGTTTGCTCGACGCGGCCGCGCACGTGGCGCCGCGCGCGGCGGGCACTGGGCCGCCGCGCCGTGGGGCGGGGGGGCCGCCGCCGCCGGCCCCGCGG